>Ga0335397_10000313_pt1 | contig 59818 bp, 55 predicted proteins | sample MAT04_FD_205740 | JGI IMG/M metagenome (GOLD analysis project Ga0335397, IMG submission 205740) | Freshwater microbial communities from Lake Fryxell liftoff mats and glacier meltwater in Antarctica - MAT-04 (spades assembly) (version 2) ...
GGGGCTGTTGATCAACCCCCATGTGCACGCCGACGAAACCGGCGCGGACGCGCCCTGGCGCGACCTCTGCACAGTGGGACTCGTTTTCAAGCTGATGCACGGGCTGCTGAAGCAGTTGCGCGCCGAAAACCACCCGGTGGCGCTCAGCTACAAACTGCGCGACCAACTCGACCTCGTGGCGCTGGGGACCGTGGCCGACCTGGTGCCGCTGCTGGGCGAGAACCGCATCCTCGCGCGACATGGCCTGCGGGTGTTGCAGGAGGCAGCGCGTCCGGGCCTGCGCTCGCTGATGGCCGTCGCGGGCGTGAAGCCCGAGCAAGGCATCCAGCCCGTGGACATTGCTTTCCGGCTTGGGCCGCGCATCAACGCTTCCGGCCGTCTCGCCGATGCGGCGCTGTCGGTAGAGTTGCTCCTCAGCAATGATGCCGCCTTCTGCAACGACACCGCGCGTCAGCTCGACGCCTTCAACCGCGAGCGGCAGGACATCGAGCGCAAGATCACCGAGGAAGCCGAGCGGATGATCGAGACCCAATATGCCGCGCTGCCGGGCATCGTGCTGTTCAGCGAAGCCTGGCATCCGGGCGTGGTGGGCATCGTCGCCGGCCGGGTTTCCCGCAAATACAACCGTCCGTGCGTCGTGCTCGGCAACGAGGGCGACCTGGCCAAGGGCTCGGGACGCAGCATCGACGGGCTGAACCTCGTGGCGATTCTCTCGGGCTGCGGGGGTGAACTCGACAGCTGGGGTGGGCATCCGATGGCGGTGGGCATAGCGATTTTGAAGACGCGGCTGGATGCGTTTCGGACAGTGTTTTCCGAAGCGGTGCGAACGCACGCCGGCGGTGACATCACGGCGCGGCAACTTGAGGTGGCGGCGTGGCTGCAGGCCGAGCAGGTGAGCGAGCAGCTCATGACGGAGCTGGAGGTGATGCACCCCTTTGGCCAGGGCAATCCGGAGCCGGTCTTTGGCGTGAGCGGGGTGGTGCTCCGACAGGCGCCGGAAGTGTTCAAGGCGCTGCATTTCCGCTTCCAGTTCGACAACGGCCGCGGCCGCCGGCTGCACGGCGTGGCTTGGAAGATGGCCGACCGCCTTCCGCCCGTGGGGGTGCCGCTGGACCTCGCGGTGGAGATCACCTGGAACCACTTTAACGACCGTAAGTTGCTGCAGCTCGAACTCATCGACTGGCGCCGGGCCGAGAGCTGATCGGGGATGTTTTTTACAGGAGGGAACTGAGGGAACGGAGTTAAAGCTCCGGAATTTGGACCACGGATAACACCCGCCCACCACGGATAAGTAAGTCCCGATCCAGTCCCGATCAGGCTTCTGATCCGTGTGCTAGGGGGAGTCATCCGTGTTGAAATTTCCGGGATGGAGTTTTCGGTTTTTCGCCCGGGAGTGCGCGGGTTCTATGCAAAAACATTCAATTTCGCCGCGTAATTCACGCTTGCGCTTGGCTATCAATCCCTGCTTTTTCGCACCCTCGCGCGGCCATAGCTCAACTGGATAGAGCGCCAGACTACGAATCTGGAGGTTTGGGGTTCGACTCCCTATGGCCGCACCACTTTTCAAATCGCCCGGTTCAAAAACCGGGCGTTTTTTTGTGTCCGGATCGGAGATGTCACGGGCCGCGGGACGGGCTTTTCGCCCAATATCGGAGCGTCGGATATCGGGCGTAAAGCCCGACCTACGTCTACCGATCCGGCCTGGGCGATGCGGCGGGGCTCCACGTTCGGCAAGGAGGGCGGGGGTGTCTGGATTCGGGCGTAGGCCGCCTGCTTGCAGGCGCTTCCGAAAGCGCGAGCAAGCTCGCAGCCTACAATGGGTGAAGGCGTCCTCCCGCAGGCTTTGGCGGTGAGGCTGGGCTCATGATCCCAGATTGGCTGGCAGGACGTGCGCAGGTCGATCACTTCACATCAGCGGCATCGGGATCTTCCCTTCGGAGCAAACCCTTAGCAGGAAATGGCCGACCCCGGATGCCCCATAGTCAAAGTCCGCCGAGTACAGCCCTTTGGTATCGGTCGGTCAGGCGTCGCCCGCAGGCGTGTTTTCCCGGTAGACGAGGCATTGTTCGGCGAAATTAACCGCCCGGTCACACCAAAGCTGCCGGCCCGTCGTCCGAGAGACTTCCAGCAGCAATTCGCCGCCCCCGGCGAGTCCCGTGCATTGGGTGTAATTCTGGCGAAAGTCCCCGTAGCCGAAGGTCGCTTCTGCGGCTTGGATGGCCGTCTCCAGGTAAGAGGCATCGCCGAGCACCCGGTAAGCGGTGAGGTAGGTGAGGCCGATGCCCGCTGCCCCGTGGCTCCATTGGCACCGGGGTAGGCCTTCCTCGCCGATGATTCTGGGCCAGTTGAGTCCGCCGTGAACCGGTCGGGCATAGCGCGACACGGTGCAAAGGAGGCCACGCGCCAGGTTGGCCCAACGTTCGTTGGCGGTCTTCTCCGCAAGGCACACCATAAAATGCGCCACCCCGGAAAGCCTGAGATTGCCTCGATTTAGCGGACACTAAGAACGCCCGTCAGTCAGCTGTTTGGTCGCTCCCGAGGACAGGAGCTAAAAGCTTGCCGCAGGGAGCGACCAAACAGCGGTGGACGTGAGGACGTCGGTTCAGGCGGGATGCAAAAGACATCATGAACCAGAAAAGCATGAATGGCCCCGGGGCAACCCCCCGGCGCAAGTTCGACGAGACATACAGACGCAACGCGGTGGCGCTCACGCTCCAGGTGTCCGTTTTTTCGAGGCAAGCCCAGCCCGTGCGCCACGCCCAACTGAATTTTTCCCCAGACGCCCGATCGCTCGTCCTGATGACAGTAGCAATAAATGCCCGGCCCATCCTGAATCATCTGTGCTTCCAGCCAAGCGGCGCATCGTTCCGCGCCCTGAAGAAATTCCCTATCTCCCGTGTGGCCCCAAAGCTTCAGTAAGTAGAGCCCGTTGGAGGCTTCGCCGCCGAGCAGGTCCGCAATGGGCCCCGGCGGCTCACTGAGGATGAAACGCGCATTGTTGATCGAAAATTCAGAAGCCGCAGGCTCGCCGAGTGCGATTGTACGATGCATTGAGGCCAGCTCCGCACCGGTCTGCCCCATGTGGATTCCGCGTTTGTGATGTTGCCCTTTGAAATGAGCACACCAATCGATGGCTCCCTGGCTCAACGCGAGGGCGGCCGGAGTGCCGTAACGCTTGTAATAGTCGACCAGGAAAAAACTGATCCCACCCACACCGTTGAATACAGTGATCTCGTGCTGCGGCTTGTTGGCATAGTCGATAGTTTCCCACGTCACTCCGGTCTCCGCCGGTTGGACCGTGCGCTGAATGAATCCGAAGATGGAATGGATTCCAGCCTCCAAGGCTTGGGTGTCGGCCATCATCGCTAGGCGGGGCTCAGTATCCTAGTTCGACCAGCACGGTTATTTCCATGCGCTGGGTGTGCGGAGAAATCGCGGCAGTGAGAAGCAAACTAACCGTCTTTGAAGCCACCATAGGATCGAGTGTTTCCCGGGCTCGGCCAGTCATCGAAGGAGCAAGTGCAGGCAACTCTTTCCCCGACTGAAAAGGCCGCGTTCCGCTTTAGGGGCGTCCCGTTGGTGGCTTGGCGCGGTGAGTTTCCATATTGGGCAGGAAGGCGGTGAGGATGCCGATCAACGGGAGGAAGCCGCACACAAAAAAGACGTGCTCGATGCTGGTGAGGTCGGCGAGCTTGCCGAGCGCGGCCGACGCGATACCGCTGATACCGAAGGCAAAACCGAAGAACAGGCCGGCGATCAGACCGACTTTGCCGGGGATCAGTTCCTGTGCATACACGAGGATGGCGGAAAACGCCGAGGACAGGATGCCGCCGATGGCCACGCTCAGGAATACGGTGGGCACCAGTCCCACGTGCGGCAGCACGAGCGAGAACGGCGCCACGCCCAGGATGGAGAGCCAGATGACGTATTTGCGTCCAAAGCGGTCACCCAGCGGTCCGCCGAAAAAAGTCCCCGCAGCCACGGAAAACAGGAAGATGAACAGGTAAAACTGCGATTCCTGCACCGATACGCCGAAATGGTGGATCAGGTAGAACGTGTAGTAGTTGGTCAGGCTGACGAGGTAGACGTATTTCGAGAAGATTAGGGCGAGCAGGATGGTGATGGAAAAGATGACGGTTTTGCGCGGCACGCGGCTGGTTGACGCGAGCTGGCGGGCCTTGGCGCGGGCCATGTGGTGCGCGAGATTGCGCTGATACCAGCCGCCGACCTGGTAGAGGACGAAGATGCCGAGCGCAGCGATGGCGCCAAACCAGATGATCGAGGCCTGGCCGTGCGCGACGATAATCAGGCCCGCCAGGGGTCCGAGCGAGGAGCCGAGGTTGCCGCCGACTTGGAAGAGCGACTGGGCGAAACCATGGCGTCCGCCGGCGGCCATATGCGCGATGCGTGACGCCTCGGGGTGGAAGATGGCCGAGCCCATGCCAACCATAGCGGCCGAAACGAGAATGACCGGGTAGTTGTGCGCCCGGGACAGCAGGATCAGGCCGAGGAGGGTGATGCCCATGCCGATGGCGAGGGAGTAGGGCTTGGGTTTGCGATCCGTATAGTAGCCGACGATCGGCTGGAGCAGGGAGGCCGTGACCTGAAAGCAGAGGGTGATCAGTCCAATTTGGGTGAACGAGAGTTGATAATTTTCCTTTAGCAGCGGGTAGATGGCCGGAAGGAGCGACTGGATCGTATCGTTCAGCAGATGCGAAAAACTCATGGCGAGCAGGACCTTCAACACGGTCTGCTCAGCGGCGTGGGGATTTTCGGAAACGGTGGTTTCGGCACTGGCCATGACCAGCTTGGTAAACATCCGCGGGCATCACGCAACGCTCGGGTGGCAGAAGTAGGCCGGTTTGCGCCCGGGATCGTTGCGGCTCATGGGTGGGCTGGCCCGTCCCGGTGCCCGCATTCGCAACCTGAAATCCATGCGGGCACGGGACGTGCCCGCCCACCTCAGAGCGCGGATTTGCCTCTTCCGAGCAGCACCACCACATCCTTCCGCCGGGACTCGGGAGATACGGTCAGCCGGACGAGCGCGTTGTCCTTGAGCTCGCCCTCGACGGTCGTCTGGCCGGTGACGTGCAACTTGAAGGTCACGTTCCAGCGATCGGCGGGCCAGGCGGGGAAAAGGAGGATCTTTTGGCCGACCGTTTGCACGAGCATGGTCTGCAGCGCGAGTTGGGACACACCGCCATGGCAGAAATCCGGCGCCCAATCGTAATTGGGCCCCAGGAAACCTTTGAAGGTGGCCGGGAAACCGGTGCGGTCGTTGAAATTCTTGCTGGTGAAAAACGCTGCGTTCTCGGTCAGGCCGAGCAGCGCGGCCTGCACCGCGTCCTGACGCCAGCCGCCGGTGTCGGGAAACATGCGGCGGGCAAAGGTCCACTGCGCGACGTCGAGGTCGGGACGTCCAAGGCCATAGAGCTTGTACGGAAACACGGCGTAGAGCTCCGGGTTTTCCGTGTTGCTGGGGACGGCCTCGTGGCTCTCGGCCGCGAGCAGTAGCTTTTTTCCGTCCACGGTGCCGGTTGGCACTGCGGGCAGGCGGGCGGCGAGAGCGCGCCAGGCTTCCTGATCGGCCGCTGTGATGTGTCCGGCTGGCAGCGTCAGCAGGCGCGGCAGCAGGAAGTGCAGCGCGGCTACCTCCGGCATGGGGTTCTCGGCCTGCCACCAGGTCTCGAGCGATTGCGCGGGAGCGAACCGGAGTTTACCGCCGGCGTCGTTGCCGTAATGCAGGGCGCAGAATTTCATCACGGCGCGCGCGATGGGCAGCAATTCCTCGTCGAGCAGCGCGGAGTCGCCGGTGTGGTCGAATGTCTCGAGCAGCAGCGCAACGAGCTCCAGCCCGCTGTTCCAATAGTAGCGGATATACTGGTTTTCGATGTCGCTTGGCTGTTTTCCGTTCCGGTCCCAGCCGTAATTGGACGGCAGGTTTGTCCCCCAGAAATAAAGGGTCTCAGGGAAGAACGCGCCGCCGTGACCATACCATAGCTGGGTGCGTTGCTCGGCGAGCGGCAGCATGTCGCGATACATGCGGAAGAGCGGGCGCATGAGCTCGTAGTCGCCGTTGGCGAGCAGCGCCCAGTAGATCAGGCGGGTGTTCTGCCACCAATAGCCGCCGCCCCAACGCCGATAATCGGCGTCAAAGGCTTCGTCCTTGATGCCCCAGTCGGCGGTGAAGAGTCCGCCGTTGAATTTCACGGGGTAGAGTCCGCGTCCACAGCAGGCGACGAGGTAACGCTGCCACGCGGATTGCTCGCCGATGGTCGCCGCCTGGTTCCAGTCCGGCGCCCGCGCCGCGGGCCGGATGTAACTGCGGGCCCAGAAATCCTTCCACCACTGCTGGTGATCGCGCCATAATTCGGCGGGGGCGGCGGCGCTGGAGGCCGTGGCCGCCGCGCGGATTTGCTCCAACCAGGATCTGGCCGAGTCGGTCTGGGCGGCGTGCACCGCGATGCTGAGTAAGGCCGAAGTGGTGGGCGTGACCGACACCAGCGTACTGTCATCCGCTTTTTTAAATCCCGCGCCGGTGAGCAGTCCGCCGAAGGTCCGGTGCAGCAGAGGGTCGGAGGAAGAGGCCTTCAACGCACCCAGACCCTGTTGGTCGAGCGTCATGGACCAGATGGAGCTTTCGTTGCGCTGATACCAAATGACTGCGGCGGCCTCGCCGGGAACGATCTGATCGGGCAGCGAGAGCAGTTTCACCGTGCCACCTTCGAGTCCACAGGCGGTGTGGGCTTCCTTGACGCCGATCTCGCGGGGCGCGGTGCGCCACGGATCGAGGCTGGCGGAGAGGGTGCAGGGCGCGGGGCTGTTGACTTCGATGACGAGCCGGGGCCAGTGGGCGTCGATCCATAGGCGCACGCTGGCCGGGCCGGACGTGATCACGATGGAGGCGTCGGCGAGCGAGAGCTTCTGCTCGAACTTGGCTCCGGGCGCGGCGAGGGCGGGGGTGAGCCGCAGGCGAAGGCGGCCAATCTTGATCAGCCGGCCGAGGTGATCCCATGCGTCATTTTTGGCGAGATAGAACACGATGTCCCCGTTGGGTTCGGTCCAGACGTTGGCGGCGATGTTCCCGTTGCCGAGGGGGAGGGAGTCAGCCGAGGTTTGGCCCGGGGTGGACCAGAGGACGTCGCCAATCACGGGTCAAAGTTCAGGGTGCGTCTCTTGCAGAAGCAAGAAAACCCGCCGGGGGGCGGGTTTTCGAAGTAGGGCCGGTCTGTGACCCGCCTTACTGCCGGGCCGAGGCGGGTCAAAGACCCGCCCTGCCTCGGATCAAATCGCCTTGGGTAGCTCGACGTCGGTGAACTCGATCGCGCGAGGATGATTGCGCTTCACCTTGTGGAGGTGGTGGCGCTTCTCGAGCATGCGGTCGAGCTTGTCCACGAGCAGGGCGACGGCCTTGTGGCACTCGTCGGCCTCGACGGAGGCGTTCATGCCGGGTCCGAGCAGGACGATGTGGCCCTTGGCCTTGAACCGCGCGCCCACTTCCTCCTTGGAATCACATTCCAGTTCCACGCGGATGCGCACGATGCGTTCCTCGTGGCGAAACAATCGGTCGGCTTTTTCCCGGACGAAAATTTTGAGCGACGGGGTCAGCTCGAGGTGAATGCCGGAGACGATCAGTTCCTGGTTATTTTGGCTGTTCATATTTCTGGGTTATGTCTGGGTTGCACCAAACCTGGCCGGAAACGCCGGCCGGGCGAAAAATGTCCCGCTCGATGTCATGCCCTCGCTAAGCGAAGCGCTCTCCTCTTTCTCCACCGTCATCGTGACCGGGGGATCTTCCGGTATTGGAAAATCTTTCATCGAGCTGATGGCGAAACTGAATCCAGGCCTGCAGTTTTGCAACCTCTCAAGGCGCGAACCTAGTGTAAAAATTACCGGCCTAAGATTGAACCATTTTCCGTGTGATATGTCTCGGGCCGCTGACATCGCGCGCGCCGCCGCGGCCATCGAGGGTTTTCTAGCACAGGCCGTGCCGTCCGGGCGGGTGCTGCTCATCAATAACAGCGGGTTTGGGGCTTACGGGCGTTTCCCCGAGCCGAACCTGGAGCACCAGCTTGAGCTGATTGATGTGAACATCCGCGGGCTGGTGAACCTGACGGGCCGCCTGCTGCCACTGCTCAGGGCCCGCGGCGGGGCGATCCTCAACGTGGCCTCGACCGCGGCCTTCCAGCCCACGCCGTACATGGCGACCTACGGGGCCTCGAAGGCTTTCGTGCTGCACTGGAGCCTCGCCCTCAACGCGGAGCTGCGCGGGTCGGGTGTGAGCGCGTTGGCGGTTTGTCCGGGGCCGACCACGACGGATTTCTCGAAACGCGCCGGGATGAATTCCAATTTCAATGTGAGTTCGCTGACCATGACGTGCGAACCCGTGGTAATGGCGGCGCTGCGGGCGCTGGCGGCGGGCCGGAGCCAGGTGGTGACGGGCTGGAAAAACAAGGTGACGGCGTTTATCGGCTCCAAGCTCCCGAAGCCGCTCATCGCTCGCCTGGCGGAGAAGATCCTCGCGCGTTACCAGGTCAAGCCGGAGCGGAAATGAGTGACGAGCTGCCGGTGAAGCCGGAGGATTTTTACGCCAACTCCTCCCGCGCGTGCGCCTGGCCGCGGCGGTTGAAACAAGGGCCGGTGCGCATGATCACCTTGGAGGAAGTGCGCAGCTGGATTGTTTACGAGGATGCGCGGCTGCTGGTGGTGTCGAAGCCCGGAGACGCCGTCTGCCATCCGTCGAAGGCGGGCCCCTGGTCCAGCCTCGTCGGCGCCGTGCGCGAATACACCCGGCTGCCCGTGATGCACCTCGTCTTCCGGCTCGACCGCGAGACCAGCGGTGTGGTCGTGCTCGCGAAGGATGCGAAGATGGCGAGCCGGCTGCAAACGGCCATGCAGGAGCGGAAAGTGGGTAAGGCTTATGAGGCGATCCTCACGGGCGAACTCGCTGGCTCGGTGACCGTGAATCAGCCGCTGGGCGATGACACCGCGAGTCAGGTTTTTATTAAAGCGGCGGTGCGCGACGACGGACAGACGGCCATCACGCACTTCACGCCGATCAAAACGGGTGGCGGATTCACCCTGGTGCGCGTCGTGACGGAAACCGGCCGCAAGCACCAGATCCGGGCGCATGCGCAGTGGCTCGGGCATTCGATCGTGGGCGACAAGATCTACGGGCCGGATGCGCGATGCTACCTCGATTTCATTGACCACGGCTGGACGGAGACGCTGGCAGCGAAACTGCTGCTGCCGCGCCAGGCCCTGCACTGCGCGGAAATTGACCTGCGAGCGGCGGGAGCGCCGGCGGTCTTTACGGCCCCGCTGGCGGAGGACTTGCGCGCGTTTGGCGTGATGCACGGCCTGATTTTGTAGGGCGGGGTCGCCGAACCTCGCCTGAATAGTATGCGTTTCCGCGGATCACGCCGATTGACGCGGATAACTAATCGTCATCCGCGTCAGTCCGTGAATACCGCGGAAGAGATTTGCGACGGTTTGGCGGGGTTCGGCGACCCCGTCCTACACGCTTGCGGGGGTTTTGCGCCAGTCACGGACGGTCAGCGTAATCGCGGTCTCCAACGCCATGCGGTGCGCGGCGAGGCGTTGCGCGAGCGGGAGGGCGGACGGGGACTCGATCGTATAGGTGAGCGACGTGTGCGTGGCCCGCAGGTAGACGGACTCGGGCCAATTCTCGCGCAGGAGAGGGTCGGCGAGCGGCCGGAGAATGCCCGCCTTGGACTCGCGGCCGTCAATGAGCGGGCGGTGGTCGATCGGGCAAACGGCGGTCACCGCGGCAATGATGGGCTCGGCGAGGCTGTGGCGCTGGTCGGGATTCAGTTCGTAGAGATAGTAGCCGTTTGATTCCCAGTCCTCATGCAGGGACAAACAGACGGAGAAGTTGGGCTGGCGCTCGAGCCAGGCGACGTGGGCGCGCGTTTCGGCGGATTGGAGATCCTTGTAGTCGCGGTTGAGGTCGAGGCCGTCGGCGTTTTCACGGATGCCGCGGGCGAGCCCGTTGGGGTTGAGCAGCGGGCAGATGAACCAGTTGGCGCGGTGATCGAACCCACCGCTCTCGAGCATTTCCAGCAGCGCGAGGGCCGGGGCCGGTTCGTCGCCGTGGATACCGGCGGAGAGGTAAATCCGCGGATGGACGCCCGGGGTGCGCTTGGTCAGGGCGATCAGCGGGCCGGCGGCGGTCGCGCCGAATTGCTCGACCCGGAAGCCCGCGGCGGGAGCGGCACCGATGAATCGGGCGGCGACGGCGGCGGGGTCGAGGGGAGCGGCTTTGACAGCGGACACGCCGTGGTTCTTGCTGGTCGTTTTCCCGAAGCTCAAGCCACAATCTTTCACCCGACCCATGTCACAAGTCCGCGTCCGTTTTGCCCCCAGTCCGACGGGTTTTTTCCACATCGGTAGCGCCCGCACCGCGCTGTTCAACTGGCTGTATGCACGACACACGGGTGGCGTGTTCATCCTGCGCATCGAGGACACGGACAAGGAGCGCAACAGCGCGCAGTTCTACAACGTCATCTACGACGCGCTGACCTGGCTGGGACTCAACTGGGACGAAGGTCCGAAGGTTGGGACCTGCGGTGGCGGCTCATTTGGTCCGTATCTCCAGAGTGAACGCGGGGATATTTACCAAGATTATCTGGAGAAATTGAAGACCGCAGGGCGCACCTACGAGAAGGACGGCGCGGTTTACTTCAAGCTGCAGGGCGACCGGTCTGAGGTGTTCGATGAGCACCGGAAGAAGACCGTGACCAAGGTCAAAGTGGCCCCGACCGTGATAGACGACCTGATCCGGGGCCGCGTGGAGCGGCTGGAGGACGAGGATTTCGTGATCTTCCGTTCGGACGGCAACCCGGTGTTTCATTTCGTGAATGTGGTGGATGACATCGCGATGCAGATCACGCACGTTATTCGCGGGGAAGATCACCTTTCGAACACGAGCAAGCACGTTGAGCTGTTCAAGGCCTTCGGTGCGCCCGTGCCGCAGTTCGCGCACATCCCGCTCATCCTGAAACAGAACGGGCCCGGCAAGATGTCGAAGCGCGACCAAGGCGCCCTGATCGACGAGTACCAGAAGCGCGGGTACCTGCCGGAGGCGCTGGTGAATTTCCTCACATTGCTCGGCTGGAATCCGGGCGATGACCGGGAGAAGATGCCGATTGCGGATATTATCCGGCTGTTCGACCTGCCCGGGGTGAACCAGAGCAATGCGCGCTTCGACGATAAGAAGCTCGCGCACATGAACATGGTTTACCTGTTGGAAATGCCGGCGGAACGGTTTGTTGCACTGGCGAGAGGCGTTTTCGGGAGTCAGTACACGGCAGCTCCGGCCTTGCAGGCGGACGCGGGCTATTTCCGCGACGTGATGCTGCTCAGCCAGCCGAAGATCAAGGGCATCGAGGAACTCCCAGCCTACACGGCCTATTTTTTTACCGAGGATTACCCAACGGATGCGAAGGTGAAGGAGAAGGTCATGGCCAAGGGCGACCCAAAGGCTCGACTGACGGAGCTGATGGCGGCACTGCCCGGCTTTGATTTCACCAGTGACCCAGCGATCGAGGAGGGGATCAAGGCGCTGGCAGCGAAGAACGGTCTCGGTTTTGGCGATTATCAATCAGTGGCGCGACTGGCCGTCTCGGGCACCAATGTGGGTCCTAGCATCACCGGCATGTTCCGGGTTTTGGGGAGGGAGCGGGTGCTGAAGCGGTTTGAGCGGTTTCTGACGGCGGTTTGAGGCTGCTGGCGGTTTTTCGACCCAGAGTACACGGAGAGGCGTGCGAGCTTACGGAGGGTCCGAGATTCGAATCGATCGGGGTGATCTCGGAGCGTTGCCCGCATCCTCCGTGGGGATGTTTGAATCATCCCGATCGCTCGTAACATCCATGCGGCCACGGGACGTGACCGCCCTGGTGTGAAAAAACTCCTCATTCTCTGCTCCATGCTCGTTGGTTTCGGCGTGACGGGGCTAATGGCGGAAGACGCCACCGTTTCGCTGCCAACACCTTCTCCCGCTCCGGCCGCTGCAAAACCGGCTGCGGCCGCGGCTCCGGCTCAAGGCGCCGCTCCGGCCGGTAAGAAGCACCACCACCACAAAAGTCATCACAAGAAAAAGTCCACCGAGTCGCCAACGACGCCCACAGCGCCGGAGCCGAAGTCCTAATCGGCTTCGCCGCAAGATGGGCGGGCACGTCCCTTTGCCCGCATTCGAATCGCCCGCCCACATTTCGCCCATGCGGCCACGGGACGTGACCGCCCACCTCGGCCAAGGCTACGGCGGGCGGGACGGTTACGGCCGGCCGGGGGGCTTGGCCCAAGTGTCTTTCAACGAGATGGTGCGGTTGAACACCAACCGGCTGGGACTTGCGTCCTTGGAATCGAGGCTGAAATACCCCAGGCGCTCAAACTGGTAGCGCTGCTCAGAGGTCGCGCTCGCAAGTGAGGGCTCGAGTCTGGCAATGAGCGTCTCAAGCGAGTGGGGATTGAGGTGTTGCAGGAAATTGTCGTCCGAACCCGGCTCCGGCACGGTGAAGAGCCGGTCGTAGAGGCGGACTTCCGCATTGATGCACTCCGTGGCGCTGACCCAGTGGATCGTCCCCTTGACCTTGCGGTCCACATTGGCACCGCCGGCGCGGGTGGTGAGGTCGGCACTGCAGCGGAGTTCGATGACACTACCCGCCGCATCCTTCACGACCTCATCACACTTGATAATGCAGGCGTATTTGAGCCGGACCTCGCCGCCGGGTTTCAGGCGGAAATATTTCGGCGGGGGCACCTCGGCGAAGTCGTCCGTCTCAATGAAGACCTCGCGGGTGAGAGGGATCGGCCGGGTGGTGGGCGTTTCCGACTGCGGATCATTCGTCGCAGCACAATCAAGTTTCTCACCGGCGGGAATGTTGGTGAGCACCAGCTTGATCGGCCGCAGCACCGCGAGCCGGCGTTGCGCCACCGGGTTGAGCTCCTCGCGGATCGCGTGCTCAAACACGGCGATCTCCGTGGTGCTGATGAATTTCGTCACCCCTGCGCCAATCGCGAAGCGGCGGATGGCGCTGGCCGGCACGCCGCGGCGGCGGAGGCCGCGGAGCGTGGGCATGCGGGGATCATCCCAGCCGGAAACCACCCCTGCGTTCACCAGCTCGACCAGTCGGCGCTTGGAAACCAGTACGTAGGTCGGACGGAGCTTGGAAAATTCATATTGGTGCGGCAGGGGCCGGGCCAGGTCGAGGGACTCGAGGATCCAATTGTAGAGTGGACGGTGGTCGGTGAACTCGAGCGAGCAGAGGCTGTGGCTCACTCCTTCGAGGTAGTCGCTCAGGCAGTGCGCGTAGTCGTAGAGCGGGTAGATGCACCATTTGTCGGCGGTCTGGTGGTGGGAGGTATGGCGGATCCGGTAGAGCAACGGGTCGCGGAGCCACATGTTGGGCGAAGCCATGTCGATCTTCGCGCGGAGCGAACGGGCGGCGTCGGGATACTCGCCCGCGCGCATGCGGGTGAAAAGGTCCAGGCTCTCGGCGACGGTGCGGTTGCGGAACGGGCTGTCCTTGCCGGGGCGGTCCGGGGAGCCGCGATATTCGTCGGTGTCCTTCGGCGACAGGTCGCAGACGTAGGCCTTGCCGCGGCGGATCAGCTCGACGGCGTAATCATGCAGCTGGTCGAAGTAGTCGCTCGCGAAAAATGGCTCGATTTGGGTCTCGCTGGAATTGGCGGGGACGGAGGCGAGGTAATAATCGGCTTTGCCGTCCACGGTCTGCGCGGCGGGGGCGGAGCCCTTGCGCTTGAAGCCGAGCTGGTGGTCGGCCCAGCCGGAGATCAGCCACTTCACGTCGTCAATGATGGCGTCAACATACTCTATGTCCTCCTTGGCCGGGTTGGTGTCGTCCATCCGGAGGTTGCACGTGCCGTGGTTTTCGCGGGCGATGCCAAAGTTGATGCAAACGGCCTTGGCGTGGCCGAGATGCAGGTAGCCGTTGGGCTCGGGAGGGAAGCGCGTGACGATTTTCGGATACCGCTTTTCCGCGACCTGCTGCGCGACGATGTCGCGGATGAAGTCACTGGGCGGGGGCGCGGCGGCGTTGGACTCGTCGGTCATAACGCGGCAAATTGCAGGCGGCGCGGGCGCGAGGCAACGTCACAATTGCCGGTGCTGGTTTTCCTCCCGAAATGGGCAAAGGCAACCGACGAACGGTACTCAAACCGGCAAAACCCGCTTGCAATACACTGTGTTACAGCCATCGTGCCGACATGCCTGCCTCGACCACCACCAGCATCCGCCTGTCCAAGGAATTGGGGCGGGAGCTGGCCCGCAAGGCCCGCAGTACCAAGCGCGGGAAGAACTGGATCATCAAGGAAGCGCTCGAGCTTTATCTGCTCGGCACGTCGCAGGACGCATTGCGCCTGGAAGCCCGCCGCCAATCGCTTTTGGCGGGCAAGCGGACGCCTCTGGAGGCCAAGTGGGCAGAGCAGGGCGGGGACATCGATGGTTGGAAATCATGAACTACCGGCGAGGCGATGTGGTGACGTGCGCGCCGCCGGGCGAATACGGCAAACCGCGGCCCGCGGTGGTGCTGCAGTCGGATCTGTTTAACGCCACCCACGCCAGCGTGACGCTCTGTCCGCTGACCAGTCATTTGATTGAGGCTGGGTTGTTCAGGATTTTGGTGGAGCCGAATCCGGAAAATGGGCTGAAGGTACTTTCGCAAGCGATGGGGGACAAGCTGACCACGCTCCGCAGCGAGCGGTTGGGGGCGGTGATCGGTCATCTCGACGACGAGGATCTGCAGCGACTCGAGTCGGCCGTGATGCTTTGGCTCGGCTTGAAAAACTGAGCGGCCCTGGCGATTTATTTCTGGCGCTACTTTTTCTTCCTAAATGGTGGCGGAGACATGCCGGCGGGCGCCGGCAGGACCCCATCGGCCGCCATTTCCCGGAGCAAACTGCCGAGATAGGGGATGAGCTGCTTCTTGCGGCTGACGATGCCGGGCAGGTCGAAGATCTCATCCTGTTCAACATGGGCATAGGAGATGCGCCGAATGAGGCCCTCGTCGGCCTTGACCAGCAGGAGCGAGTTTTGGGTATTGATGTCGGTCACGAGCAGGCAGGCAAAGGCAAGACGCTCATCGGTGCGCAGATCCTGGAGGGCGTCGGCGATCGGCTGGGCATGTTGCCAGAAATTACCGAAACTGAGTTCCTCCACCTGCGAGACGGCGAAGCGCACGCCTTCCTCTTCGTAGATTTTGAAGTCGGAGCGGACGACCTTGGCGGGCGGGTTGGCGAGGATAACGGAGCCGGAACTGAAGATCTCGTCGGCGAGTTTCTGCGGGTCCACGCCGGCGATCTTGGCGAGCCAGGCGAGGATGGAGCCGTCCTTCGGCGTGGTCGTTGGACTGGCGAGCATGAGGGTGTCAGAGATGAGGCCCGACATCATGATGCCGGCGATCTCGGGGATGGGCGTGAGGCCCTCGCGGCGGAAGAGGTCGGCGACAATGGTGCAAGTGGAGCCGACCGGCTCATTGATGAAGAGGATGGGCTGCTGGGTGTTGAGCGCGCCCAGCCGGTGGTGGTCGATGATCTCGCTGATGGTGACTTCCTCTGCGCCGGGAACCGCTTGGGTCATCTCGTTGTGGTCCACGAGCACAAGGCGGGTGCGGACGGGTTTGAGCAGGTCGCTCTTCGTGAGGAGGCCCTCGAGCGCACCCTCATCGTCGGTGACGAGCAAGGCGTGGGGCGAGCCGCCGGCGAATTTCTTCCGGGCCTCCGTGAGGCGGGCGTCGGCGCCGATCGTGGTGAACTTGCGTTCGATGACGCGCTCCAAGGTGCTCGCGGTGCGGACAACCCAGGCCGTTGTGGCGGAATCGTAGGGGCTGATAATGAGGCTCACGTCCTTGGCCTTTGCGAATTCGACGATTTCGGGATCGACCTCGAGGTTACTGGTGATGACGAGGGCGCGAATGCCGAGGTCGATGGAGCGTTCCTGGACATCGCGACGGTCGCCGACGATGATGATGGACTGGTCCGCGGGGATTTTTTCGCGCTCGGAGATGCTCCAAAAGGAGCGGATGGCCATCGTGCCGAGGCGGACGTAGAGCTCCTCGATCTTGCGCTCCCCCACGAGGTGGATGGGCCGGGCGCGCAGGGCGCGGGTGATGTTGGCGAGGGACGTTTTGACCTGCCGCATGAGGCGCGGCTCATGGGCGCGGGGGATGAAATTGCTCCCGAGGGCCGCGAGTGAAACGGTGCCGACGATGCCGCGGCGGGGGGAGATGACCGGCAGGATGCGGATGTCGTGGCGGTCAATGAGCTCGAGCGCCTCGGCGCAGGTGGTGTTCTCGGTGACAGTGATGACGTCGGCGGCCATGAGGTCGCGCACGCGGGGGCTGACGTCACTGAGATAGAGCGGAAGCGGCTGGTGGAAGCGCGCGAGGATAGTGTCGATGCGGGCGTTGGAGTTGCCGCAGCGCGCTGCGACATAACCGGCTTCACCGCGCTGGGTCTTGTAGGCCGCGTAGGCGATGGCCGAGCAGATCGCGTCGGCGTCGGGATTCTTGTGCCCAACGACATAGGTGGGTGCAACCACCCGGGTGGCGGGCTCTGGGGCGGGAGGCGTGGCGGCAGTCGTCATGCAGACCGCGAAGGCTGGCGGCCGTGGTGCGCCGGTGGAAGCGGGAAATAATCCTGACTGCGATTATGCCACGGAACCCCGGAGAAGGTGGGTCGTGCGCTCCGCCGGAGAAGGTGGGCCGTGCGTTCCGCGCGCGGCGTCTGGGGTGTCGCGCTGCCCGCTGGGGGCATTGGCAAACTCGATCAGGCCGCGCGCGGAGCGCACGGCCCACCTTGGTTAAGTCGGTCCGCACCTCAGGGCCCAACCTCGGCGGGCGTGCCGTTGGGCGTGCCGATGCCACCGCTGGCTGTCGCATAGACCCGCGCGGGGTTGCTGCTGCTGGCCGGGATGGCCTGGAGGACGCTGTCCACGAGGCGCCCTGAGCTGTTGGACACGAATTTCTTTACGGTGTCGGAATAGAATACGACATTGCCGCCGAGGAAAACGACCTGCCCGCCGGTCTCCCGGTACACTCCGCGGGCCGGATCCCAAGTGCCGCCGGCCGTCAGGCCGCGGGTGAACGCGATGGGCGTGGTGGCGGGATCGCCCATTTTCAGGCCGCCGACGAACTCCCAGCTGAGCGCGGCGTTGCTGGTGAAAGTCGCATCGAGCGTGCTGCGGGTGGCATCGGTCTTGGCGAGGATGGCGTCGGGGTAGCTGCCGTTGAAGAGCGGGTCGTTCTTGGCGAAATAGAACGTCGGATCATGCAACATGCCGTTGCGGGAGAGGATCGCGGGCCAGAGGTAGGCAGGTGACGGCGCGTTGAGGACGCCCTGCGCCTGGATCACGAGGGGATCGGGGAGCCGGTCATTGTTGTCGCTGGCGTAGATCATGGCGGCCTTGGCGATCTCGCGGAGGTTGCTCGCATCGACAGTGCGCTGGGCCTTTTCGCGCACGGTTCCGACGGTGGGGATGATAATGGCGGCGAGAATCCCGATGATCGCAATCACTGTCAGCAGCTCAATCAGCGTGAAGCCCGCGCCAAGATGGCGGGGTGGGGTGGACATAAAAATGGAGCGGAATTCATTTGGCCTGGCGGGGAAATCCCCGTTCCAGCGGGAATGTGAGCGTCGGACTCGACAAAACTTTGCCGGGTGCCCTAGCATGACCGGTCATGAAAATTTACTTGGACGGAAAATTTGTCGACGAAGCCGACGCGAAGGTCTCCGTGTTCGATCACGGCCTCCTCTACGGCGACGGGGTTTTTGAGGGCATCCGGCTCTATGGCGGCAACGTTTTCCGCCTCGACGAGCACTTGGAGCGGCTCGAATACTCCGCCAAGGCCATCATGCTCGACATGCCGCTCTCGCGGAAGGAACTGAGCGACGCCGTCTGCGAATCCTGCCGCCAGAACGGTCTGACGGACGGTTACATCCGCCTCGTCATCACGCGCGGCGTGGGCGACCTCGGCCTGGCGCCGTGGCTGTGCGCGAAGCCCTCGCTGTTCATCATCGCCGCCAAGATCTCGCTCTACCCGCAGGAGCATTACGACAACGGGCTCGCGATCGTCACGGTGCCGACGCGTCGGATCAATCCCGCCGCGCTGCCGCCGACGATCAAGTCGCTGAACTATCTCAACAACATCCTCGGCAAGATCGAGGCGAAGCAGTTTGGCGCGCTTGAGGCGATCATGCTCAACGACCAAGGCTACATTGCCGAGTGCACTGCGGACAACATCTTCATCGTCCACAAGGGCGAGCTCATCACTCCGGCCTCGTCGCAGGGCGCGCTCAAGGGCATCACGCGCTCCACGATCTTCTCGATCGCGGCGGAACTGGGCCTGCCCCTCCGCGAGTGCAACATGACGCGTTACGACGTGTGGGTGGCGGACGAGTGCTTCCTCACCGGCTCTGGGGCGGAGGTGATCCCCGCGGTCAAACTCGACGGCCGCGTCATCGGCACCGGCAAGCCCGGCCCGATCACGCAGAAAATCCTGGCGGCCTTCCGGCGCCGGGTACTCGTCGAGGGCACGCGGATTTGAGGGTTTCACGATCCACAGCAGGACAGCCGTGGGGTCGCGGCACGAACCGTCGCGTGTAATAAAACTGCTACGAATGCGTAGTTGCCGGCAGGTGGAATGTGCACCCGCGCTTGCCAGCATGCGGGAGCATGGCATACTGCTTGCAGATAAATTTCTTACCGAACCATGGCTACACCGCTCAAATGTGATCTTTGCACCAAGCCGGCGACCGTGCACCTCACGCAGATCGTGAACAACAAGGTGCACAAGGTGGACCTCTGCGAGGAATGCGCGCAGGCCAAGGGCGTGACCGATCCCAGCGGCTTCTCTCTCGCCGACCTGCTGCTCAAGGCTTCGCTCAACCCCGAGCCCAGTGCGGCCGGGGTGCGTTGCGAGCAATGCGGGTTCACCCAGAACGATTTCAAAAAGCAGGGCCGCTTCGGCTGCCCCGCGTGCTACAACACTTTCAACTCCATCATCGAGCCGATGCTGGACACCATGCACAAGGGCACCGCCCACACGGGCAAGGTCCCGCAAAAGGCCCTTGCCCGTAAATCCCTCTACGACCGGCTGACCAAACTCGAACTTGACCTCACCGAGGCCATCAAGTCCGAGCGCTACGAAGACGCCGCCCGCACCCGCGATGAAATCAACCAAGTCAAACACTCCTTCGGGCAAAAGTCGGCGCGTTGAGCCCATGACCATCTCGTCGCTCATTGATACCCCGTCTGAGCTGACCGATGCCGCGAGCAGCAAGACTGCGATCGTGCTCATGACGCGCGTCCGCCTCGCGCGGAACCTCGCCAGCAACTCCTTTCCCGGCTGGGCCAAGGCCGCGCAGCGCGAGGAGGTCCTCGCGACCTGCCGCGACGCCGTGGCTGCGACCCTGCCCATGAAGCGCAGCCTCAGCATCAACGTCGACGAGCTCACCGACCTCGAGAAGCAGATCCTGGTCGAGCGTCACCTTATCAGCCGCGAACTTAGCGGCGCAAAGGCCGGCGCCGGAGTCGTCATCAGCCGTGACCAAACGGTCTCGGTCATGATCAACGAGGAGGATCATCTCCGCATCCAGGTTTTGCGCTCGGGCTTCCAGCTCAAACGCACGTGGGCTGCCATCAATGAAATCGACACGGCCCTTGAGGACCGGCTCGACTACGCTTTTTCACCTACACTCGGCTACCTGACCGCGTGCCCGACGAATCTCGGCACCGGCATGCGCGCCTCCGCGATGATGCACCTCCCTGCGCTCGTGATCGCGAGCCAGATGGAAAAGGTCGTCCGCGCGGTGAATCAGCTCGGCATGGTTGTCCGCGGCCTGTTCGGCGAAGGCTCCGATGCGAGCGGCAGCATCTTCCAGATTTCCAACCAGACCACGCTCGGGGAGTCCGAGGAGGGTATCATCAAGCGCCTCGGCAGCGTGCTCAACTCGATCATCGAGCACGAGCTGAACGCCCGCCAGAAGCTGCTCGAGGCCGACTCAAACAAGGTCTTCGACAAGATCGGGCGCGCGTTCGGCATCCTGCAGAACGGCCACGTGCTGAGTTCGAGCGAGGCGATGAACCTGCTTTCACTCATCCGGCTCGGCGTGGACCTCGGCGTGTTTCCCGACGCGAATCGCTGCGTCATTGACCGCCTCCTGATCGAGGCCCAGCCCGGCCATTTGCAGCACGCGCAGCGTGGCGAGTTCGAACCCGGCCAGCGCGACCTGCTCCGCGCGATGCGGCTCCGGGGCGAATTTGCAAATTTCACCAAACCCAACTTCACTCTCACTACCGACGGTCCGAATTAATCCCTATATCCACCTACCATGTCCCAAGAGCCGATGAACAACTTCACCCCGCGCGCGCAGCAGGTGCTCGCGCTGGCCCGCAAGGAAGCTGACCGTTTTCACCACAACTATGTGGGCACGGAGCACATTCTCCTCGGGCTCATCAAGCTAGGGCAGGGCGTCGCGGTCAGCGTGCTGCAGAAGATGGGCCTCGACCTCGAGACCGTCCGCGCGGCCGTTGAGAAGCAGGTGGGTACCGGCCAGGAGACGAAGACCCAGGGCAGCATTCCCTACACGCCCCGCGTGAAGAAGGTCCTCGCGCTCGCCGGCAAGGAAGCGAAGACCCTCAACCACTCCTACGTCGGCACCGAGCACATCCTCCTTGGCCTGCTCCGGGAGGGCGAGGGCGTCGCCGCCCGTGTCCTGAAGTCCCTCGACATCGACATCGAGCGCACCCGCAACGAGATTCTCCGTGAGCTCGATCCCCAGTTCTCCGCCGGCGAACAGGGTGGTGGCGCGGGTGGCGAGGAAGCCGCCGCTGGCGGACCGCAGCGCCCCGGCGCCCAGGCCGACGACAAGAAGGAGGTCAAGACCCCTGCGCTCAAGGCGTTCGGCCGCGACCTCACCGAACTCGCCCGCAAGAGCGAGATCGACCCGGTCATCGGCCGGAAGAACGAGATCCGCCGCGTCATCCAGATCCTCTGCCGCCGCACCAAGAACAACCCCGTCCTCATCGGCGAGGCCGGCGTGGGCAAGACCGCCATCGTCGAGGGCCTCGCCCAGGAAATCGCGGCCGGCAACGTGCCCGAGATCCTCGCGGAGAAAAAGGTCATCACTCTCGACCTCGCCCTCATGGTCGCCGGCACAAAATACCGCGGCCAGTTCGAGGAGCGCATCAAGGCCGTCATGGACGAGATCAAGCGCGCCAAGAACATCATCCTCTTCATCGATGAGCTCCACACCATCGTCGGCGCTGGCGCCGCCGAGGGCGCGATGGACGCGTCCAATATCTTCAAACCCGCGCTTTCCCGCGGGGAGCTGCAATGCGTCGGCGCGACCACCCTCAACGAATACCGCAAGTACATCGAGAAGGACTCCGCCCTCGACCGCCGCTTTCAGTCCGTGAAGGTCGAGGCGCCGTCCGTGGACGATACCATCCTGATCCTCAAGGGCATCCGCTCGAAGTATGAGGACCACCACAAGGCCACCTTCAGCGACAAGTCGCTCGAGGCCGCCGCCAAGCTATCCGACCGCTATATCACCGGCCGTTTCCTGCCCGACAAAGCCATCGACGTGATGGACGAGGCCGGTTCGCGCGCCCGCATCGGTGCGCTCACCCGCCCGCCGGACGTCGAGAACATGACCAAGGAGATCGAGGCCATCTGCGCGCAGAAGGAAAAGGCCATCGCCGAGCAGCATTTTGAGGAAGCCGCCAAATTCCGCGACCAGGAGAAGCAGCTCCGCGTCAAGCAGGAGCAGATCACCGAGGAGTGGAAGAAGGCCCGCGAGGAAAAGCGCGTCGCGATCGACGAAACCCTGATGATGCAGGTCGTCGCCGACTGGACCGGCATCCCGCTCAACCGCATGGAAAAGAAGGAAAGCGAGAAGCTCCTCTCCATGGAGGGTGAACTCCAGCGCGCCGTCATCGGCCAGGACATCGCGTGCAGCGCAGTGGCCCGTGCCCTCCGCCGCTCCCGCGCCGATCTCAAGGATCCGCGCCGCCCGATCGGCTCGTTCCTCTTCGTCGGCCCCACCGGCGTCGGCAAGACCATGCTCGCGAAGCAGCTCGCCGCGCAGATGTTTGGCAACCAGGACGCACTCATCCAGATCGACATGTCGGAGTACATGGAGAAGTTCGCCGTTTCCCGCCTGGTCGGCTCGCCTCCGGGCTATGTCGGCTATGACGAGGGCGGCCAGCTGACCGAGGCCGTGCGGCGCAAGCCGTATGCCGTGGTCCTCTTCGACGAAATCGAGAAGGCGCACCCGGATGTCATCCAGATCCTCCTGCAAATCCTCGAGGATGGCCGTTTGACGGACTCGCTCGGTCGCACGGTGGATTTCCGCAACACGATCATCATCATGACGAGCAACGTCGGGGCGCAGCTGCTCCAACGCCAGACGTCGATGGGCTTCGGCGCGGCGGCGATGAACTTCAACGACGCGGAGAAAATGCGCGAGAAAGTGCTCGAGGAAGCCAAGCGCGTCTTCAAGCCCGAGTTCCTGAACCGCATTTCCGACATCACGTTCTTCCGCCCGCTGGACAAGAACGACCTCATTAAAATCGTCGAGCTCGAGACGGCCAACTTCGCGAAGCGCATCGCCGAGCGGAAGATCGACCTCGAGTTCACGCCCGAGGCGAAGGCGCTGCTCATCGAGAAAGGCTACGACGAGAAATATGGCGCCCGTCCGCTGCGCCGGGCGGTCGAGCACTACCTCGAAGATCCCCTGGCCGAGGCCATCCTGCGCGGCGAAGTGAAGGACGGTGAGCCATGTGTCGTCGCCCGTGACGGTGACAAGCTGATCTTCAAGCAGAAGACGCCCACCGCCGACACCGGCGTGTCGCCCTGATCGAGCGACGGTTACCCGCTCTAAATATCAAACCCGGCCCGATGCAAACGGTCCGGGTTTTTTATTTGGCCCCGCGGGAAACGGGTCCTTTTCGTGGGTCGGGGTTTATCCACGACAGGAATTTCCGGCATGTGGGGCATACCGCCGTCGCCAAGGCTAGAGCGGACGAGGAAGCCTGACCTACATCAACCCGCCCGCCCGCACCGGGTTTTTCGTTTGGCAACGGCGTCGGCGGCGATTCGCTTGCCGGCGATGTCTTTCCTGCGCGCCAGTCTTGTGCTGCTGCTGTTGGCTGGCCTGCGGTTGGGCGCGCAAACCCGGGCACCGCTGACGGAGGCGGAGATGCTGCAACCGCCCACGGCTGGCCGCTTGGCGGAGTTTGTGGCGTCCGGGGAGCAGGCTGGTTGGGATAAACTCACGCCGATCTTCCGCGCGGCGTCCCTCCGGGCTTATGAGCAGGGCAAGCTCCCGGCCGCCGAGCGGTGGCACCAAGTGTATCGCTGGTCCGCGCTGTTTGCGCAAACCGAAGTCGAGTTCATCCCCCAGTGGATGAAGGAAATGAAAGCCGCGAAGGTGGTGCACGCCAATCTTGCGCGGCGGTGGGTGCCGCACAAGGAGCGCCTCGGCCACTGGCTGTTGCCGGAGTTGAAAACGTGGCTCCTGGGCAACGCCCGTTTCTCGGATGAGTTTCTCGCGCTGCTTTCACCCGTCGATTTTCTGCCCAGCGTCTTCGAAACGCTGAACACCCTGCACCACCGCGCCCCGGCCCGATTTGCCCGGTATGCTGGCCTCGCGCTCGCCATAGCCCTAGTCTACGACCTCCCGCCGCCGCCGGATTGGCCCCACAGCCAGGTGACCGCCGCGGTGCTGCCCCGCCACTGGCCCCCGGCGTCGGAGGCCTTTGACTGGTGGATCCGGCAGGACCAGCTCGACCGGACCTATCAACGGCTCAAAAACCTGGATGCGAGCGAGCTGAAGTTTGTGGTGGATGCCGCCGCGCCTTTCCGCGAACTCGAATGGGCGCAGCAGCATGTTGACGTGCCGCTGGACCAGCTGGCCCAGGCCTACACCCTCATCCACTACCGCACGGATCGCGCGGAGCAGGAGATCTATGTGTGGCCGGACACGGACTACTCCCTTGCCGCCATCCAGCGCGCCGGGGGCATTTGTATTGACCAGGCCTATTTTGCCTCGGAGGTCGGCAAAGCCCGCGGCGTGCCCACGTTGCTATTCCGCGGGGAGGGGATGGATGGCCGGCACGCTTGGTTTGGGTTCCTCGAGGGCCGCCACCACTGGCAGTTGGATGCCGGCCGGCTTGGCGACATGCAATTCGAGACGGGTTATGCACGCGACCCGCAGACTTGGCGCGAGATTTCCGACCATGAACTGCGGTTCCTGAGCGAACGGTTCCGGACCCAGCCGGCGTTTCACACCTCGCGGGTGCACCAGCAGTTTGCAGCGGAGTATTTGCAGTCGCATGAGCCGGCGGCGGCCATCCGAACGGCGTGGAAAGCGCTCAAGTTCGAGCCGCGCAACCTCAACGCCTGGTCCACGCTGCTGGAGGCGCAGCAGGCGCAGGGCGACGGGCCCAAGCTCATCGAGGCCACGCTGTATCAGGCGATCGCGGCCTTTGGAAACTACGCCGACTTGGAAGCGGCCTTTTCCGGCCGGCTCTGTCGCAGCCTGCGCACCCGGGGCCAGTTGAGCGCGGCGGATTTTGAGGAGCAGCGGATCCTCAGCAGGAACCGCATCGCCCGTGGGGATCTCGCGCTGATGAGGGCCCAGGATACGCTGCGCCAGACGATGGCGACGCGCCCTCCGGCGGAAAGTATCAAGGCCTACAACACCTTGGTGGACACTCTGGGCCGGGGCGCCGGTATTGAGTTTTACGACCGGATCGTGACCCCCTTTGTGCAGTATCTGGTCAAAAATAATCGGCCCACGGAGGCCCGGCAGGCCGCCGAACGGGCTTGGGCCAGACTTTACGTGCCACCCGGCAGTCAGTTGGAAGGGGAGTTCAACCGGCTGTTCAAGGAGCTTATGCCCATTCCTTTGCTTGTCCGATAGTGCGGCGCTAGGGAAGACGTATGTGCTGCGGGTTCGTTGGCCGCCACTCGGGAGCTGTGTCAGCGTTTGGACGGAGGACTATCACGGCCCGAGTTTTATCGCGGCGAGCGGGTCCGCGCGCGTTCTAAGGAAGAACGCCAATTGAACCCATAGGCCTGCGGTGCGGCTTACCCAGCGCGGAGGGGTGCTGTAGGTGCCGTCAGCGTATCGCACCCGGAAACCTTCAGATAGCATCACCAGCGGGCAGCCGGGATCACTTTTTCCGCTGACGGTTCCGGCCCGAAGAACGCTTCGGCCAGTTCGCGGGCGGCGAACATGCGCTGGGCGTCATGGGCGATGCGCGGGGTCTCGACGATCCGCCAGTGGAAGGGCCAGCCGTGCGTGGCCGCGTTTTGGCGCGACGTCTCGAAGAAATTCTGTCCGCGCGCGAGCCGCACTGGACCCTGTTTCATCGCGTCCGGGCTGAGGTCGAAGTAGTCGGAGGCGAGCTGCCACACATCGCCCGTACCCAGGAAGAGCGTGAGCGGTTGGGCGTAGAAGCGCCGCAGTGCCGCGTCGTCGGTCAGTTCAGCTGGCAATCCACCCAAGCCATAGGGAAACCTCACCGTCGGGTGGGGAAAAGGATAGGAGCCCGGATTGCAGGCCACGAAACGCTTGGCCTCCCCGGGCATGAAGAGCGCCATGCGGACGACGAGCTGGCCGCCACCCGAATGTCCGATGATGTAGTAGGGTAGCTGTGGCTTTTCTTCCCGCGCGCGCACCTCGGCCACGAGGCGGAGCAGGATGTTGAAGGTCCAGGTTTCGCGCGGCTGAAGCTTGCCTTCCAGCAGTACGCCGCCGGTGCGCTTGTAGCGCTCGTCATTGAACCGGGTCTTGTCGAAGAGCGGGGCCACCACGATGGCGCCAAAGCGCTCGGCCATGTTGACGGCCCAGTTGCGGTGATCCTCGGCGTTGCGGTCGGAGCCGTGGATCATGACGATCAGCGGGCCGTCCGTATAGGTCGGCGGCTTGTAACTGAAGACCTCGATGGGTTCGCCGTTGTTTCCGAGGATAAAATGCCCGAGGCCTGCCGGCAGTTGCCCCGCGGCATAGAACGGCAGGGTGACGAACAGCAGGAGGACGCACTGGGCAAACCAGCGGGTGGGACGGGTGGTAAGGACCGAGGGCATCTGGGGGCGGGAGTTGATTTAGTCGGCCTGATAGACGATACGGCCGCCGAGAATAGTGTAATCGACGCGGGTTTTCAGCAGGTCCTCGACGGGGATCGTGAGAATGTCGCGGGAAAGGACCACCAGATCGGCGAGTTTGCCGGCAGTAATGGTGCCCTTGCGGTTCTCCTCCCGGGAGGCGTAGGCGGGATTGAGGGTGTAGGCTTGGATGGCCTCCGTGATGGTCAACCCCTGTTCGGGATGCCACGCGGGCGTGCCGCTCGGGGCAGAAGGGTCCTTGCGGGTGATGGCGGAATACATGTTTTCGAGCGGGTCGAAGGGCGAAAGGGAGGTGCGGTTGAAAAGGCCGGGCAAGTCGGAGACGATGTTCACGCGCACGCCGCATTTGATCATGGTGCGCCAAGCGAAGGCGGTCTGGGCGCGCTCAGAACCGAGGGCGCGCTCGAGCGCGACGGGATCTTGGTCGAGCAACTGGTGCGGGGTGACGTCGGCCGTCAGCCCGAGCCGCCCGGCGCGGGCGAGATCCTCCGGCGTAGCGTACCAGACGTGAATCATGCGAAAGCGGCGGTCGCGCGGGCCGTTGGCGGCGATGGCGGCTTCATACCAGCCGAGCAGCAGGTGCAGTGCCTTGTCCCCGATCACATGGATGCCGAGGTCCCAGCCGGCCCTGTCGGCTGCAGTGATGTTGCGCTGCATGGCCTCCTCACCCTTGAAGCGGAAGGTGAAATTGCCAGACTTGCCGTCGAGTGGGGCGAACATGAGGGAGCCGTCCACGAACTCCTTCAAGGTGCCAAAATTCAGCAACTCGTCGCCCGAGCCCGGCTTGATCCCAAACTCGGAGAGATCAGCCCAAGTCTCGAGCGGGGTGAGCGCATGCACGCGCACCGTGAGTCCGCCCCTTTGCTTGAGATCGCGATAGATGCCTATTTCCGTGTAGCTACGCTCGATGTAGGTGGGGAAGATGTGCCGTTGGGAAATCTCGTCGAACCGGGCGATGTCGTGGATGGAGGTAATTCCTACCCGGTTTAAATCGCGCAACACGCCCCGCGCGCCGATGAGTTCCAAAGCCCGGGTGGGTGGGGGCAGGAGTTTCTCGACCTGTTCACCGGTGACACTGCCGAGCATGCCGGTCAGCCGCCCGGTCGCGGCGTCGCGTTCGTAGCCGGGGCCGGTAGCCCCGTTTTCGGTGATGCCGGCCAGCCGCATGCCGGCGGTGTTGATGAAGTAGCGATGGTCGAACCGCCGCAGCAGCACGGGGTGGTCCGGCGTCACGGCATCCACGGCGGCGAGGTCGGGGACGAAGGCCTGCCAGCCTGGAACGCCCTTTTTCTGCGCAGCCTGCCAAGCGAAAGTGCTCCAGTCCCCGCCGGTGATCCACAGGCCGGCGGGCACCCGCGCCGCACCGGCGCGCAGTTGCTGCACCAGGTCGGCTTGGTCGTTTACCGCCATCACCATGACTTGGAAGAACCAGCGGACGGCATTGCCGAAATGGGTGTGCGCGTCGTTGAAACCCGGGAGCACGAGCCGGCCCTGCAGGTCGATGACTTGGGTGGTCGGACCGCGGAGCGTCAGCACTTCTGCGTCGGATCCGACCTGGACTATGGTATCGCCGCGGATGGCCACCGCCTGGACGAGCGGCTGATGTTCATCGACGGTCCAGACCTTGGCGTGATGCAGGATGAGATCGGCCGGGAGATCGGGCGGTGTGGATTGGGCGCGGACGGCTAGGGCGGAAAGACAGAGCCCGATGGCCGTACGGATGAGAAAGTTGGGGTACAAGGACAGGGAGGGAGAATAAGCCCGCGCGACAAAAAACAGGACTGGGTGGCGCAGCGCAACGGCCCGGTCCGAGCCTCGAGGTCTGGTGCGGTATTTGCCGGAGGGTGGGATGACAAACAGGCCTGGCCCGGGGGCGGGGTGGGGTTGTGGTTTAACCTTAACGAAAATTCAGCTTGGCTTCAGCGTAGCTTTAGCGAACGGCCTTAATTTCGAAAATGCTCTTTCCAGAGTTATCAAGGCGTGTCTTCAAAATGTCTTGTTATCCCGGGTGGAGCGAAGGATTCACGGCAAATGCAGGGATTCTTCCCTTCGTGCGGAATGACAAGTTTATTTAGTTTAACTCTTTGGGGAAAACGCCCTCTCTAACTGCTGTCCTTGCTAGCCAGCGAATCCTTCGCCTTTACTTTGTAATCGGTCGTGGATGCCTTCCGGCCGGTGCTGCCAAGTTTACCCTCACACCCCACCCACCATGATACTGATTCCGCCCGCCTTGTTGCGCCGCCTTGGCGCGATGCTCCTCCTTGCCCTGACTGTCGCCGCTCCCCGGTCGCTTTTGGCCCAGAGTGCCACTGCCGAAGCGAAAAAAGAAGCGCCTCCGGTCGAGTTGGAGACCTTCACAGTCACGGATAAGCAATTCCGCGGCTTCAAGGCCGAGCGGGTGCAGATCGGGTCGTTTCGCGACATGGATTTGGTGGATGTCCCCGTCACGGTAAATGTGGTCACGCGGGAGGTGCTGGACGCCCAAGGGGCCCGCTCCATCTTTGATGCGTTGCGGAACACGGCGGGCGTGACCCGTGCGAACAGCAACGGCAACGCCGCTGACAATATCGCGATCCGCGGTATTACCGTGGAAAACCGCGGCAACTACCGGTTGAACGGGACCCTGCCGATTATCAATCTCATCGACCTCACCCTGGAGAACAAGGAGCGGGTCGAAGTCCTGAAGGGCGGAGCCTCGCTCTATTATGGCTTTGTGCCTCCCAGCGGCATCGTGAATTTGGTGACCAAACGCGCCACGCCCCAGCCCCTGACGTCATTCACCGTGCTCGCCAACAACTACGGCGGAGTGACCGGGCAGACCGATGTTTCTCGGCGCTTTGGCGATGACGACATGTTCGGAGTCCGGGTCAACGCGGCGGCCGGCAAGGAGGATATCGGTATCGACCAGCATTCTGGTGAACGCCGCTTTGCCTCCATCGCGCTCGATTGGAAAGCGAGCGAGCGCCTGTTGTTCCGCTTTGACGCCGAGTCCCTGCGAAAGAATACCGCCGAGCAGGCTAACATTCGCTATGTCGCTACCGCCGGCGTCATCACCCTGCCGGCCCTGCCGCCGCCGTCCCGCAACCTTGGCGCTGAGTGGCAGCAGAACAAGGGCTATATGCGGTCTTACGTTTTGCGCTCCGATGTCCTGATTTCCCGTTCGTGGACCATCGTGGCCGAGGCCGGCCAGGCGGTCACCAGTCGCTCCCGCCGCTCGTCGGACTTCCGGAACTACAACCTCATCACTGGTGCCGGCCAGCTCGTCACGACCTTCAACCCGTCCATGTATTACTCCAACGACAATCTCCGGGTGGAGCTCTTTGGCCGCTTCTTGTTCACCAGGATCCAGCACAACGTGTCGATCGGGTATACGACTAACAAACGCACCGCGCCGGTCTACAACAACGGGAACGTCACCCAACTTCAGAATTTGTATAATCCTGTGGTGCTGCCCGAACCCACCCTCCCCACGGCCACGACGGTCCTCACGGATAACACGGTCAAGGACACCGGCAAATATCTCTTCGACCGCATGGTGCTGTTTGATGACCGGCTTCAAATCATCGGCGGCGTGCGTTACGCTGATTACGATAGCAAAAATATTGTCACGACGACTAACAACGTGACGCACATCAGCACGGTCGCCTCCACGCTGTACAACTCAAAGAACCGGGTGACGCCGATGGCCTCGGTGGCCTTCAAGCCCACGCCGAAAACCTCGGTTTATGCCACCTATACGAAGGCGCTGGAGCCGGGCGCCACCGCCCCCGCCACGGCCGCCAATCCGGGCTTCGTGCTGCCGCCGCTGGAATCGAAGCAGTATGAGGTCGGCGCCAAGGCGGATTTCCGCGGGATTCTCTACCAGGTCTCCTATTTCAACATCGAGCGGCCTAGCGCCTTCACCAACGCGGCCAATTTCCTCACGGCCAACGGAGTGGCGACGTACAAAGGCACCGAGGTGTTCATCTCTGGTGATGCCGGCAAGCAGGTCTCGCTAATTGCGTCCGGCACCATCCTCGACGCCACCCAGGACAACGCGGCCAATGCCGCGACGTTCGGCAAGACCCCGGAGGGCGCGGCCAAGTACACCGGTTCGCTCTTTGCGGAATGGCGGGTGGAGCAGGTCAAGGGTCTGGCCGTGTCCGCCGGCGCCTACTACATTGGCAGGCGTCCGCTCGATAATAACAACCAAGGCTTTGTCGGTGGCTACACCACGATTTCGGCCGGCATTTCCTATGGTTTCAAGGCCGCGAGCGCAACCTACACGGTCCGGCTCAATGTCGACAACCTCACAGAGAAACACGCCTGGGCCGGCATTGGCGGTAACCTCGCGAGCCCGCTCACTCCCCGCCTGTTCAAGGCGTCGTTGAACGTGAGATTCTGACCAGGCGGGTGAAAGAGGAAGTGTCGTCCAGCCCTTGATTCGGCGATTGTCGTCATAAGCCTTGCGAAGGATCCAGTGAGACCCCGCAAGGTGCTTCGAAAACATCCCACTAGATTCTTCCCTTCGTTCAGAATGACAATCGGGTTTGAAAACACTCCTTGGCTGGGGGAGGTCGTTCCGGGGTCGTCCTCCGCCTCCACCCGGGCCGAGGCCATGCACGTTTTCCGTCCCATCCGAGAAATCGGCCAGCCCTCCTTGGCGACGCTGGCGCGGTCGACGGGTGGGGAGCTGGGCACGCGGCGGCGAAAACCTGTAGGCCAAGCAATGGTGATTGCCGGGCTGCACGAAGAAACCTGTGCTCACCCCCGCTTTCAGCCTTGGCGCAATCACCCTCCAATTTCATGAAAAACCGCCACATCATCCCGCTGTTTCTCGCCTGCTCGCTCATCCTCAGCACCCGCGCGATCGCGCAAGACCAGCCCGCCGAGGTGTCGCCCACGAACCACCTTGACCGCGAGGCCAAGGACACCAACGGCCAGCTCGCGCTGATGCTGCAGGAACTCTACCTGATAAAGACGGAGATTCTGGTCAGTAACTTCCGCCAGGAGTACGGCGACCGCGTCCGGATGCGTCGCGTCAATTTTCCCTCGCTGGCCCCGGAGCGTTTATCGATTCCCGGCTATATTTTCACCCCAAAAGACATGTCAGCCGGGAAAAAATATCCCGGCCTTGTCGTGGTGCATGGGGGCAACCACACCCAGATCTCCGAGTCGTGGTTTTCCCTGATTGAGGAAGCGGTCCGGCGCGGCTACGTGGTCATGTATCCCGAATACCGCGGCAGTTCCGGTTACGGAGAGTCGAACTACGACAACAATTACGGCGTCTCCGACCTCGCGGATGTACGCGCCAGCGCGGCCTTTCTCGCGGCCCAGGAATTTGTGGATTCGGCCCGGCTCGGCATTTTCGGCCACAGCCGCGGTGGCATGCTGAGCATGCGGACCCTCGAGGAGGAGCCCAAGCGCTTCAAGGCGGCGGTCGATGTCGCCGGCCTCAAGGACATGGTCGCGTTCATGAGCTACAAGACCGACGCGCGCCGGCAGCAGATCGCCAGTGACAAAAATTACGGGGGCAAACTGCCGAACCAGAACCTCAATGCCTACATCGCTGTTTCGCCCGCGTTTTTTGTCGAAAAGATCGAGACGCCGGTCCTCGTCCTCTCTACCACCGGGGACACGACCGTGCCCTACCAGTTGCACAATATGCGCTTCATCGAGTCGCTCAAGGCCTACAACAAGGTCTTCGAGTCGCATCTCTACGAGAATGCCAGTGGCAGCCATGTGTTCTTCTTTGACGACAACGCTGATGCGGCCGACGCACGCCGGCGCACCTTCGAGTGGTTTGCGAAGTACCTGAAGCCCTGACCCCTCGCGTGTCCGCCCTTATGACCGCTTTAGCAATTCGTCCGCTGCTTGGCGCATTGGGTGGACTGCTCCTGCCGATGTTGGCCGCCGCCGCTCCCGCGTCGCCGCCACGCAACATGCCCGACGACCTGCCGTCGAACGACTCCACGCTGGCGCGGCCGCTGGTAACTGGCCGGCACGGTATGGTCACGTCGCTGCACCCGCTGGCGTCAATGGCCGGCATGAAAATCCTGCTGCAGGGCGGCAACGCCTTCGACGCGGCCGTGGCCACGGCGCTGGCGGTCGCGGTGGTTGATCCGAAAAACTCCACCATCGGCGGCCAGGGGTTCGCCACGATTTATGTCGCGAAGGAAAAACGCGTGCGGGCGTTGAATTTCTTCGGCCCGTCGCCGAAGCTGGCGACCATCGAAGCGGTCCAGGGCCGGACTTACGAACACGGGTACTTGTCGCCGGTCGTGCCGTCGTGTCTCGCCGGCTACGCCGCATTGCACCAGGCGTACGGCCGGCTGCCCTGGCGGGACGTGGTCCAGCCGGCGCTCGAGCTGGCGGAGCAGGGGTTCGCGGTGACGGAGGACTTTGCGGGCATCGTTGCACTGATGCGGCCGGAGATGGATTTTCCTTCCACGCAGGCGGTCTTTTTCCCCGATGGCCATGCGCCGCAGGTGGGGGAGGTGTTCCGGCAGCCGGATCTCGCCCGGACGCTCCACGCCGTGGCCGAGGGAGGGGCGGCCGCGTTTTATCAGGGCGCCATCGCCCGCCGCATCGGCGCGTTCTTTGAAAAAAACGGCGGGTTGCTCCGCTATGAGGACCTCGCCGGTTATCAGCCGCAATGGGTCGAGCCGCTCTCGATCAACTATCGCGGCTACCAGGTCTACACGACTCCCCCGAACAGCAGCGGCGTGGCGCTGCTGTTCCAGCTCAACATTCTCCAAGGTTACGACCTCAGGACCCTCGGCCACAATACGCCGGATTACCTCAATCTCATCGCGGAGGTGCAGCGCCTGGCCATCTCCGACCGGAACCGTTATGTCGCCGACCCGGAGACCATCTCCGTGCCCGTCGCCCACCTGCTGAGCGGGGAATATGCCGCCAGCCGCCGCCGGCTCATCACCCTGGGCCGCGCCATGGCGGCGGTGCCGGCGGCCGATCCGACGGAAAACCCCGAGCGCAGCAACACCACGCATCTGTGCGTCGTCGACGGCGAGGGCAACATGGTCTCGCTGACGCAGACGCTCGGCGCGTGGTTCGGCTCCGGCGTGGTCGCCGGTGACACGGGCGTGGTCTTCAGCAACCAGATGCGCCACCTGCACACGGCCAAGGACAGTCCCTCGCAACTCGGGCCCGGTCGCCGGCCACGCTCCAACCAGTCTCCGGTTATCGTGCTCAAGGACGGCGAACCGGTGCTGGCCCTTGGCACGCCCGGCACCGAGGGCATCTGGCAGCGGCTCGTGCAAGTGCTCGTGAACATCATCGATTTCAAAATGGACGTGCAGCAGGCCGTGGCCGCGCCGCGCATGTTACATGGCGGCCCGACGCGGATGGCGCTGGAGCCGCCCGCGCTCGTGAACATGGAGGACCGAATTCCGACTGCCACCGTCGCGGCGCTGCGCACCCGGGGTTACACGGTCCGCCTGATTCCCGACGACGAAGGCAGCGTCAACGGCGTCCAGCGCGATCCCGTCACCGGGATGCTCTACGGCGGGGCCGACCCGCGGCGCTGGGGCCATGAGCCTGGCTGGTGGGGCCCGGCCGACGCGGTTTACTCCATCGGCTGGTAATGTTTTTTCCATGAAAACCCGCATTCTGGTGCTTGGCCTGCTGATCATTTCAACGACGATGCCCCGCCTCCGCGCGGAAACCTTGGCCAACGGCCCGGTCAGCGTCGTGCTCACCTACAAGGCCCGTCCCGAGACCCGGGCCGAGTTCCGCGCGTGGGTCGAAACCACCGGTGCCGCGCGTTTTGCCGCGTGGAAAGCCGAAGGGGTGATCGCCGACGCGCAGTTACTCTTCACCACCTTTCCCTCAGCGGCCAATCCGGACCTCGTCGTCGTGCTGGATTTCGCGCACTTTACCGACAGTGCCCGCTGGCGCGAAGTCGAGCGCCGTTCACCGGGCGGCCTCACGCCTGAGGCGCTCCGGCTCGCGAGGGTCGAGTCAGGCAATTATGGCGAGCCCATGGCCCGTGCCACCGCCGAGCGGCGCAATCCCGCCCGCGCGGCCTACCTGGTCGTCTTTTATCGCACGCACGTCAGCGCCGCGGAATACGCGAAATACGTCGCTGGCTACACGGTACCGCAGATGCGCGAGTGGATGGCCGCGGGGCCCCTCACGGGCTACGCGATGTTCTACAACTCCACGTCGTTCAACACACCGTGGGACTCCATGCTCATCATGGAATACGCCGATCTCGCAGCCTTCACCCGCCGCGACGAGATCAAGTGGGCGGCGCGCGCCAAGCTCAACGCCAGCGATCCCGTCTTTAAGGCCTACACCGACTCCAAGACTAGCATTCGCGACGACAGCGCGGTTTTTCATGCCGACGGCATCCCTCTGCCCAAGCCATGAATCTTCGGAATTCGATGTAGGTTACTTCGTTTCAGGGCATGCCCTGACTCTGGTTCAAGCTCACCAAAATATTCGCAGCATGCCCCTTTCTGCCGCTTCCGTTGCCAGCGCCTCAGGATGAGCCCGGCCTAACTCCCCTTGAAACGTTTTCTCACTTACGCGTTCCCGCTGCTGCTGGCGTGTTCGCTTGACGCCGCGATGCCGGAAATGACCACACTTCCGGAACGAAGCTCGGATGTAGTATTGGCTGAATTGGTGCAGCTAGCGGCCACTCTCAAACTGGAGAACGCACTAGCGGAGTTTGCCACGACTTATCATTCGACCATCAAGCTTGCCCGGGTCCGTTACGGCACGGTTGATAATGAGCTAGCTCCGGCCTACGTGTTTACTCCGGTGAAGGTTGTCTCGGGACGAAAATACCCGGGGCTGGTCTTTGTTCGCGGCAGCACCCATGGGCAGTTTGGCAACCGGTATTTTGCATTGATCGAAGAAGCCATCGAGCGGGGCTACGTCGTGATCTGCCCCGACATCCGCGGCAGCATCGGTTATGGGCTGACATATTATAAAAAGAACGACATTGCGGGCAAACAAATCGACGACGTTCTCAAGGCGGCGGACTATCTGGTCGAGTCCACCCCGATGGTTGATCCCGATCAATTGGTGATCATGGGATACAGCCATGGTGGCTTGATGACATTATACGCGATCGAGAAGGCACCTGACCGCTTCAAGGCGGCCGTCGACATCGTGGGGCCCGCAAATCTGGTCGCCTATGCGGCGCGACGGACATCCGCGGTAGATAGGGCGGAGTTATTTGGACAGGCAAGCTTGGCCGGAGCAGAAAATAACCCCCGCATTTTGATCGAGAAATCTCCGATAGCGCACGTAGACAAGATTCGCACCTCCCTGTTGATCATCGCCGCCAGCAACGACACGATTGTGCCTGTGCCGCTGCACCAAGATCCATTGATCGCGGCCTTACAGATCGCGAACGTGGAGCATGAGTATCAGGTTTATGAAAACCCACCCGGAGGACACGAGTTCTTTCCGGATACCTTGGTTGGGCTCGAAGCACTGGGTCGAGCGTTCGATTTTTTGGATAAAAAACTTTCACGCCGTGCCCAAGCCGAAGAGGCCAAGCCGAAGTAGGCCAAACCGAAGGGCCAAACCGAAGGGCCAAGCCGAAGTGGTCAGGTTGGGGCCGGCTGCGGCGGATTTCGGACGCGGCGGCGGATCCGGCGGGCTGACGCTTGAGCCAATCTGACAGCTTAGGGCATTTGGTCTGCTAGTCGCCGGATCTGATGTTCGCAGGATTGGCGCAAGGTATAGGATGACCCGAGCGAGGCGAACCTGGTGCAGAGGGACTCGCGGGTGCCCTCATTTTTGTGGGGATTTGGCTGGAGACGGAGGGTGTGGCGGCTTGCAGGCGAGGGAGAGCCGACGGGTTGCGGATAGGTGTGCGATTTCCGGCGACTCCGGGGCCGGGTGACGGGATTTCCTGTTGCGCCGGAATTGAATCGTTGCACCGTCAACCCTTCGCGACATGCGCACTTTTCCGTGTAATCTCTTTGAGAAGGTCTGGGACGCCCACACCGTACGCCAGCTGGCGAACGGTCAGACGCAGCTGCTGATCGGGACGCACCTCATCCACGAGGTCACGAGCCCCCAGGCGTTCGCCATGCTGAAGGATCTGGGACTGAAGGTGGCGATGCCGCACCGCACGTTTGCGACGGTGGATCACATCGTGCCCACCGATCGGCAGACCGAGCCGTTCAGCGACCCGCTGGCGGATGCGATGATCAAGGCACTCCGGAAAAACTGCGCCGAGCACGACATCACCTATTTCGACCTGGCCTCGGGCCGGCAGGGCATCGTGCACATTGTGGGTCCCGAGCAGGGGATTACCCAGCCGGGTACGACGATCGCGTGTGGCGACTCGCACACCAGCACGCATGGCGCGTTTGGCGCGATCGCTTTGGGCATCGGCACGAGTCAGGTGCGCGACGTGCTCGCGACGCAGACGATGGCACTCGGCCGGTTGAAAGTTCGCCGCATCAACGTCGAGGGCCGGCTCGGGCCGGGCGTGTATGCCAAGGACGTCATTCTCCACCTCATCCGCACGCTCGGCGTGAATGGCGGGACCGGCTTCGCCTACGAATACGGCGGCGCGGTGTTTGACCGCTTCTCCATGGAGGAGCGCATGACGGTTTGTAACATGTCCATCGAGGGTGGCGCCCGCGTGGGCTATGTGAATCCCGACGAGACGACTTTCTCCTATTTGAAAGGCCGGCCGTATTCACCGACTGGCGCAGGGTGGGACGAAGCGGTGGCGCGCTGGCGCGGGAACGCGAGCGATCCAGGCTGCAGTTACGACGATGTTGTAACAATCCAAGGTGCGGACATTCCGCCCACCGTCACCTGGGGCATCAATCCCGGGCAGGGCATCGCTATCAACGAGTCCATTCCCGATCCCGCCAAGGCCAAAGCCGCCGATGACAAGGCGTCCATCGAGGAAGCGCTGGCTTACATGAAGCTGACGGCGGGCGCGCCGATCAAGGGCACCAAGATTGACGTGGCTTTCCTCGGCAGTTGCACCAACGCGCGGCTTTCGGATTTCAAGGAAGTCGCGAGCTACTTGAAGGGCCGGCGGGTTTCGCCGGGCGTGAAGGCCATCGCCGTGCCCGGCTCGCAGATCGTGGGTAAACTGTGTGCCGAGCTGGGGATAGACCGCGTGTTCCGCGACGCGGGCTTTGACTGGCGCGAGGCGGGCTGCTCGATGTGCCTGGCGATGAACCCCGACAAGCTCTCCGGCGACCAGCTCTGTGCCAGTTCGTCGAACCGCAATTTCAAGGGCCGCCAAGGTAGCCCGACCGGCCGCACGCTGCTGATGAGCCCACTGATGGTTGCCGCCGCCGCAGTCGCGGGTTCGGTCGCCGACGCGCGCGAGGTGTTTGGCGTCCGCTAGCGCGGACGCCGCAGTTCGGAGATCGCAGTTCGGAGATCGCATTTCGCAGATCGAATACTGCAATCTCTCAACCTTCCCCTCGTTTCCCCCGGCCTTTGTCTTACGATCTGCGATCTGCGAACTCCGAACTTCGATCTCCGATCCCTTACCCATGGCTCTCGCAAAACTCACCTCCATCACCGGCCGCGCCCTCGCGGTGCCGGGCAACGATATCGACACGGACCGGATCATCCCGGCGCGCTTTCTCAAAGCCATCACGTTTGACGGGCTGGGCGAGGGCTTGTTTTTCGATGCGCGCAAGGCGGTCAGTGCCGCCGGTCAGGTCCATCCGTTGGATGATGTGCGCTTTCGCGGGGCGAAGATCCTGCTCTCCGGCGCCAATTTTGGCTGCGGCAGCTCGCGCGAGCATGCGCCACAGGCCATCCAGAAGTTTGGGTTCCGCGCGGTCGTGGCTGAAAGCTACGCTGAGATTTTTTTTGGCAACTCCACCACCATCGGCCTGCCCTGCGTGAGTGCGGCGCGCGAGGGTATCGCAAAGCTGACTGCAGCGGTGGAAGCCAACCCCGCGGTGGAGGTCACGGTGGACCTCGTGGCGCAGGAAATCCGCTTTGACGGGCAGACAGTTAGGCTGACGATGCGCGACTCGGCCCGCGATGCGCTCGTTCACGGCCGATGGGACCCGATCGGCGAGCTGCTGGAGGGCGGGGAAGCGGTGGCCGCTACCGCCAGCAAATTGCCCTATCTTGCTGTCCCGCAGAAATAGACTGAACCTTTTTGTCTCCGCCAGCGTCTCACAGCCAACTTTTCCTACTATGTCCATTGCCCTGATCGAAGTTTTCAAAGGCGCCGGGTTGCTGATTTACCCGCTCGGGCTCTGCTCCCTGATTGCCGCATTCATCGTCTGTGAACGCGCGTACGCGCTGCGGCAGGGCGCGGTGATGCCCCGCGATCTCGTGGATGCCATCGTCTCCGGCAAGCCGCTGGTCGGCGGCAACCACTCGGTGCTCGCCCGCATCGTGGACTTCTCCGAGGAGCACAAGAACGACGAGGAAGCCGTCAAGGCCTTCGCCCGGCTCGAGATCAATCGGATGGAGCGCGGCGTGCCGTATCTCGATGTCATTTACGCGGTAGCCCCGCTGATCGGCCTCACCGGCACCGTCACCGGCCTGCTGCAGGTTTTCTCCCAGATCGCGCCTGACACCGGCCTGCCGGATCCGGTCAATTTCACGAAGGGCGTGGCCCTCGCGCTGTCGGCCACCATCATCGGCCTGACCATCGCGATTCCGTCGCTGGTGGGCAGCGGTTACCTGCAGCGCAAGATTGAGAACTACGCGGCGCAGCTTGACGTGCTCCTCGAGCGCATCATCCAGCGCGGTCGCTCATGAGCGGCTTTTACAAAAAGCGCCGGAAAAGGCCCGAGTTGAACCTCGTGCCGCTGATCGACGTGCTCGTGATGTTGATTTTCTTTTCGTTCGTCACGATGCAGTTTCGCTCGGCGTCGACGCTCAATATCACGCTGCCCAAGGTGGAGACTGCGGGCAAAAACGAGTTTCGTGGCAGCGTTACCATCTCGATCGATAAGAACGGGGCGATGACCTACAACGGCAAGGCCGTGGCCGACGACCAGCTCGATGGCCTGCTGGCGCAGGTGCACAACGTGGACAAAGACATCCCGGTGCTGATCCGCGCCGACGTCACCACGCAGCTGGGCAAGGTGACCTTCGTCTGGGACCAGTGCCGGAAAAACGGCATGACCAAGATCAGCCTGCAGTCGCAATAACGCGCCGCTGGCGCGTGAGTGACGGCTACGAGAGACAAGGGAATGGAGCTGCAAATCCCTGTTGGGCACGGAGGTCACTGAGGGAGGTGTAGAGGCCACAGAGATCGGAACACTAGCACGGCATCCTTTAGTATGACTACGTGAACGTTGGGTCGAGAATTCGGGGTCACATCGGGCAGCTCGACTGCTCGACACCTCGGCTCCTCGACCTCAGTTTCCAGTCATGAAGATCGTGATCACGGGTGCGACGCGGGGACTCGGTCGGGCACTGGCGGAGGAATTTATCCGCGGCGGGCACACCGTCCTGGGCTGCGGGCGCGGCGGCGAGGCGGTCTTTGACCTGCGCATGACGCATGGTGCGCCGCATGATTTCTCCGTCGTGGATGTGGCGCTCGACAACAAAGTCGCAATCTGGGCGGCCAAGGTGCTCGAGGCGGGAAGTCCGCCGGATATTTTGATCAATAATGCGGGGCTGATGAACCGCCTTTCGCCGCTCTGGGAGCAGGATGACCGGGAGTTCACCAAGATCGTGGACGTCAACCTGCGCGGCGTGATGAACGTCATCCGTCATTTTGTGCCGGCGATGGTGGCGGCAAAGAAGGGCGTGATTGTGAACCTCAGCTCCGGCTGGGGCCGCAGCGTGTCACCGGACGTGGCACCGTATTGCGCGACGAAATTTGCCATTGAGGGACTGACCAAGGCCCTCGCCGCTGAACTCCCCGCCGGCATGGCGGCGGTACCGCTCAACCCGGGCGTGATCGACACCGACATGCTCCGGCAGGCGTGGTCTGACGGGGCGGCGGCGTATCCGAAGGCGGAGGCGTGGGCGAAGACCGCGGCGCCGTTTATCCTTGGGCTCGGCCCGAAACACAACGGCCAGTCGCTGAGCGTGGGTGAGTTTGAGGACTGAGCTTTGCCTCAAGCAATTATACATATGCTTATGCGAAAATTATCCATCTTGGCTTTTATTGTGCTTCCATTGATTGGAGGCTGTGCGGGCTATGTGGCACGAGATCTACCCGAAGGATCCATTACATATTTTGTCAAAAACATGGAAGTCACGGTCGTTGCGAGTCGGACGCCCTACGATCAAAATCCTAAGCAGCGCGAAGCCTACTTGTTTGGCTTTAAATGGGGTTTTGAGAATGCCATTACTTCAAAACTGGTATTCGCTCACTACGAGCGCAGCGCGATAGGTGAGGCGAGTGAGGCAGGATACGTCCACGGATGGAAAGAGGGACAGGCATATCTAGCTCGAAAACAGGAACGACCAAACGATAACGCTCTGCTGCAAGGTGGCCGCTAACAGCGTCGATAAAATCAGTCCGCCTTCAAACGCGCATACAGCGCCTCAACCTTGGCCCGCGCCCACGGCGTTTTACGCAAAAACTTCAGGCTCGATTGGATGCTTGGATCGAAATTGAAACAGCGGATGTCAATGCGCCCGCCCAGTTCCTCCCAGCCGTAGTGCGCGACGAGCTCCGTCAGGATCTGCTCGAGCGTGACGCCATGCAGCGGGTCGCGGGACTGGGGATCGTTCATCGGGGAATCGGTGAAAGGCGGCTCAAAACGACCACCCGTAGCCGAACGAGAAGCCCAGGGCATCAATGCCGGGATTCGGGTCCGTCATGCCCCCATTGGACATGTGCTGATACATGATTCCGGCCGTGATGCGGTGGTGGGGGGAGATGAGGTGTTCGATCCCGCCCCGGATGAGCCAGTTGAGGGTGAGCTCCTGACCCAAGCCGCCCGGGACGCCTTGCGCGTCCACCAACCCGAAGCCGCCGCCGGAGCCACCGTAGACCGACCACGTGCCAGCGGCATTCCACCATTCGATGGAGGGGGAGGCAGAGAGGGCGACGTAATACGACTCGGGACCCTGCTGCAGGGCCGCGCCAATCAAGGTGAACCGGTGGCGCAGGATCACGCGGGAACCGTCCTCATTCACGTGGGTGAACACCGCGGCGGTTTTCCAGGAATACTGCGTCTCAATGAGCCGGTACGGAAAAGACGTGAGGGTGCCAATTTGCCAGAGCACGCCGGCTTCCACGTTCTGCGAACCGATTTCCCAGGGCTGTTTCGCGTCAACCTGTTCTTGGGCGAGAGCGGAGAGGTTTAACAACAAGCTGAGGCAGAGGAAACGGGCGAGCAGGTGCATGTGGGTGGTTGGGAACGGGCCGGAGAGCCGCCGCCAGCGTGGAGTCTCGTGGAAGGGCGTCAATGCGGCTCGCCTTTGCCCCCACACCCATGCCATTCCGGGTGAGGACCGGCCATGTCACTTCTCCACTCAGTCTTCTCCTTCGGCGCTTCGCGCTCGGCGATCTGGCGGCTGTGGTATCCCTACGTGACGCGCCGGCTGCAGGGCGAGGAGGTCATGTTTCTCAACTACGGCTTTGAAACCGACCCGCCGATGGGACTGACGCTTTTGCCCGCCGACGAACCTAACCGCGCTTGCATCCAGCTCTACCACCACGTGGCGACACAGGTGGAACTGACCGGCAGGCATGTCGTGGAGGTCAGTTGCGGCCATGGTGGCGGCGCGGCCTATCTGGCGCGCACACTGCGGCCGGCCACCTACACGGGCATTGACCTGAATCCCGCCGGCATCGCGCTCTGCGAGCAGCGGCATCAGGTGGAAGGACTCTCGTTTTTCCGCGGCGACGCCGAGGCGCTGCCGTTTGCGTCCGCGACTGTGGATGTGGTTATCAACATCGAGGCCTCGCACTGCTACGGGCGTTTCCCGCAGTTTCTCAGCGAGGTCTCGCGGGTGCTTCGGCCGGGCGGGCATTTTCTTTATGCGGACTTCCGCTTTAGCGCGGAGCGGCCGGCCTGGGAATTGGCCCTGGCCCGGGCGCCACTGCAAGTAATCAGTGGACAAGTGATCTCCTTGGACGTGTTGCGTGGCCTGGAAATGAACGCGGCGCGGTCACTGGACTTGATCAACCGGAAGTTGCCCAAATGGTTGCATGGGCTCGGCCGGGATTTTGCGGGGATCCCCGGTTCGTTTGTCTACCGGGCGCTGCAAGGCAGCCGGGCCGTCTACCACGCGTATTGCTACCAGAAGCCCATCGCGGGGACGGCCTCGGGTTTGCCCGCGATGGGCACGAAGTTCACTTGATTCGGACGTTGCCGAGTCCCTTGGCGAGTTTCGGCCACTTCATGTGCAACCCCTCGAGGGCCTCCGCCACGGCGGTGGCGACCACGTAGTCGCGATACCAGTTGTGGTCGGCAGGCACGAGATGCCAGCGCGCCTCGGGATGGCTGGTCTGATTGAGCATGTCCTCGTAGGCGTCGATGTAGTCGTCCCAGTGCTGGCGTGTGGCCATGTCCGCCTTGGAAAATTTCCAATATTTTTCCGGGTTGCTGAGCCGCTCCTCAAACCGCTTGGCCTGCTCCGCGCGGCTGATGTGGAGGTAAAACTTAAGGAGCACCACGCGGTTCTCCACCAACATGCGCTCAAACTCCACGATCTGACCATAGCGCTGGCGCCAGATTTTCTTCGGGACGATTTCCAGCACGCGCTCCGCCAGTACCGCCTCGTAGTGGGAACGGTTGAACACGCCGAAATTGCCGAACCGCGGGACGGCCTTGTGAATGCGCCAGAGAAAATCGTGGGCGCGCTCCTCTTCGGACGGCACCTTGAAGTTGGCCACCTGCACGCCGGCCGGGTTGACCTCCTTGAACACGCTGCGCACCGAGCCGTCCTTGCCGCTCGCGTCCATGCCTTGGAACAGCAGCAACACGGCGTGGTTGGAGTTGGCATACAGCAGCTCCTGCAATTTGCCAATCCGCTCGCCGAGCTGGGCCGTGAGCTCCTTCGTCTTGCGCTTGTCCAGACCGGCGCAGTAGCCGGGGTCGAAGTCCTTCAGCTTGATCTTCCCCGCAATAAAGGTCGGCTGGTTTTTCATGGAGGATGACTGACACCTGAAACCACAAAACGCACCGATCTTTTACGCTCAACTCCGCCCTCGGGTGTAACCCAATAGGTTACACCACCCGGCGCTCTGAGGCGGGCCCTGAGGTGAGCTCGCGCAGTCATTTCCATCGCAGTGGGTAGGGTCAGTGTAACCTAATTGGGTTACTTTGACCTCCGGGCTGATAGACTCTGGGCAGGGGGCAAGTGATAGCTTGTCGCTGCGGCGTTACGCATTGAACCCGCCGCGGGTTGTTTCATCCTTCCGCCATGGATGGCATTGCGACCCCGGCAGGCGTTCCCGAGCTGATCAGACGGCTGACGGAACTGAATGAAGTCGGCATCGCGCTGTCCCAGGAGATGGACATCGACCGGCTGCTCGAGACCATCCTCGTCGCCGCGAAGCAGATCACCCGCGCCGACGGCGGCACGCTGTACCGGCGGCATGCCACGGACAAGAACACCCTGCACTTTGAGATCATCCGCACCGCCTCGCTCGGTATCGCCATGGGCGGGACGACGGGGGTGAAGATTCCGTTTGAACCCATCCGTCTGCGCGACGACGCGGGGAAGGAAAACACGTCCATGGTCGCGGCTTACGCGGTGCTGAAAGACCGCACGGTGAATATCGCCGACGCCTACCGGGAGGACGGCTTCGATTTTTCCGGCACGAAGGCCTTCGACACGCGCACGGGTTACCACTCGCAGTCCTTTCTCACCGTCCCGATGAAGAATCATGAAGGTGAGATCATCGGCGTGCTGCAGCTCATCAACGCCAAGGATCCCACCACCGGGGCCATCATCGCCTTCAGTGAGACCGATGAGCGGCTGGCCGCGTCGCTGGCCTCGCAGGCGGCCGTCGCGCTGACGAACCGGCTACTTATGCTCCAGCTGGAGGACTTGTTCGAGTCCTTCATCAAACTCATCAACGAGGCGATCGACGACAAGTCGGCTTACACGGGAGGGCATTGTCACCGCGTGCCGGTGCTCACCATGCTGCTGGCTGAGGCGGCGCACGAGACGAAGGCCGGCCCGCTGGCGCCGTGGCACATGACGGACAAGGACCGTTATGAGCTGAAGATCGCGGGACTGCTGCACGACTGCGGCAAGGTCACCACGCCGGTGCACGTCGTGGACAAGTCCACCAAGCTGCAGACGATCCACGACCGGATTGACCTTGTGGACACCCGGTTCGAAATCCTTAAGCGCGACGCCGAGATCGTCCGGCTGCAGTCCAAGGACGACGCGGCCTACCGGGCCCGGCTGCTCGAAATTGAAGCGGACCGGGAGTTTCTGCGACGCTGCAATATTGGCGGCGAGGCCATGAAGTTAGCGGATCGGGAACGCGTGCATGATATTTCCTGCAAATACCGCTGGCGGGATGAGAGCGGCCGGGAAGTTGATTTTCTAACGCCGGACGAGATCGAGAATCTCACGATTCCCGCCGGGACGCTGACGCCCACCGAGCGGCGCGTCATCAACCACCACATCGACGTCACCATCAAGATGCTGGAGGCGCTGCCTTGGCCCCGAGACTTGAAGAATGTGCCCGAATACGCCGGTGGGCATCACGAGCGCATGGACGGCAAAGGCTACCCCCGCGGTCTGACGCGCGACCAGATGTCAGTCCAAGCGCGCATCATGGGCATCGCGGACATCTTTGAGGCGCTGACAGCCCGGGACCGGCCCTACAAACGGGGTAAGACCCTGACCGAATCGCTGCAGATCCTGGGGCAAATGAAGCTAAATGGGCACGTGGACCCTGATCTCTTCGAGATCTTTGTCCGCGAACGCGTTTACCTCCGCTATGCGCAGCAATTCCTGGATCCGGTCCAGATCGACAACGTGGATGTCAGCCGCATCCCGGGCTACTCGGGGGCCTGAACGTAGGTCGGGGTTTATCCCCGATAGCCGGATTAAGATATCGGGCATAAAGCCTGACCTACACGAGACGGTCAGTGGGCCTCGGCCGTGGTGGAGTCGTCGCGGCGGACCACAATATTGGTCCGAAAGATGTAGTCCCAAATACCGTTCGAAACCCCGAAATTTCCCAAGTCGTCGTAGTGATGGTGGAGGGCGTGGCGCTGCTTGAGGCGGAAGAGGTAGCTGCCGTTGCGGGCGTTCCAATGGTGAATGGTGTAGTGGGCGAGGGTGTAGCCGAGGTAGCCCAACATCAGACCCGCGGTGAAGGCGGAGCCCATTGGCAAGCCCATATAGGTGACTGCTGGGCCGGCGCCCAACACGAGCATGACGACGAGACTCAGCCACGTGGGCGTGCCGAACAGCGCTTTCTGGTCATCATGATGCTTCGCATGCTGGTCCTTGATATAGGTAAGATGATGCAGCACGTAACGGTGCATGATGTATTCGATGAACGTCCAGACCCCAAAGCCGACCACGAACGCGACCGTCTCGCCCAACCATTGGCTGGGGGACCGATAGAGGGCGAAGGCCAGGAGGACCACGGCGAGCGCCGGGTAAACGTAGAAATCGGCAAAAAAACTGGCCGGGCTGAGATACATGGGACCCGTCTTCGGGTCACTTGCGTGGCCGGCAGCCGTTGCTTTTGCTGGAGGGGAGCTGGTCATGGAAGGGTCGCGGTTGATCCGGATTTGCTGAGGTTGAAGACGATGCTGGCTATGTCGAACTCCGCGCTTGGAGAATGGCTTGCGACTTCCTGTCGCCCTTGAGCTAGCGGAAACTGGCAGCGCCTCGCAAACCGAAAGTTTGCGTGGGAGGCCGATCGTCTTGGGGCGCAGTCTTGCTGCACCCTCCTTTGAGAGTCGTAAGGGACGCCTCCAGACTCCGCCCTGCGATCGAAACGACTGGAAACCTGCCTAATAACCAAAAGCCAGCGCGCCCCCATCCACGGCCAGATCATGGCCGGAAATGTAACTGGCCGCCGGGCTCAGGAGGAATACCGCCGCTCCCGCCAGCTCCTCCGCCCGTCCGAAGCGGTGCAGCGGCATGCGCGCGAGGATTTTCGCACGGCGCTTGGCGTCCATCACCTGGGCGGTCATCGCCGTGGGGAACCAGCCGGGTGCGACCGAATTCACCAGAATGCCATCGCCCGCCCATTCCACCGTCAGCCCGCGCATCAGGCCGAGCAGGGCGGTCTTGCTGGCGCAATACGGCACCACTTCGGAGAACCCGAGATGAGCCGCCATCGACGACACAAAAAGCACGCGGCCCGGGTGGCGCGATTTCTTAAGATAGCGGTGCGCGGACCGGGCGAGTTCAGCCGCGGCGACCACGTTCACTTCCTGAATGCGACGCCATTCCCCTGCGTTGCCCTCTGTGAAGGGCTTGCGCAGAGTGACCCCGGCGCAGTGCACCACAAAGTCCAGGCCGTCACGGCGGCCGATGCGGTTTACCGCATCCGCCAGTTGCGCATGATCGGTCACATCGACGGCCCGGTGGGTCACGCCGGCCTTGCGCCCGCCGGATTTCGCCCGGCCGGTGCGGCTGAAGGCATGGACCGTCGCCCCGGCCTCCGCGAGATGGCCGACAATCGCCAGGCCCAGCCCGCCAGATCCGCCGGTCACTATGCCGGTGGTTCCTCGCATCGAAAACATCCGGTTCAGTCCTGATTTCATAATTTGAGTGGTTTGAGCGCGTCATCCTTGAAGCGGAAACCCCAGCCGGGTCCGTTGGAGGGCGTGGCGAATCCGTTTTCAAAGCGCACGGGCCGGTCAATGAGCGCATCCACCCAGTCGAAGGATTCCACCCCGTAGGCGTCGGGAATCGTGCAGGCGAGGGCGGTGTCGTATTCCTTATAAAAATGCGGCAGCACGGGGAGGGAATGCTCGCGGGCCAGATGGGCGGAGTCGAGCCAGCCTTCCACCCCGCCGAGGCGCAGGATATCCGGCTGCCACAGATCGATGGCTTTCCGTGTGGCCAGTTCGCGCAAGGCCACGAGGTCGCATTCGCGTTCGCCCATGGCCAGTTGCATGTGGGTGTTCTGCTTCAGTGCCGCGTAGCCGGCGAAGTCGGTATGCGTCAGTGGTTCCTCGAACCAGTGGATGCCGAGCGGCTCGGCCTGTTTCGCCAGCGCGAGCGCCGCCGGGTAATCGAAACCTTGGTTGGCATCGATCATCACGCGCACGTGCGGGCCGACGGCTTCGCGGACCTTCGCAATGCGCTCCACGTCCCGCTCAAGGTCGGGCGAGCCCACCTTCAGTTTCACCGCGGTGAAGCCGCGCTGCACGTAACGGGTGGCCTCGGCGAGCAGTTCCTCGATCGGGTAGGACAACCAGCCGCCGCTGCCATACGCCGGGATGCGCCGCGCCTGGCCCCCAAGCAGCTCCCAGACCGGCCGCCCAAGCTGGCGGCCCTGCGCGTCCCACATCGCGAGATTCACGATCCCGCGCACCCAGCGCTGCAGACCGGTGTCGCCGAAATACTCAAAGGCCGCGTCGCACGCCCGGTCGAACAAGCGCGTTGCCGTGACGTGGTGTTCGAGCGCCAGTGCGCGGACATCCGCCAGCGCGCCGCGGATCGCCGCAGGACTGAAATGAAATGCCAGGAGGTAGCCTTCTCCGACGGTACCGTCCGCGAGCGTCAGCCGCGCGACGATGAAGCGGATCGCCGGAATTTGGTGTGTGGCGTCCGCGATGGGCCGCGAGAGCGGAGATTCAGCCTCATAAAACTCGAGTGCAGAGATGAGAGATTTGCTCATGAACCAGGGCGGAGGAGGCGGGGGATTTGACCAGTTGCAGCCAAGTTGGGGTGCAACCCGTTGGCTGGCAACCCCGCCCGGTTTGAAGAAACCTTTAGTTCCCGGGGACGTTCAGGTGTATGATGGCCACGACATGAGTGAAACTACCTCGTTACCCAACCCCGCTAAAAAAACGTCGGTCGCGTCCATGGTGATCGCGGTCCTCTGTATCGTCATCGTGGCTGTCGTCGTAATGCACAGCCGGAAAGTTCGTGACCTCAACACCCGCCTCGCCGCCAGCGAAGAGGCGATAAATACCTCCAAAGCCGGCGGCAGCCAGTTGCAGGTGCAATTGGAGGCCGCCAATGCCACCTCCGCCAAGCGGCAAAAGCAGCTGGAGGACAGCAAGGCCACCGCGGCCAATCTCGAGGCGCAGGTCAACGAGACCAAGGCGACCGCCGCCACCACACAGGTGCAGTTGAAAACCGCCAAGGCGGGGTCGGCCCAGCTGCAGAAGGAGTTGGACCAACTCCGAACCGCCTCCGACCAGGTACAGACCGAGGCGGACGAAGCCCGGAAAGAGTCGGCCCAGCTTCAGAAACAATTGGAAACTGCGAACGGCCGCACCGCGCAGGCCCAGGCCAAGCTGGAGGAGGCCCGTACGCAGTTGAAAGAGCTGCAGGACAAACTCGACTCCGCCCGAGCGCAGCTCGCCCAGCTGCAGAAAAAGAAGAAATAAGCCCGGTTCAAACCGCCCGGGCAGGCCGACTACCTGCCGGGGTAGGTTATCTGCCAGACAGAGTTCGAGCCGTCGTCCGTCACGAACAGCTCGCCGTTTTTTCCCACCGTCGCGCCCACCGGGCGACCCCAGACCTCGCCTGCGGGCGTGACGAAGCCGGTCATGAAATCCTCGTAGGAGCCGTCGGCGGCGCCATCGGCTTTGACGGGCACCATGATGACCTTGTAGCCCGTCCGAAGGGCGCGGTTCCACGAGCCGTGCTCACTCGCGAAAATATTGCCGCGATAACGCTCCGGAAATTGCGTGCCGGAGTAGAATACGAGGTCGAGGGAGGCCGAATGCGCGGCAATGAGCACATCGGGGGTCAGCACCTTCGATGCGAGCTCGGGATGTTTTCCCGCATGCCGGGGATCTTGGTGATCTCCGAGGTAATACCACGGCCAGCCATAGAATCCGCCCGCCTGGACCCGGGTGATATAGTCGGGCGGCAGGTTGTCGCCCAGTCCGTCGCGTTCGTTGACCGAGGTCCACAGGGCGCCCGTCGCGGGGTCAATGGCCAGACCCACAGGATTGCGGATGCCCGAGGCATAGGCGCGCCGGTTGCGGCCGTCGGGAGTGAATTGGAAAATCCGCGCGCGGTTTTCCTCGGCCGGATCGTCGCTGACATTGGAATGCGAACCGATCGAAACGAAGAGGGAGGTTCCGTCCTTGGAAAACGCGATGTCGCGTGTCCAATGTCCGCCACCGGTGAGCAGCCCGCCGGCGGACAACGTTACGATCTTCTCCGCCTTCCCCGTGACCTTGAGGTCACCCGAATGATAAGGGTAGCGCACGACCTCGCCGGTGTTGGCGATGTAAATGTAGGTCGGGTTGGGGCCAAGCGGGTAAAAGGCGATGCCGAAGGGCTTGTCCAAGCCGCTCACGAAAACCGCGCTGACTTCCGGCTTCCCGTCGCCATCGGCATCGCGAAGCACCCGCACGCGGTTCGCGGCACTTTCCGCGACGAAGAGGTCGCCGTTGGGCGCGGTCACAATCACTCGGGGCTGTTTCAAGTCGGTGGCAAACAAGCCGACCTTGAATCCCTCCGGTACTTTTGGCCAAGCGCTGTCCGGTCGTTTGACGATTTTCGCCATCCGCGCTGCCGGTTCAGTGGCATAGGGCATGGGCAGGTCCTGCACCGTGATCCGGCGCTGGACGCCCGGAGCGTCGTCGGACCAGTCCTTCATCGCTGCTCCGCCGGTTCGTAGCTCCGCGGCGGTCAGAGAGCGATACGGGAGAAGGAGGAGGCTCAGCCCAAGGCAGGCGAGCAGGGTTGGGTTGGGACGCCGAACGTGGTTCATCGAGATCACTGACCGCGCCCAACGCCGGGAGTTGCACGCGACGGTGGCGCGGATCAGGTCGGGCCACGCCGGCGGTAGCGAGTCTGCCCGTCGGGTTGGAATTCCTTCGCAAGCACCCCTTCGGCGATGTGTGCCTCGAGCGCAGCCGAAAGGGCGGCCGGCTTCACGGAGTGCCGGTTCGCGGCAGCCACCACCGGCTGATGCCCTCCGCGGTGTCAAGCGCCTCGGAGTGGGCGAGAATATAGCGCCGCAGGATTTCCGTTTGCTCGGTACAATCCGCGTCCAGTTGAACCCGGCCCTGCTGCGAGAGGACGCCGGCAAAGCATCGGGCAGGAGCGGCTTTGCCCTTGGTGAAATCGCTTTCCATGCCACGGGGGCACGGCCCGGGAGCTAGCTCTTCCCCAAGCTCTTGGCGCTGTTATCCGTGCGATTGAAAGCCGCGAATTTCACCCCACCGTCCCGGTTTTCGGCAAACCGCGCCCTCGCCACGCGCAACACCTCGGAGTCTTCAACTTTCGAGAGCGGTGTATACCGGGGATGGTGCGAGTCCTTGTAGGGGTCGTTGTGCTTCGTGTTGTAACAGCTGATGAGGGACCAGCGCGGGTGCTCGGAATTGTTCGCGGCCGAGCAGTGCAGGAGGTTGGCGTGAAAATAGAGCGAATCGCCCGGTGCCATTTCGCAGTGAAACAACGGGAGCCGTTTCATCGCCTCGTTGACGCGCTCCATGTCCGCGCCGGCCTGCTCACCCGTGAGGTTATGGTTCATCCGGCCCATCTTGTGAGAACCGGTAAGCACTTGCATGCAGCCGTTGAGCTTGGTGGCAGGGTCCACCGCGGTGCTCACACTGACGAAATCAGGATACATGCAGCCGTTCTGGTACCAATAGCCATAGTCCTGATGCCAGGCCCAAGCGCCGCCGGTGCGGGCGTCCTTCAGGATCATCTTGGAGTGATAGTGATACACCTCGTCCTCCAGCAGCTGCTCGACCGCATCCACAATCCGGCGGCAACGCGCAAACATGCCGTACATCCCATCGCCCGGGTGATTCCAAGCCGCCAGCCGCACGGGCTGGCCCTTGCCGTCGTCCCGCGCCACCGCGGACTGGTCCATCGCCTTGTCCTCACGGCTCGCGCGGGCCAGGAGGGCGATTTCCTCCGTAGTGAAATTGTTACGCACGATGGCGAAGCCGTCGCGGTGGAAATCCTTCACCTGGGCATCCGTGAAATAATTCATGGGGTGGCGGGGTTGAAGGCGACCGACTCAGCGCGTCCCCACGGCGGGTGCGGCATCCATTTTCAGCGGTGCGATCGGGTTGTTGAGCGCCATCTCGGTCGTGAAGAGGTCCTGACCCGGCTGGCGCGGCCGGCGGCCGGCGACCATCAGGCCGGGGCGGCCCTTGCTCTGGCCGGCGACCTGCACGTTTTCCACATTGCGGTAGCCGAGGCGGACGAGACGGCGTGCCTCGCTGGTCTGGTTCAGGTGCGAGCCGTGGACGGTGAAGATGTTAAAAATCACCACGTCACCGCGCGACGCGGGCACGGGCACGGTGTCGTCGAGGGAGTATTTGTCGGTCGGCAGGTGCGGCGTGCACGGGCCTTCGGCGGTCTTGGTGATGTGCGGGAGGTAGCCGGACTTGTGGGAACCCGGGAGGAAGCGGATCTCGCCGTTTTCGTGGCGGGTGTTGTCGAGGTGCATCAGCACGTCCACGTAACGGTTGTCCGTGTGCTCGTAGAACGCATTATCCTGGTGCATCGGGAACGGGTGGCCGGTTTCGGGCGGCTTTACGTGCATCGTGGTGTGGTGGAGTTCCACGTTGGCGCCCAGGAGGTCGACCATGCAGCGGACAAGGTTCGGGTTGGTCACGCAGCGCGACCACGCGCCGGAGTAGAACTGGAGGTCGTGCATGCCCACGAGCTTCGACTTCTTTTCAACATCGGCGTTCATGTAGATCTTCCGCCATGGCCCGGTCCAGCTGGCGTCGGGCCACGCCCATTTTTCCATCATCCAGTCCATCTCTCTGGCGAGACCATCGGTCTCGTCCTGCGTGAAGACACGGGGGATGTGGAGATAGCCATTTTCGTGGTAAAACGCGATCTGTTCGGGGGTGAGCTGAGAGGTGAGCATGGGGGAAAGAAGTGACGAGGGACGAGGGACCAGTGACGAGCAGGTCGGGTCAAAGCGGTCTGAATCGGGCTTAACATCTGAACACCGCCGCGCAAGCGAGGAAGTGCGGGAGCCACAGTCTGACAGCTGATGGCTGACCGCTGAGTGCTCGCTGCCCTCCACTCGTCCCTTGTCACGGGCGACGTTCACTTCTTACTCGGCGGCATGACAAGCCCGAGGCGCATCGAGGAACTGGACGACTACCAGCGGTATTGCGAGGGGCGGCTGGCGGATCCGTATCCGCTCTTTCGCCGGCTGCGGAGTGAGGATCCGGTACATTGGTGCGAGCCGCTTAACGGCTGGCTCGTTACCCGTCACGATGACGTGATGGCGGGGTTTCGCGACCCCCGGCTATCGTCAGACCGGATTTCGCTTAGCATGAACGCAATGCCGGAGCCGCTGCGCACCGAGATGTGTCCGCTGGGTAACCACGTCTCAAACTGGCTGGGCTTCACGGATCCGCCGAAACACACGCGGATGCGCGGGCTGATCCTGAAGGTCTTCACGCCGCGACTGGCGGAGCAGATGGGCCCGCGGGTGGAGGAAATCGTGAATGGCCTGCTCGACCGGTCGCTGCCGCGGGGTGAGCTGGACTTTATGGCGGACGTCGCCTTTCCGCTGCCGGCGTCGGTGATCTGCGAAATTTTGGGCATTCCGATGGATTACCAGGACCGGTTCCGCCGCTGGGCGGAGGACATGCTGATGTTTGCGGGGGCGGTGGGTCCGTCCATCGCGAAGGTCGCGGCCCCGGCGCACCGGAGCTACATGGAGCTGACCGCCTATTTTCGGGAGCTCACCCTGGACCGCCGCCGCACCCCGCGCGCCGACCTCCTCAGCGCGCTGGCCGCGGTGGAGGATGAGGAAGGCGGTTTGAGCGAGGCCGAGCTGATGGGGCTGAGCGTATTCCTGTTTATCGCGGGCCATGAGACCACGGTGAGCCTTATGGGCAACGGCCTCCTGGCCCTGCTGAACCATCCGGGTGAGCTCGACCGGCTCCGTCGTGAACCCGAGCTGCTGGGGTCGGCAGTGGAGGAATTCCTGCGCTTTGAGAGCCCGATCCAAATCGCCACGCGCCTGCCGGTGGAGAACCTCGTCCTCCGGGGGAAGAAAATCCTGAAGGGCCAGACCGTGGTCCTGATGCTCGGGGCGGCGAATCGCGACCCGGAGCGCTTTGCCGACCCCGACCGGCTCGACGTCGGCCGCACGGAGAACAAGCACACGGCCTTCGGATGGGGGAGCCACTTTTGCCTCGGCGCCCCGCTGGCGCGGATTGAGACACAGCTTGCGCTCAAATTGCTGCTGGAGCGGGCGCCACGGCTCGAGCGTGCCGGGGAGTCCCTGCAGTGGCGGGAGGACAATAATATCCGCTCCCTGCGGGCGTTGCGCGTGAGAGTCGGGTGAGGGAGCGATCGAAATCGATCCCGGTCGTTTTTGACCACGGATTGCCCGGGGGACCACGGATAAATCTCAAGAGCCACCATGAACCTCAATTTTGGCCGGGGATTTGAGGAGTATGAGGCACGAACATTCTGATCCGTGGGGAGAGGGTATTATCCGACAAAAAATCCGAGTTCAGGCATGCCGACAGGTTGACAAAGGAGAATGGAGGGACGGAACCGAAGGCGGCGTGCTGGGTCCGTTTACTAACGGCGCAACGGTGAACCATCGGCGCCCTCATCCAACCCTCCAGCAGCCATCCCATGAAAACGAATTCGCCCACGGAACAGGAAATCGCCCACCGCGCCCGGGAAATTTGGCACACCCGCGGTAAGCCAACCGGGCAGGATACACAGATCTGGCTCGAGGCGGAGCAGCAGCTTCGGACGCCGGTGGCGGCGAACAATGCCCCGTCGGCCACCGAGGGCCGCGGCAACGGCAAGACGCAGGACAGCAAGACCCCGGCGGATCCGAAGTCGAAGGACTTGAAGCCCGGGGCAGCCGGCCAGACGGAACGCTTGCGGGGTGAGATGGCGTCGGAGAGCGAAGTTGAATTTCAAATCACCCCGGCGCCGGCCGACGATGTGGCGATCAAGGCCGCCCTGCAGAAGCGTGAAGCGCGCGCCCCCCAGGTGCCGCACACCACTGCGCCTCATGCCAAGCCACCGGAAACGGGAAAGCCAGTCTGGCCCAAGCCGCATTCTTCATAACCCAGTCGGGCCCAGATTATTTTTGGCGCAGCCGTTACCGGTCCGGCATCCGACTGTTACCATGGATGCTTTAAGTCTCCTCCAATGGCCCGCGATGGTTGTAACCGTCGGGGCCGCCTGGCTATCAGCCGCCCAAACCAAACGGCGGCGTGAGATCGGTTTCTGGTGCTTTATTGTCAGTAACGTCCTCTGGATCGCCTGGGGGCTGCCAGCGCAGGCCTACGCCCTGGTTGTTTTGCAGCTGGCGCTTGCAGCCATGAACATCCGTGGCGCAATGAAGAACGAAACCCGCTGACGCGCAGTCCCCGCCGGCGTTGGATTTATCCCTTATTCCCGGTCCGCTGTTCGATAAGTTCCCGCTCGGCCTGCAGCCACAGCGCTTCGGCCTGACCCTCGGGCCTGCCTTGTTTTTCCCAGAGCGCATGGGCGCGGGCGGCAATGGCTTCGTGGATCTGGGCGGGTGAATTGGACGTCGGTGCAACGTGACCGTTGTGATGGTGGTTTTTCATGGTGGCAGACTTGGACGCAGGATTCGGGGCGCGGTTCCGCACGACGAAAGATTGGAGTCAGAAGGAAGAAGAATGAAGCCACACAACCGTGCTGAAACTTCCTCTCTTTCCTTTATCCTTCTTACCTCGCGTCGCTCGGGCGTGGTATTGCGGTTCCCCGATTCCTCCCGAGCATGAGCCCATGAGCCGCATTCCCGCCCCGAACCACAAACTGCCCCCCAACTTGCAGCTGGGGCGTTCCGGAGTGCATGGCTATGGTCTCTTTACCCGCGATTTCATTCCACGGGGCGAGGCGGTCATCGAGTATTTCGGGGAGCGCATCACGAAGGCGGAGTCCAAGCGGCGCGAGGCGCACCACCTGGAGGTGCGTGCGGCGGGAGGGGAAGGCTGCTTCTACATCTTCGAGGTGAACGCGCGCCATGATATCGATGGGGATGTGCCGTGGAATCCCGCCCGGCGGATGAATCACTCTTGCGCCCCGAATTGTGAGTCACACATCCTCCGCGGCCGCGTCTGGATCGTGGCCCAGCGCGACATCAGCCCCGGCGAGGAGTTGACCTACGATTACGGCTTCGCGTACGCGGACTGGCAGAACCATCCGTGCCGTTGCGGGACGCCCGGATGTGTCGGCTTCATCGTGGACTCGAGCCAGCGCTGGCGCGTGCGGCGGATCTTGAAGAACAGTAAGAAGTAAGAAGAAAGATTTTAGAAGTCAGGCCGCGATGGCTGCCGACCCTAGACCATGTAACTCACTTTGCCCTTGGGATCGATCTCCAGCGTCTTTCGCTCGATGAGCTCCCGCAGGATGTCGTTGCCTTCCGCACTGGTCCATCCCTTGCCAAAGGAAGTCTGGATGTGGGCGAGCAACGCGTCGCGGCTGGAAGGCCGGGCGAGATTTGCGGGGTCCAGCAAACGTGCAATCACCTTGGCGCGCCGGTCTGTGACGGGTTTCGCGGGAGCCGGGGCGGTTTTCTTGGCGCGGGGCAGGAAGGGGAGGGCTTCAAAACTCGTGACGCGCGCGACCTCAATCTTTCGCGTGCGCAAATGGCTGATCAGCGGATCGAAGTCCTTGTCCTTGGAAACGATGCAAAAACTGGCGCCGGGTGAGCGTTGGACAGTCTGCCCGAGATGATAGGCTAGGGTCAGATCGAGCGCGTTGTGTCCGGTGGCACCCACCTCGACCAGGGCAACTTGGTCAGTCTGGTCCTTGATTTGGTGGACGAGTCCGAGACCCAAGCTCTTCTGGTTCTTGCCAATCAGGAGCGTCACATGCGCCGGCCGGGCCGCGACCAAGCTGAGGTCCACATTCGGCACGTTCTCAAAATCCACGAAGACGAAATGAGCGAATGGAGTCATGGCCACGTCGTGAGCATGCAAAAATAGCTCTGCGGGCCAAGGGCGCACTGCGGGGAGGCGCGCCTATTTGATCAGCTCATTTTAAAGGCCCGCCTTCGCAGTCGTTCCTTCCCCGTTTCAGGGGAGTAGATCGGAATTTTAGGCGACCATTTTAGCCATTGCTTTTCGGGCTCGGTGGCCACGCTAAATTCGGTCTCGTTCAGCGCCGCGGGAGCGAGTTCGGCTCCATCGGGGGTCGCGAAGGCCACACCGCCTGTAACCAGTGACTCTAGCGAGGTGTTTTTCAACTGCGCTCCGCCGAACAGGCTCACGTTGAAGGAGAACCCGCCCGTGTTCCAAAACCGGGTGTTGATCCGCACCAGGTCGACGAACGACTCCCCGACATGGATGCGCTATGGAAGCGGGCCCGCAACTGGGCTTGCAGTTCGCGGCGCTTGAACTTTATGGGACGAAGGCGGTTTCTGAGGAGGGAGGGACGCGCTCACCGGGGGACGGGCAAGACGGTGACCTCGAAGTCGAAGCTCCGCTGGGTGATCACCAGGCAAAGCGCCACGCCGCAATAGCAACAAAAGCCGGCGACAATAGTGACGTTCACCAGGCTGCCGAGTTTGATCAGGGCTACAAAACCGCGAGTACTTGTACCTCGGGAAAGGACCAGTGCTCGAGAAAACGCACGGGTCTGGGTTGGCGGGCGCAACCCGGGTTTGGGCCAGTTAAACCGGTCGGTCGCGTCGAGCACGGACAACGCAGTTGTCACAGCTGACACACAGCGCCTTTTGGCCCTGCGCCAGCCGGACGGGTGGATGCCCCTGACCGCACAGCCGGCAGGTCAGGTGGGGTATGGAATGCGAGCGCATCGTGAGGATGAAACGGCAGTCCTAAGCTCTCCCGTGCGCTCTGTGATTTGGGGTATGCTGCTGCCGCAAGTTATTTCGAACCGCGGAAGCCGCCGAAGAGATAGATGATCAGGCAGATCAGAAGGACGAGACCGAGGCCGCTGCCACCGTAAACGGGGCCGCCGAGAAAAAAACCGCCGCCGCCGAAGAGGACGAGCAGGATGATAATCAGGATTAGTGGATTCATTGCCCGGCACACTGACCACGGAACACGGCAATGGTTCGCCTCATAATAGAAAAGGCAGAGGGAAGACGGAGAAAGTGACGGCCGCCCTTTAATTCCCGGACCTCGCAGCCCTTATTGCCTTATGGCGCCGGCTTGCTTCATTTGCGCCGACGGCGCGGGCCGCTCCGTACTGCCGAGTCGTCCGTCAAGTTCCGAGAGCTTGAAGCGCACACTCAGGACATAGGGTTCTTCCGCTTCGGTCCAGTGACCGTACGAGGTCGCCACGAAGGTGCCGTCGGGCAGGCAATGCAGCCCGGAGTAGCCGCAATCCCAGCCCCAGGTGTTGTGCGCCAGCCGCACGCGATACTGGCCGGGTTTACCTTGGGCGATGTCGTCGTAGGTTCCAACCCACGCGCACCAGTCGCCGTTCGTGTGCGACGCGCGGTTGGTGTCACGGAATAAAACCACCAGCCGGCCATCGGGTGCATAGGCCGCGATGTGGCGGTCGCCGATGAGACCAAGGCCCAGCGGACGGGGCGCGGTCCACGTGTGGCCTTCGTCGTTGGAAAAGATCACCTGCGAAAAATGCTTCCTCGTTTCCTCCCGCAGCAGCAGCGCCATCTGGTGGCCGTTGGGCGAGCGGACGAAACCAGGCTCGCAGAGCAGCAGATCCGAGCCTGCGACGATCGCATGCGGAGCGCTCCACGTGAGTCCACCGTCAGCCGAAGCGGTTTGGTAAATTTGAAACGTGGCCGACTGCGTAGCCCGGCCCCGTGGCCCGATAAAGCGCCCGTCGTCGTTGAACCATGCGAGGTAGTGGCCGGGCGCGCCACGCACGGCCGCGAGACTGCCCATGACCACGATCCCACCCCAGTCACCGGCGGGCGTGAGCGGAGTCCACGTGCCGCCGTCGTCATCCGATAGGGAGAGCCGGGCCGGATAGAGACCCGACCACACGATCAGCCGTTTCTTGCCGGCGGCATCCACGACGCGGTGAATCGAGGGCGTCTCGAGCGACGTCGCCCAATTTTCCGGGACGGGCAGCCGCGCGGACCAGGTGAGACCGCCATCCGTGCTGTGCTTCAGGATGAGCGCACCCTTGCCGTGACCATTGGGATAGACGCACAACAGCGTGCGCCCATCCTCCAGCAGCACGGTGCTCGGGTGGCCGAGATAGTGCGCGGGGTCCCGGTCGACCACGACCTGGCGCGCGGTGTCGCCCGCCAGGTCAATAAACGGAAACAGCACCGCCGTGTCCGGCGGACTGAGATACTGCCCGGGCAGCCGTCCGCCCGGGACGGCGAGACTCCCGAGGGGAAAGGTCACGCTTAGCGTAACCAAGACGAGTAGGGGACGCATCATCGTCCCAGTACGCCGCACGCCCCGGGCCGCGACGAGCGGAAAATCCCCGTGCAATTGGCATCGTTTGGCCGGCGGCCCGGGCCTGGAATTCCGAACCGATGTCCGGATCTCCGTCCCCGGCTGGGAAGTTGAACCCCGCCGCGAATTCGGATCTACTGGGGGGCGTGAAACTTCGGCGTTGCTTGATGTTGATCCTGGCGTGCGGGTGCATCGCGGTGGCCCGCGGGGAAGAAATATTCACGCTGATCCGGGCCTACGACGCGGCTTGGGACCGCGGCGACCTGAAGGCGATGTATGACATGCTCGACCCCGAGTGTGTATTCAAATCGCCGTTCCAGATGCGCATTGGGCGCGAGGAGATCCGCGACCATTTATTCCAGAATACGAAGCGATTCCGGGACACCGTCAGCGTGGAGGAACTTTCAAAGATCGACGGGGACATCGCCTATACCTGGGGCTACCAGACTTTCAACGACTACACTCCCGACGGAACGATCAAATCCAAGCGCCTGGCCAAGCGTCTTTTCATCCTTACTCGCCGTCCGGGTCAGGACTGGAAGTTCCGGTTCCTGATCATCACCGAGGAGTCACACGTGAAGCTGGAAGCGGAGAAAAAATTGAAGTCCGAATAGGCCGTGGCCCCCGCGCGGCGCTCGGGCGTCGGGATATTGGAAAACGCCTCACCGCTTCCTGCTTAAAGCTAGTTCTTGGTGCTCAAACCCAGCGTGATTCCGTCATTGGAGCCGGAGACGTTGAAACGGACGGACCGGGCGTCGATCGCAAGCGCCGTGAGCCGGAAGGTGTAGCCGTCCACTTTGGCGTCCGCCGGTTCCCCCGGAAAAAAACGCACGCTGTTTACCAAAGCGTAGGCCCGCCCATCCTCTTGGGCGATGGCGGTGAGTTTCAGCTCGGTGGTCAGGAGCTGGATTTCGACGGGATTCAGGCCTCCGCCGGTCGGGTAAGTGAAAGCGGTGGCCAATCGGCGGCCCTCGGCGAGATTAGCCGCGCTGGTTGCGGTTTGGATTCGGTTGACGCTTGCGCTCGCAAGCGTGTGTTCGCCCGGCGTGGTTTCCGGATTGGTCAGGGTCAGGTTGAGCCACATGGCGGCACGCACCAGGTCCCGGGGCAGGCCGCGGCCCGACTCGTAGAATTTAGCCAGGCGCAGCTGGGAAGCGGGCAGCGCCTGATAGGCGGCGCGGCTGGACCAGCGCACGGCCTCGCTCATGAGCGAAGCGGAGTTGGGCGCATCGGTTGCGGCCGCGCCATCGTAATAAGCGCCGA
>Ga0335397_10000315_pt1 | contig 59762 bp, 51 predicted proteins | sample MAT04_FD_205740 | JGI IMG/M metagenome (GOLD analysis project Ga0335397, IMG submission 205740) | Freshwater microbial communities from Lake Fryxell liftoff mats and glacier meltwater in Antarctica - MAT-04 (spades assembly) (version 2) ...
CCGGAACCACCACGAATGCACCTGGGGCACAAAAATGCCCGACGGCTCCCAGTCCGGCGGACGGCGGGGCGGCCCGCTTGCGGCAGCGGCCGATGCCCCCGACATGCTCGACGTCGAGGAGCGAGGGCGAAGGGACCGGTCGTACTCGGCCCGCCGCTCGGGGTCACGTAACGCGTTCCACGCCGCGTTCGCGGCCTTGATGGTGGCGTCGGCCCGCTCCTTACGCACCGGGTCGTCGGCCTGGCGGCGATCGGGATGGTTGGCCTTCGCCAACCGCACATAGGCCTGGCGGACGTCGTCGACCGGGGCGTCAGGGGCTACTCCCAGCACCTCGTAGTGCGTGCTCAACCCGATCACTCCCCTGCCGGTGCGTGGTCCAACAGTAGGGCGGCCACCCCGGGAGCGCGATACCGGCTCTGGATGTATTTTGCTAGTTTTCAATAATCTTCTTGCATTCTCGATGTCCTCGCTCCACTCTGGGCTCATGGGCGAACGAGTGCGGGTGATCCACGACGGCGAAGGACGACTGGTGGCGGTCAAGACCCCACCTCCCGACGACCCTCACCGCACCCGGCGTGAAGCCACCGTCCTCGACGGGGTCCATCACCCGGGGGTGGTCGAGATCCTTGACCACCACGACACCCCCGACGGGCTCGAGCTGCACACGCGGTGGGTGGGCTCACGCACCGCCGCCGACCTCCCCCAGCCCCTCTCCCCCGACCGGGCCGCCGGCCTGGTGCTGGCCGTCGCCGCCACCCTCGCCGATCTGCACCGCGTCGGCATCGTGCACGGCCACCTCGACGCCTCCCACGTGGTCCTCGACCCCCACGGCCGCCCCGTGCTCTGCGGCTTCGGCGACGCCCGCCGCATGGGCGCCGACACCCCGCACGACGGCCCCGACGCCGAAGGCCCTCGCCCCTCCACCGACGTGGCCGGGCTCGGTGAGCTGCTGGCCGACCTGCTCACCGATCCCATGGGCATCCCCACCGAGCGCCACCGCTGGGGCTCGGTCCCCAGCCTCGGTCGCGGCCGCCGGCGGGCCGACGAACGGCGAGCCCTGCTGGCCGTCGCCGACCACGCCACCAACCCCGACCCCACCTGCCGCCCCGGCCTGCGCTCGTTCGTCGACGCCGTGCGCGCCGCCGCTCCGGCCGCCCTGCTCGGTGGTCCCGACGATCCGCCCGAACCCTGCGCCCAGGCCGAAGTCGCCGCCGACGCCGAGCAGAGCGCCATCGGCGCCACCACGGCGGGGGCCTCCACCACCGACCCTCTCCTGGCCCTCCTGGGCGACGAGCCGGTCGTCATCCACGCCCCCGTCGCGGCCGGACCCATCGGCCGCGACGCCGATCTGTACGACGACCTCGCCCGCCTTCGCCCTGCCGACGCCCCGGATCCCGCCGAACGACACCGGCCGCGATGGCTCGGCGCCACGGTGATGATCACCGGGCTGGCCCTCGCCGGGTTCATCGGCGTGTCCACCGTCGCCGGCGACCAGACCACGACCACCGCCGACTCGACCGTGGCCGCCCGCCCCGAACCCACCACCGCCGAGAACCCGGCCCCATCCCCGCGCCCGGCTCCGGCGGCCGGTCCGACCCCCATCGTGACCACGGCCACCGGAAGTGCTGCCTCACCGCCGGGCGACCCACCCGTCGTCGAGCACGCCGGTGCCCGCTACCAGGTCGGCCAGGGCGGCGACCTGGTCGCGGTGGGCGACTGGCGTTGCACCGGCACCCCCGCCCCCGCGCTCTACCGACCGTCCACCGGCTCGGTGTTCGTCTTCGACGGCTGGCCCCGACCCGGCACCAGTCGCGACGCCATCCCCTTCACCACCACCCCCGACGGCACCGGCCTGCGGGCCGACCCGAACAGCACCGACGGCTGCCCGGCGCTCGTCGTCACCCGCGGCGACACGCCGATCCTGGTGCTCGGCCCCGAGGACCTGCGATGACCACCCCCGCCCGCATCGTCACGCCATCGAGTCACCGCCCCCGCAACTCTGCACCCGCACCCATCGCGCCCCGGCTGCAACTGTTCGCCGCCGCGGTCGGCCTGCTCGTCGTGGGAGCGGTGTTGTGGTGGTCCGGGAAGGCCCTCCCCCCACCCACGACCCTCGACCACCAGGGCGTCTCCGCCTGGGTCGGCACCACCGACCCGATCGTCGCCGCCTTCGCCGTGGTGCGCGTCGTGGGACTGGCCCTCGTGGTCTGGATCGCCCTCACCGGAGCGGCCGGGGCGCTGGTCCACCTCAGCCGCCTGCGCCGCCGGCGCTGGCTGCGCCGACTCGTCGACCGTCTGTCCCTGCCGGTGGTGCGCCGGCTCGTGCACGGCGCCGCCGGGGTCACCCTCGCCGCCGCCACCCTCGTCCCCGGAACCGCCGGTGCCAGCACCTCCGTCACGACGGCAGTACCCGACATCAACCGTCCCGACATCGCCACCCTCGTCGCCATGGACACTCCCGAGCGGGCCAACGCCGTCACCGTGCCCATCGGCCCCGACCGCGCCGTGATCATCGCCCTCGACCCCGGTCCTGGGTCGGCGCCTCCCCCGCCGATGCCGACCCCGGCCCTGATGCTCCCACCCACCACCGCGACCCCAGCGGCGGCCAAGGCACCCACCCCGGCCGCGCCCGCCCTCGCTCCCCCACCCGTGAGGCCGGCACTGGGCCTGTGGCGCATCGAGCCCGGCCAGCACCTCTGGCACGTGGCCGAGGCCACCCTCGTCGCTGCGTGGGGCACCGCCCCCTCCGACGACGAGATCGGCCGCTACCTCGACATCCTCGTCGCCGCCAATCGCGATCGCCTGTTGGTGCCCACCAACCCCGACCTCGTCTTCGCCGGCCAGGAGCTCGTCGTGCCCCTGCCCCCGATGCCGGTTCGCTGATTCCTCGCCCGTGCACACATCCCCGTCCGGAGCGGCGAGCGCGAGCACCAGCGCCAGGCCGTCGCCCGACTTCAGCGGAGACGGACAGCGACCTCGTTGGCCAGCAGGCGGCCCTCCACCGTGAGGGTCAGCATCCCGTCGTGCTCCTCCACCAGGCCGTCGAGCGTCGCTCGGTCCTCGGCGCTCAGTGACTCGGTGGCCACACCGGCGCGCGTGCGCAACGCCAACTGGAGACCCTCGATACGGCGCCGGTCGGGCTCGAGCTCCTCGTGGGCGGCCTCGGTCGACGTGCCGGTGGTCACCGCGTCGATGTAGCGCTCAGGGGTGCGAACGTTCCACCACCGCCGCCCGCTCCGGTGCGAATGCGCGGCGCATCCGAAACCCAGATAGTCGCCCTGCGCCCAGTAAAGATCGTTATGAACACAACGGTGCCCGGCGCGGGCCCAGTTCGAGATCTCGTACCAGTCGAGCCCCGCCGACCCCAGCAACTCGGTGGCCAGCAGGTACTTGTCGGCCTGATCGTCGTCATCGGGGTGACGGCTGGCGTCGGCGGCCAGCGGGGTCCCGGCCTCGATGGTGAGGGCATAGGCGCTCACGTGCGGTGGGTCCAGCTCCAGCGCCGCCACCAGGGTGCGGCGCCACTGCTCGAGAGTCTCGCCGGCCCCGCCGTAGATCAGGTCGAGGTTGAAGTTGGTGAACCCCACCGCTCGGGCCGCGGCCACACTCCGCTGCACGTTGGCCGGGTCGTGGGTGCGGCCGAGGGCCACCAGCACCTCGGGCACCATCGATTGCACCCCGAACGACAACCGGTTCACCCCGGCGGCGCGGTAGGTGGCCAACACGTTCTCGTCGACCGTGTCGGGATTGCACTCCACCGTGACCTCGGCCCCCGCCACCAGTGGAATCTCGGCCAGCACCTCCATCAGCTGCGGCGCCGGCACCAGCGACGGCGTGCCCCCACCGAAGAACACCGAGGTGACCGGGCCGAGCCGCCCGTCGTCGCGGTGACGCACCACGTCGCTGACCAGCGCCGCCATGTAGGCGTCGGTGAGGTGGTGACGGTCGGTCCAGGTCGCGAACGAGCAGTAGTCGCAGCGCTTCGAGCAGAACGGAACGTGGACGTAGGCGCCGAACGGCCCCGGCGCGTCGGCCGACGCGCCCATCAGGTGATGCTGTGCCCGAGACCCAGATCGTCGAGGCGGTCGGTGGCCAGGTCCTGACCGACCCCGAGGATGCAGGCGATGGCCCGCAGGTCGTCCTTGCGGATGGTGAGCACCCGGCCGTTGAAGTCCTGGCGCTGCACCTGGATCATGGTGAGGTACCGGCCGAGCATGTCGGCCTCGGGGCCGCTGAGGTCCTCGAGCCGACGCAGGTCGATGGTGAACGAACGCTCGTCGATCACCCCGGCCACAGCCGGGTTGCCCTCGGCGAAGCCGGGGCCTTCGTCGGCGGGCAGGAGTTGGTCGACGGGCACGTTGTAGAGACGGGCGAGACGTTGCAGACGCGGCACCGATATGGCCCGTTCACCCCGCTCGTAGGCCCCCAGTACCGAGGCCTTGAACTCGAGTTCGGACGTGGCCTCGACCTCTTGGAGGCTCAGGCGCTTCTGGCCGCGGATGGCCCGCAGACGTTCGCCGACCTTGCGACTGTAGGTGACGGTCACCTCGCCGGACGCCGTCTCACTCATGAAGTAACCCTCTCCTCGTCCCACTCTTGCTGCTCACCGGCTGACAGTCTGCCCCAAGACCGGCCACGGAGGGTGGTTCTTCCCGTCGGGGGCGACTCCGCCGCTCGGTCACCCGGGGCACGGATCGACCAGCCCGGCCCGCAGAGCCGTGAAAAGCGTCGCGGCGGCGATGGCCGCCGTCTCGGCCCGCAACACCGTCGGGCCCAGCTCGACCAGCGCCGGGAGCCGCAGGCGCTCGGCGTCCGACCAGCCGCCCTCGGGTCCGATCAGCACGAACGGCGACTCGAGCGACGGCGGCGCGCCCCCCCGGTCGGCGGCCACCGCCCCCGGCCGGGCGACGACGTCGGCGAACGAGGTCACGGGCTCGACCACCGAAAGCCAGGTGCGCCGGCTCTGCATGGCCGCCTCCCGGGCGATGCGATCGAGCCGCTCGGCCTGGCGGGTGCCCTTGGCGTCGTCCCAGCGCACCACCGACCGCTCGGCCACGAACGCCACGATACGGTCGACCCCGAGCTCGGTGAGCTTCTGCACCACCAGGTCGGGGCGGGCCCCCTTCACCAGGGCGAAGGCCACCCCCACCGACACCGCCGGGGCCGGGTCCACCATCACCTCGCCCACCACCTCGAGCTCGGCTCCGAATCGACACCAACGCCAACGACCAGCCCCGTCGGTGACGCTCACCGGGTCACCGAGGCGCACCCGCCGCACCCGTTCGAGGTGCCGACGGTCGTGGTCGGTCAACCCCGGCGCGTCGACGTCGCCCACCACCACGTGGGGCGCCGTGCCTCCGGGCCGTGACGGCAGCGCCGCCATCGTTACTTGAAGGCCGACTTGAGCCGGGTGAACAGGCCGGACTCGGGCGGGGCGATGGCGTGCCCGCGGAGGTCGGCCAACTGCTGCAACAACGCCGCCTCGGGGTCGGTGAGCTCGGTGGGGGTGTCGACGACGATCTGGACCAACAGATCGCCACGGCCGCGGCCCTGAAGGTGAGGAACGCCCTTGCCCCGCAGCCGCACGGTGCGACCGGTCTGCGTGCCGGCGTCGAGATCGAGGGTCTCCTCGCCGTCGAGGGAATCGAACGTGAGGTGCGCCCCCAACGCGGCCTGGGTGACCGGGACGTGCAGGTCGAGGAGGAGATCGTCGCCATGCCGGGCGAAGTGCTCGTCGGCGGCCACCCGCATGTGGACGTACAGGTCACCGGTGGAACCGCCACGCGGGCCCACCGCGCCGCGCCCGGTGAGGCGCAGCGTGGCGCCGGTGTCGATGCCTGCCGGCACATCGACGGTGAAGGTGCGCTCGTCGATCACCCGCCCCTCGCCGCGACAGCGCGGGCAGGGCGTCGGGACGACGGTGCCCAACCCGGCGCATCGGGGGCACGGACCGGCGGTGACCATCTGGCCCAGGATCGACTGGCGCACCCGCCGCACCTGGCCGGCGCCGTTGCACTCCGAGCAGGTCTCGATCGACGTACCCGGCGCGGCGCCGGTGGCCTCGCAGTCGTCGCACCCGACCGCGGTTCGCACGGTGACAGGCGCCTCGACGCCGAACACAGCATCGACGAAGGCCAGATCGGCCACGACCTCGAGGTCCGAACCCCGCGGCGGTCCTGCGGGCCCGCCTCCCCCACCCCCACCACCGCCGAAGGGACTACCACCGGAGAAGAACATGTCGAAGATGTCGCCGAGCCCGCCGCCCGCGGACGGCGAACCCGCACCCGGGCCGGCCTCACCGTACGTGTCGTACTGCCGGCGCCGCTCGGGGTCCGACAACGTCTCGTAGGCCAGAGCGACCTGCTTGAACCGGGCTTCGGTCGAGGCGTCGCCGGGGTTGGCGTCGGGGTGCAGCTGGCGGGCCAGCCGGCGGTAGGAGCGTTTGATCTCGTCGGCGTCGGCGTGGCGATCGACACCGAGCAGTTCGTAGTAGTCGGCCATGGGTGCGGGTTCAGCCCTCGCTGAGGCGCCGACCGAGGCGGTGGCTGACCACCGCGACCGCGGCCAGCGCCTGGGAGTAGTGCATGCGGGTGGGGCCGAGCACCCCGATCGAACCGGCGGTCTCGCCGTCGACGACGTAGGGCGCGACGACGAGGGAGCAGTCGGCCAGCGCCTCGTTGCCGGTCTCGGTGCCGATGGCCACCGACAGGCCCCGTTCGAGCACGTCCTCGAGCAGGCTCACCACCACGAGCTGCTGTTCGAGGATCCGGAGGATCTCGCTGACCGTGCCCACCGCGTCGAACGCCGCCGCCATGTCGGAGGTGCCACCGATGAACACCTGGTCGTCATGGCGGTGTTCGCCCCGCAGCTCGGCGAGCGCGGCCCGCACCACCCGATCGACACCCGCCGCCGGCCCTGCACCGTCGTCACGCCCGGCCGGGTCGAGATCGAGCGACGCGGCGGCGGCCAACGAGTGACCCACGAGCATGGAGCCCAGCCGGACGCTGGCTGCGCCGACGCTCAGCTCGTCCACCCCGTCTCCCGGATCGATCGTGTGCTTCTCGATGGCCCCGTTGGACAGGACCAACACGGCCAGCACGACCCGAGGGGCGAGCGACACCAGCTGTACCGACTTGATGGTGGCCACCTCGTGAGGAGGGCCCACGACCACGGCGGCATAGCGGGTGAGCTGGGACAGCAAGCGGGTGGTGTCGGAGAGCATCTCTTCCAGCTCTCCGTGGGTGCGCGAGAAGAACGAACGCACCTGCTGGCTCTCGTTCACCCCGAGCCGGCCCGGACCGCCGAGCTGGTCGACGAAGAAGCGGTAGCCCTTCTCGGTGGGCACCCGCCCGGCGCTGGTGTGGGGCTGGGCCAGGTAGCCCTCGGCCTCGAGCGCGGCCATGTCGTTGCGCACGGTCGCCGACGAGACGTTCACCTCGGGGGCCTGAGCCACGTGGCTCGACCCCACCGGCTGGGCGGTCTCGATGTACTCCGTGACCACCGCCCTCAGGACGGTGGCCTTGCGATCGTCGAGCATGAGGATCCGTGGGGTGGCGTCGGAACGTCCGACCGGCCGGTCAGGCGTGCTGGCATGGTATCGGTCGGTTCCGGTCGGCAGCAGACCCAGGCCGCGAGTGCCAGCCGGCGGTGAGGCGGCGGAGCGCAACGCGCCCGGTCAGTCCTCGAGGCGCAGAGCGGAGACGAAGGCTTCCTGGGGCACCTCGACGCGCCCGATGTTCTTCATGCGCTTCTTGCCCTCCTTCTGCTTCTCGAGCAGCTTGCGCTTGCGGCTGATGTCGCCGCCGTAGCACTTGGCCAGCACGTCCTTGCGTTTGGCCTTGACCGTCTCGCGAGCGATGATCCGACCGCCGATGGCCGCCTGGATGGGCACGTCGAAGAGCTGGCGAGGGATCAGCTCCTTCAGCTTCTCGGTCATCCGCAGCCCGTAGCCGTAGGCCTTGTCCTTGTGCACGATCATGCTGAAGGCGTCGACGGGAACGGCGTTGAGGAGGATGTCGACCTTCACCAGGTTCGACGCCCGATAGGCGGAGGGCTCGTAGTCGAGGCTGGCGTAACCCTGGGTGCGGCTCTTCATCTGGTCGAAGAAGTCGGTGACCACCTCGGCCAGCGGGGTCTCGTACACCAGCTCCATGCGCTCCGGCGACAGGTACTCGAGCTTCACCAGCTCGCCGCGCCGCCCCTGACACAGCTCCATCAACGTGCCCGTGTAGGCAGTGGGCGTGAGGATCGTGATGGTGAGGAACGGCTCCTCGATGTGGTCGACCTCGACGGCTGGTGGCAGTTCGCTCGGGTTGTCGATGGTGATGGTCTCGCCGCTGATCTTGTGCACGATGTACTGCACCGACGGGGCGGTGGCGATGAGCGACAGGTTGAACTCGCGCTCGAGTCGCTCGCGGATGATCTCCATGTGCAAGAGCCCCAGGAAGCCGCAGCGGAACCCGAAGCCCAGCGCGCCCGAACTCTCGGGTTGGAACGTGTACGACGAGTCGTTGAGCCGCAGCTTCTCGAGCGCCTCGCGCAGCGCGGTGAACTCGTCGCCGTCGATCGGGTAGAGGCCGCAGAACACCATCGGCTTGGGCTCGTCGTAGCCCTCGAGCGCTGGGCCGGGGGCCACCAGCGTGGTCACCGTCTCGCCGGAGCGAGCCTCGCCCACGTCCTTGATGCCGGCGATCAGGTACCCCACCTCACCGGCGCCGAGCCCCGGCCGGGGGGTCGGATCAGGGGTGCGCACGCCCACCTCGTCGGCGTCGTGCACTGCTCCGGCCTGCACGAACAGCAACCGGCTGCCGGTCGTGAGCTGGCCGTTCATCACCCGCACCGACGACACCACACCGCGGTACTGGTCGAAGTGGGAGTCGAAGATGAGCGCCTGCAACGGGGCGTCGGGGTCGCCTTCGGGGGCGGGCACCCGTTCGACGACCGCGTCGAGCAGAGCCTCGACGCCCTCACCGGTCTTGGCGCTGATCCGCAGGATCTCGTCGGCAGGGATGCCGAGCACCTTCTCGATCTCGGCCGCGTAGCGGTCGGGGTCGGCGGCGGGGAGGTCGATCTTGTTGAGGGCGGCGACGATCTCGAGGTCGTGCTCGAGGGCCAGGTAGCAGTTGGCCAGCGTCTGGGCCTCGATGCCCTGGGCGGCGTCGACCAGCAGGATCGCCCCCTCACAGGCCGCCAGCGATCGGCTCACCTCGTAGCCGAAGTCGACGTGGCCCGGCGTGTCGATCATGTGGACGACGTGGTCGCGGTGGTCGAGGCGCACGCTCTGCAACTTGATGGTGATGCCCCGCTCGCGCTCGATGTCCATCGAGTCGAGGTACTGCGCCCGCATGTCGCGGGGGTCGACGGCCCCGCACAGCTCGAGCAGGCGGTCCGCCAGGGTGGACTTGCCGTGGTCGATGTGGGCGATGATGCAGACGTTGCGGAAACGGTCGAGCGTGGCCAACAGAGAACCGGCGATCCTTCGAACGTGACGGGGGCGGGGCGCCCGGCGAGAGCGTGCCCCGGTGGCGAGCCTACCGGGCACCCCCGGGTGTGACGTGAGAGGCCCCGGCCGCTATCATCGTCGTTTCGTGTCCGGCGCCCCGCGCCCGGACGCCTCCGATCCCCCCTTGTACGACTCCCCCGAACGAACGACGAAGGTCTCGACGTGGCCAACATCAAGAGCCAGATCAAGCGCAACAAGCAGAACGAGCGCCTACGCATTCGCAACAAGGCCGTGCGCTCCGAACTCAAGACGCGCACCAAGCGGGCGCTGACCACCGCCGAGCAGGGAACCGACGACTCTGTCGAGGCGCTGCAGGAAGCCCTCAAGCGCATCGACAAGGCCGCCAGCAAGGGCATCATCCACAAGAACCAGGCCGCCCGGCGCAAGAGTCGCCTGGTGAAGCGGGTCAGCGCCCTCCTCGCCGCCGAGTGACCGCCGGCCGCCACTGGCGGCCGATCCGAACTCCCCACCGCCACGACCGGGGCATCGACCCCGGTCGTCTCGCGCCCTGACGTCCGTCGAAAGGCGGTGCCGTCAGCGTCGGGCCGCAGCCCGGCTGCGGCCGGCCAGGCGGGCCACGAGCACCTCGACGACCAGTTCGGGCGGCCAGGCCTTGGCCCCGTGCAGGTCGAGATCGGCCTGAGCCAGAAGTGCAGCCAGGTCGGCCAGGCGATCCGAGCCCAGCCGCTGCGCCCCGGTCAGGGCCTTCTTGGCCGGGAACGTGCTGCCCTTGATGCCGAGGACCTCGGCGGCGGCCTTCTCGTTCCGCACGTCGGGGTCGTCGAGGCGCAACATGCGCAGGTAGTGGTTGGTCAGTGTGGCCATCACCTGCAAGGGGTGCCGGCTCCCACCGCTCAGCATCCGCTGGAGCCGCTCGAGGGCCAGAGGCACGTCGCCGGCGTCGATGGCGTCGGTGAGGTCCCACGGGGCCACGTCACCGGCCTCGCCGAGGTAGGGCTCGATGTCGGCGGCGTTGAGCCGGGCCCCCTCGCCGAACACGCCCTCGAAGGTGGACAGCAGACCGGGCAGGCGGCCGGCGGCGTCGCCCACGTGGTTCACCAGCGCGGCACGGGCGCCGCCGTCGAGGGTGACCCCAGCTGCGGCGAGCTGATCGTCGACCCAGGTGGCGCGGCCCTTGCCGGTGCCGGGCGCGGTGTCGACCACCACGCCCCCCGCCGCCGCCACCGCGTCGCCGAGGCTGCGGGGCACCACGCCGAGCCGTCCCTGCTTTCCCGGACGGTTGTCCTTCTCCCACACCAGCACCAGCGCCGTGCTGGCCAGCGGGTCGGTCAGGTACGCCACCAGCGGAGCCACGGCGTCCTTGGTGGTGAAGACCGCGACGTGGCGACCCACCACCACGCGACGGTCGGTCAGGAAGGGTGGGGTCTGGGAGGCGTCGACGAGCGGGGCGATCTCGAGCGCACCCGACCCCGATCCCGAGGCCTCGTAGGTGTCGGCCGTGAGCTCCTCGACCATCAACGACCGGTCGCCATCGCCGACCAGCGCCCGCACCAGACCGACCACGGCCTCGCTCACCAGCACCTCGTCGGCCCCCTTCACCAGATAGACGGGGAGGGCGAGGTCGACGATCATGCGGCCGCCAGCACCGCCGCCATGGTGTCGGCCACCCGGCGAGCGTTGCGGGCGTCGTGGGACCGCAGCACCCGACACCCGAGGGCGATACCGAGGGCGTGGGCGGCCATCGTGCCCATCTGGGCCTCGGACCGGTCGACTTCGAGCAGCGTCCAGAGGAAACGCTTGTTGGACGCCGAGAGGAACACGGGGTACCCGAGCTCGGCCAGCCGGTCCGACGAGCGCAGCAGCACCACCGACTGTGCTTCGCTCTTGCCGAGGTCGAGGCCGGCGTCGACCATGATGCGTTCGGCGGGGATGCCGGCGGCACGGGCCCGCGCCGCCCTGTCGGCCAGGTACGAGCACACCTCACCCACCAGATCGTCGTACTGCGGGTCGGGGTCGGGCATGCGGGGCGCCAGGCGGATGTGGGTGGCCACCACCGACGCCCCCGCGGTCGCGCACACGTCGAGGTAGTCGGGGTCGGCGAAGCCGCTGATGTCGTTGCCGACCACGGCTCCGGCCTCGAAGCAGGCCCGGGCCACCGAGGACCGCCACGTGTCGACCGACAGGGGCAGCTCGAATCGTGCTCGAAGGGCTTCGACGGCGGGCACGACCCGGTCGAGCTCCTGGGCTTCGGTGACCTCCTCGCCCGGCCCGGCCTTCACCCCGCCGACGTCAAGGAAGTCGGCACCGTCGTCGACGAGCTGCTCGGCCTTGCGCAGGAAGGCGTCGAACTCGTAGTAGGCGCCCTGGTCGTAGAACGAATCGGGGGTCCGGTTCAAGATACCCATGACCACGGCCCGGTGCGTGATGTCGAAGCGGGTCGAACCGAGGTCGAGGTACACGCCGACGGACCCTACTTCCGAGCCGCGGACAGCCTCGCCCTCGGACCGGGCCTCCCGGTCGGTGTCACCCTCCAGCGTCACCCGCCAGCGTCAGCGCCATGTCGATGCGGGGCGACACCGCCGACACGTCGAGACGCAGACCGGCCAGCACGACCTCCCCCTGGTCCGGTGTCGTGGCCCCCGGTACACGGTGCCCGAGCGGCGCCCACACCACGCCGACGGTGACCCGTTGGCGGACCACGGCCACGGTGTCGGCGGTGCGCGATCCCCCCGACCGCACGACCAGCAGATCCACCCGTTCGACGCCCGCTTCGCGCAGGCCCCGCAGCAGCGCCGCCGGCGTGCTGGGGGCATCGACGACCACCACGGTCATCGGGTCGGCCCCGGCAGTCGCGTCGGTGCGCCACACCTCGGCCCCGGGCACGGTGCGCCGACCGAAAGCCGGGTCGGCCCGGCTGGCCGCCAACGTGGGGGCCAGCAGCGTCGCCGCGGCGACGGTCGAGGCCACGACCACCACCCCCACGCGCCCACGGCGGTGGGCGAGCACGAGCAGACCGAGGACGACGGCGAGCGCCACCACCGCCACGAGCCCGATCCGCCCGAGCGGCAGCGAACCGGCCCACCGCGCGACCGACGCGACCCAGCCGATGCCGAGCCCCGTCGGCCACTGCAACGCCGCCGCCACCGGCCCCCCGAACACCCCGGCCACGAGGCCGGCGCTGCACCCCCACATCATCACCAACCCGGCCACCGGCTCGGCCAGCAGGTTGGCGGGGATGGCGGCGACGGGCATGGGGCCGAACGTGGGGATCAGCACCGGGGCCACCCCCGCCTGGGCGGCCAAGGTGACCGCGAGGGGAAGCACCACGAACCGCGGCCCGGGAAGGGCGCGGGCCAGGGGAGCGGCGAGCAGCAGAATCCCGGCCGACGCCGCCACCGAGAGACGAAAGCCCACCGCGTGCACGAGGAACGGGTCGGCCACCACCAGGGCAGCCACGGCCAACGAGAGCACCCGCAGCCCGCTCGCCGGACGGCCGATGGTGGCACCCAGGCAGGCCAGGCCGGCCATCACCGTGGCCCGCAGCACCGAGGGTTCGAAGCGCGTGACCGTGGCGAACAGCAAGAGCAGCGCGGCGGTCGCCACCAGGCGTCCCCGCAACCCGAGGCGACGCAGCAGCGGACCGGCCACCACCATCACGAAAGCGACGTTCTGACCCGAAACCACCAGCAGGTGTTGCAGACCGGCGGCGTCGAAGTCGTCGGCTACTGCCGCGGACTGACCTCGGTCGTCACCGAGTACGAACCCCAGGTAGAGGGCCCGCTGGTCGGCCGGCAGGGGCTCGGCCCCGCGACGCAGCAGCGACCGCACGCCGTTGGCCACCCGCGAGAGCGGCCCGCCGTCGCGCCAAGACCTCACCTCGTCGACCACGAGTCGGCCGACGACGTGACGAACGGTCAACCAGGGAGCTCCCGTCAACGGCTCCACCCGACCGACCACCTCCACCTGCTGGCCGGCCATCCGGTCGGCGAGTCGGGCCCCGGCCGGCCCGCGCGCCCACGCCTCGAAGCGCCGGTCGCCGGCCACGACCTCGACCCGCCACGCCCCCAGCGCGGGCTCGGGGTCGCGGGCCAGGGTCACGGTGCCGACGAACGGCCCCGGAGCCGGTGGGGTCATCCCCGCCCAGGCCGAGGCCGCCAGCGACGACGCCAACATCGCCACGGCGAGCCACACCAGCAGCACGCGACGCAACAGCAGCGCCACCCCGACCCCGGCCACGCCGACGGCCACGGGCACGGGCACCGCGGCGAGCGCACCGAGCACCACCAGCACGGCCAGGATCACCGAGCCGACGTCGTCGAGTTGCCCGGGTCGGGCCTGGGCCGCCGACCACGCGCCGGCTCGCCGGATCCGCGCCCTCATCCCACCCGGACGAGGTCGCGGAGGCTCTCGAGCTTGGCCGGGCCGATGCCCCGGACTTCGAGCAGGTCGTCGACCCGGCTGAAGGGACCGTTGGCCTCGCGGTGCCGCACGATGGCGGCGGCGGTGGCCGGGCCGACCCCGGGAAGAACGTCGAGCTCGGCCTCGGTCGCGCGGTTGAGGTCGATCGGGGTGCCGGGAGCTGCACCGGTGCCGCCGCCGCTCCCGGAGCCGGGGGAACCGGCCGCTGACCCCGACGGGCCCACTGCGGGAGCAACAGCCACTTCACCCACGCGGGGTACGTAGACGCGCTCGCCGTCGGTCAGTGGCGCCGCCAGGTTCAGCCGGTCGACGTCGGCCTCCGCGGTCGGGCCACCCGCCACCGCCAGCAGGTCGGCCACCCGCGACCCGGCGGGGAGTCGGTGCACCCCGGGCTGCGACACCGCCCCGGCGGCGTGGACGACGAGGGCCGCAGCGGTCGCCGCCGATCCCGACCCGGGCGCCCCACCTCCCGCCGCCGGCCCCTGGGCGGCGGCCACCGTCGTCGTGGTGAAGGGCAGGCTCAACGGGGTGGCGGCACCGCGCTGGGGTCCCTCGGTGCCGGTCCTCACGATCCACAGGCCGCCTGCTCCGACCAGGGCCGCGACCACCGCGACCGCCAGGGGCCGGGCCCAAAGGGAAGGCCAGCGCTGGTCGATCGCGTCCCTCAGGCGCTCCAACCAGGTGCCCAACCGGAAGCTCGGTTGGGATGGCGGTCCCTCGTCGAGCTCGGGGGCATGGCGGAGCGAATCGAGGGCGAGACGGGCTCGCTCGTCGACGGGCGCAGGTCGGTCGGGCTCGGGCACAAGTCCCCCGGAACAGCGGGGGCGACCATCAAGCGATGGTTCGCCACGTCATCATCTGGGGGAGGAACGCCCGCCGACCCGGGCCCGGACATCGGCGGCGCCACCGGATGGTAGGCCGAGCCGGCCGCCGAGGAAAGGGTCTGTTCCTAGAACAGGCGGGCGGTGAGTTGCTTGCGGTAGGCACCGGTTCGCGGGTCGTCCGGGCCGAGCAGCTCGAGCAGATCGACGAACTCCTGGCGCGCGGCGTCATCGTCCTTCACCGAGTCGAGCAGCTCCACCAGCTTGGCTTCCACCTCGTCGTCGGAGGTGAAGGCGCCGCCGCTGCGGGCCAGGGCCGCCACCCGACGAGTGGCCGGCGTCTCGGGCCCACCGGCGAGGAGCTCGAGTGCCTCCTCTGATCGTTCGTCGCCCACCAGCAGCTCGGCCAGGTCGGCGATCACGTCGGCGTTGGCGGGCTCGAGCTCGAGAGCGGCCCGCAGCGACGCTTCGTCGCCGGCCTCACGAAGCCGGTCGACCTCGGAGGGGGCTCCGGGGGCGTCGAGCTTGTCGACGAAAGCCTGCACCTCGGCCTGGCCCTGCGCGCCGATGAACGAGTCGACCACCTTGCCCTCATGGAGGGCGAACACGGCAGGAATGCTCTGCACCTGGAACGCCTTGGAGGTGGCCGGGTTCTCGTCGACGTTGACCTTCACGAGGGTCACCCGTCCCTCGGTGGCGCCGACGACGTCCTCGAGGATCGGCCCCAGGGTCTTGCACGGGCCGCACCACGGCGCCCACAGGTCGACGACCACCGGAGTCGTCATCGACCGCTCGAGCACGTCGCGTTGGAAGGTCTCGTCGGTCACATCGATCACGGTCACGCCGCCAGGATACGGGTCCGCCCGCCGACTGCGGAATGGGCGGACCCCACCCGGCCCCGCCAGTAGGTTGGGCCGGGCCGGGGAAGCGACTGCGAGGGGAACCCGATGGACACCACCAGTCCGGTCGAGGGCATCGACGCCGGGGCCGTCACCACCTGGCTGGCCGAACGGGTGGACGCCATCGATGGGCCCCTCACGTTCAGCCTCATCGCCGGTGGGCATTCGAACCTCACCTACCTGGTCACCGACGCCGTCGGCCGCCGGTGGGTGTTGCGGAGACCCCCTCTCGGTCTCGTGCTGGCCACCGCTCACGACATGGGACGCGAGCACCGGATCATCACCGCCCTGCACGGTCACGTACCGGTCGCCCCCGTCGTCGGGCTGAGCCCCGACGACTCGGTGAACGGTGCCCCGTTCTACGTGATGGAGTTCGTCGAGGGGACCGTCGTGCGCGATGTCGCCGCCGCCACCGCGCTCACGGTGCCCCGACGTCGGCGCGTCGGTGAGTCGCTCATCGACGTGCTGCACGGCATCCACGCCGTCGACATCGACGCCGTCGGGCTCGGCGAGCTGGGCCGACGCGAGGCCTACCTCGAACGCCAGCTCAAGCGGTGGCACGGCCAGTGGGAGAAGTCGCGCACCCGCGATCTCCCGGTCGTCGACGAGGTGCACCTCCGCCTGGTCGACCTGGCCCCACCCCAGGGCCCGGCCACGATCGTGCACGGCGACTACCGGCTCGACAACTGCATGCTCGCCGACGACGGCTCGGTGGCCGCCGTCCTCGACTGGGAGCTCTGCACCCTCGGTGACCCCCTCGCCGACCTCGGCCTGCTCTGCGTGTACTGGGCCGACCCCGGCGAACCCACCCACTCGGGGATGCCGGCGGCCACCACGGTGGATGGGTTCGCCACCAAGGCCGAGCTGGTGGCCCGCTACGCCGAGCTGTCCGGGCGTGACGTCTCGCGGATCGGGTACTACACGGCCTTCGGCTACTGGAAACTGGCCTGCATCATCCAGGGCGTCTTCGCCCGCTACTCCGCCGGGGCCATGGGCGACCGCGGTGACGTGACCGGTTTCGACGTGTTCGGCCAACAGGTCGAGCTGCTGGCCGAGGCCGCCCGCCACGCCCTCGACACCCTCGACTGACACCCGGTGAGGAGGATGGCCAGCGACAGCGTGCGCTCAGTCGTGGCCGGGTGAGCGGCGCGGCGTCGGTACTGTTCGCCGGGTGATCCCCGTTCTTGCCGTCAGTCTCGCCGTCGCCGTCATCGCCTGCGTGTGGTTGGGGGCCCGGGGGGCCCGGTCGGCCACCGACCTGCGCGAGAGCCGGGGTCGCGTCGAAACCCTCGAGGCCGAAGTCGCGACCGGCGCCGACGCCCGGGTGGCCCTCGACGCGAAGGCGACCCAGGCAGTCGCCGATGCCGAAACCGCGACCGACCGGGCCGACGCCGCCGACGAGGCACGGAGCGCGGCAGAACAGGACCTGTCGACGGCCCGGGAAGCGGCCGCCGCCGCCGAAGCGCTGGCCGCCGAAGCCGAAGCCCGCGCCGAAGCAGCCGACACGCGCGCCGAGGAGGCCCAGGCCGAGATGGCACAGATGGTGGCCGCCCAGGCCGACACCGACGAGGGGGCCGCCGAGTGGTCGAGCGGCCCGGGCCCCGAGGTGCTGTGGGGTCTGGAGCTGGCCCGCACCGAGCGCACGTGGCGCACCAGCGTGGCCGCCGACCCCACCGCCGACGCCCCGGAGGCGTCCGAGGACCCTCTCCGATCCGCCGTCGACATCGACTTGGTCGCGCTCCGGGAGGAATCGGGAGTGGACTTCGAGCTGGTTTGGCTCCTGTCCGACAGCCTGCGCCCGGTCGCCTCGCTCGCCGTGCTGCGCTCCGTGCAGGAGCTCGTCGCCGCCGCCACCCCGATGGCCGACGAGGGCCGGGTGGTGGTCAGCGTCGATGGCGCCGACGTGAACGTGGTGATGACCGAGCCCGACGGGGAGATCGGCCGATTCGCCACGGTGTCCGAGACGCTGGCCGGACGCGGACTAGAGGTCACCCCGGGCGGTGTCCGCATCACCGGCGCCGCGCCCGCACCCGTCGCGTGACGCCGCGTTCCGCCGAGGCCCGGGTGTCGCCGCCCCGTCGGACGCGCGAGGGTTGGGACCAGTGAGCGACCTCTTCGAACTCCGCAGCCGACCCGATCTCGAGGACCCCGTGCTGGTCATGGGCCTCGACGGCTGGGTCGACGCCGGCTTGGCCGCGGCCAACGCCCTCGGCACCGTGCTCGAGGACCTCGACACCGAAACGGTTGCCGTCTTCGACGCCGACCGCCTGCTCGACCACCGGTCGCGCCGGCCGATGATGCACCTGATCGACGGGGTCAACACCGGGCTCACCTGGCCGTCACTCGAACTGCGTGTCGGCGCCGACCTCGACGGTCACGACGTGCTCTTCCTCGTCGGCGCCGAACCCGACCACGTGTGGCGGGCCTTCTCCCGAGCCGTGGTCGATCTCGCCCTCGAGTTCGACTGCCGCCTCGTCCTCGGCCTCGGGGCCTACCCGGCGCCCACCCCCCACACCCGGCCCACCCGTCTGGTGTCCACCGCCACCGACCCCGACCTGGCCCGACAGGTGGGCATGACCCACGGGCGCATCGACGTGCCGGCCGGGGTGCACGCCGCCATCGAACGCCAGTGCACCGAGGTCGGCCTGCCCGCCGCCGGACTCTGGGCCCAGATCCCCCACTACGCCGCGGCCATGCCCTACCCCGGTGGCGCGGAAGCGCTCGTCGACGGGCTCTGGACGATCGGGGGCCTGAGGTTCCCGATGGGCAGCCTCCGCGACGACGCCCTCACCACCCGTGAGCGCCTCGACAGCCTCGTGGCCAACAGCGAAGAGCACATCCAGATGGTCCGACAGCTCGAAGGCCAGTTCGACGCCCTCGACACCGTGGCCGACGGGCCCCTCCCCTCCGGCGACGATCTGGCCGCCGAGGTCGAACGCTTCCTCCGCGACCAGTAGCGCTGGCGGCGCGGAGCGCCGCGAGTGTGGCTCAGCCGGCGACGATGTTCACGAGGGACGGCGGGCGGGTGATCACCTTGCGGGGCGGGTTGTCGCCCAGATGGGCCTGCACCTTGTCGCTGCCGAGGGCCACACGCTCGGCCTCGGCGGCGTCGATGCCGCTGGGTACCTCGAGGCGGTCGCGCACCTTGCCGTTCACCTGCACGACCATGGTGACGGTGTCCACCACCAGCATCGCCGGATCGGCCTGCGGCCAGGGCTGCTCGTGCACGTGGCCGCCCCGACGCCGCTGCCACAGCTCGGCGGTGATGTGGGGGGCCATGGGTGCCATCAGCTCGAGCATCGTGTCGAGGGCGAAGGCCAACGTCTCGGCCCGCGGGCCGTCCGGCGCCTGCACGTAGCGGTACAGGTCGTTGCTGAACTCCATGAACGCCGCGACCGTGGTGTTGTAGGACCACCGCTCGAGGTCCTCGTCGACCTTGGCGATGAGTCGATGGGTGGCCCGGGCGATCTCGAGGTCGTCGGGGCTGACGTCACGCTCGACGGGCGGGTGGCCGGCCTCCCCGGTGGCGAGCCGCCAGACGCGCTGCAGGAAGCGGGCGCAGCCCTCGATACCCACCCCCTCCCAGTCGACGTCGTCCTGCGGTGGACCGACGAACAGGTGGGCGAGGCGCAACGCATCGGCCCCCTCACGGTCGAGGATCTCCTCGGGTGCCACGAGGTTGCCCTTCGACTTCGACATCTTGTCGCCACCGAGGCGGATCATCCCCTGGGTGAACAGGCGGGCGAAGGGCTCACGCAGTTCCTTGGGCGCCACGCCGAGGTCGGCGAGGGCCTTGGTGAAGAAACGGGCGTACATCAGGTGGAGGATGGCGTGCTCCACCCCGCCGATGTACTGGTCGACGGGCAGCCACCCCGACGCCGCCGCGAGCGAGAACGGCTCCTCGGAGTTCCAGGGATCGGCGAAGCGCAGGTAGTACCACGAAGAGTCGACGAACGTGTCCATGGTGTCGGTCTCGCGAGTGGCCGGCCCGCCACACGTGGGGCAGGTGGTGTGCAGGAAACCGGGATGGCGGCGAAGCGGCGACTCGCCCGTGGGCAGGAACTCGACGTCATCGGGAGCCAGCACGGGGAGTTGGTCGTCGGGGACGGCGACGATGCCGCAGTCGTCGCAGTACACGATCGGGATGGGACAACCCCAGAACCTTTGCCGGCTCACCAACCAGTCTCGGAGGCGGAAGTTGACCTTGCCTTCCCCCAGGCCGTCGCGTTCGAGGAAGTCGATCGCCGACGCAATGGCCTCGGCCTTGCCCATGCCGTCCATCCAGCCGCTGTTGATGTGCGCGCCCTCGCCCGACCACGCCTCTCCCTCCCAGCCGTCGGGAGGCTGGATGGTGCGCACGATCGGGAGGCCGTGGACCTGGGCGAAGTCCCAGTCGCGCTGGTCCTCGGCGGGCACGGCCATGATGGCCCCGGTGCCGTAGCCCATGAGGACGTAGTCGGCGAGGTACAGCGGTACCGGCGCCTGGGTGAAGGGGTTCATCACGTACACGCCGGTGAAGACGCCCCGCTTGTCGAGCGAGCCCTCCGACGACACGCGCTCCACGTCGCTGGCCTGGCGGGCGGTGGCGACGAAGGCGTCGACCTCGACGCGCCGGTCGGCGGGCACGATCGATGCCACCAGCGGGTGCTCGGCGGCCATGACGGCGTAGGTCATGCCGAAACTGGTGTCCGGTCGGGTCGTGAAGACACGGACCTGGGCGCCGCCCGGAGCGGGCACCCCGTCGGCGTCGGTGACGACAAGATCGAACTCGGCCCCCTCGGAACGCCCGATCCAGTTGCGCTGCATCACCTTGACCCGCTCGGGCCAGTCGAGATCGTCGATGTCGTCGAGCAACTGATCGGCGTAGTCGGTGATCTTGAAGAACCACTGCTCGAGGTCGCGCTTGACCACCGGGTCGCCGGAGCGCTCGCAGGTGCCGTCGGCGAGCACCTGCTCGTTGGCCAGCACGGTCTGACAACCCGGACACCAGTTGACGGGGGCGTTGCGGCGATAGGCCAGACCGGCTTCGAGGAAGCGCAGGAAGATCCACTGGGTCCAGCGCTGGTAGGCCGGATCGTGGCTGGTGACCAGCCGACGCCAGTCGTAGACGGCACCGATGCGCATCACCGACTGGCTGAGCTGCTCTATGCGTTCCTCGGTGAACTCACGAGGATGGCGGCCGGTCTTGATCGCCGCGTTCTCGGCGGGCAGGCCGAAGCTGTCGAACCCCATGGGCGACAGCACCGCGTAGCCCTTCATGGTGCGCGAGCGCACGATGAGATCGCCGAACGTGTAGTTGCGCACGTGGCCCATGTGGGCGGCGCCGCTCGGATACGGGTACATGCACAGCGTGTACCAATGCGGTCGCGGGTCGTCGTTGTCGACCTCGTAGGTGCCGTGCTCGGCCCACCAGGACTGCCACTTCGCCTCGATCGCCTGGGGGTCGTAGCCGTCAGCCATGGGGGCTGATGCTACGGGATCGTCTGTCCCGGCCCATCCCTACGATTCCGGCCATGTGCTCGATCTGTCAGGATTTTGCCGACTGCTGGGCGGCCGGTACTGTCAACGACTCCTGCGGGGCTATAGCTCAGTTGGTAGAGCGCTTCCATGGCATGGAAGAGGTCAGGAGTTCGATTCTCCTTAGCTCCACTGCCACCGCGAGACAACTTCCCGGCCCTGGGATGGCTGGTGGGGTTGCGGCGCTCAGCCCTCGGTCTGCCAGTCGACGACGGGCATGTCGCTCCACAGGCGTTCGAGGTCGTAGAACTCGCGCTCGGTGTCGAGCAGCACGTGCACCACGAAGTCGCCGTAGTCGAGCAGCACCCACCGGTTGGTGTCGCCGCCTTCGATGCGGCGGGGCTTCGGGCCTCCGGCCTCGGCGACCTTCAACTCCACCTCGGCGACGAGCGCGCGCACCAGCCGGGTGTTCGCCGCGCCGGTGATCACGAACCAGCCGGTGACCGCCAGCACGGCACCGACGTCGATCACCACCGTCGGTTCGTCGGTCTTCGCCGCCGCCGCTCGAGCCGCGACCTTCACCCATGTGAGCGGGTCCGTCGATGTCGGGTCAGCCACCGGTGCCGCCTGTTCCGCCCTGGGTCGCGCTGGCCCCGGCCGGCGGGGCGATGCCCGGGACCCCGACGGCGTCGGCGCCGAGGATGATGGTGATGTCGACGGAACTGCGCTCGGAACTGCGCACGACCTGACCGACGCCCAACGCCACCCGCAGCCGCTCGGCTTCGGCCCGGGTGGTGTCGTCGAAGTACACGAGCTGGGTGATCGGCTCGTCGAACGAGGCGGCGTTGCCGATGACCTCGACCTGAGCACCAGCGGCCCCGAGACTGACGGCGGCGGTCTCACCGTGATCGAGTCGTCCGGTACCGTCGAGCACCCGCACCGTGGGGCGCATTCCAGGCGGGCCGACCGGGAACGGCACCAGCTCGGCCACCGTGGCCGACGCGACCGCCGGTGGCGCCCGGTACAGCTCGGGAGGACCGGGACTCGCTTCGGTGACCGGAAGGGTGAAGAAGCGCACCTGCCCCTGGCCGAGTGCGGCGAGGAACCGTCCGAGGCCCTGGTCGGCGGGCGGGGGCACTGAGCTCAACCCGGCGTTGGCGGTCGCGACGAGCCATGCCCTCCAGAACGCCTCGGTGCGGACGAGGCGAGCCACATCGGTCTCCGTGGGGCCCCGCGCCGACAGGTAGGCGGCCACCTGATCGGCCCGAACCTGGATCGAGCCCTTCGGGAACACGACCGCCCCAGTGGCATCCACGGCGGCGTCGGGACTGTTGATGGTGAGCGGCGACACCGGCGCCACCAAGGAGGCCCATTCATCGGTGCGGATCACTTGCGTGCTGGCGAAACTCAACTGGAGCAGCTGGCCCAGTCCGGCCCGGACCCCTTCCTCCTCGGACAAGAACCAGGAGAAGGCCAGGCTGATCTCACCGACCCCGTCGAGCAAGGAAAGTGTCTCCACCGGCACCTGCAACATGGCACCGCTGTCGTCGCCGCTCAGGATCAGGATGGAGATGCCCTGGAGCTGCTGGCGGGAGTCGAGGAGGAGCACCAGTTCGGTGGGCGTGGGTTCGAGCACGGCCTCCCAGCCGGGAGCCTCGGGATCGGTGACCCGGCGCACGAGCTTGCCGTCGTTGCTGTCGAGCACGACACGGGCACCCGACCAGACCAGCATCGGGATGGCCAGGATCAAGACGACGAGGGCGATCGGGAAACCGAATCGCCACCACGGCGAACGCGGCCGGGGGGACCGCCCACGCGGCGGCGGGCCCGACGAACCATCCGAGGCGGGTCCATTCGATCCGGCCCCGGTGCTCCCATGGTCAGCCGACGCCGCCGGAGCGGGGCGGACGGAGGATCGGGTGGAGCTGGTCATGGGCGGAACCAACCATAGAGGCGCCGACCCTCGATGCAGGCGATCACATCGCGTGGCACGAGGACGTCGAGCGGGCGGCCAGAGGCCACCCGGTCGCGCAACTCGGAACTGGACACGTCGAGACGGGGCACCCCGACGTGGACGAACCGCCACCCGGGAGGAGGCGGCGGCGACGGCAGTCCCGGCCGGTCGACGAGCACGAACGTCGCCAGAGCGGCGAGCTCGTCGGCTCGGTCCCATGTGGGGAGCCCGGCGGCGGCATCGGCGCCCAGGATCACGAACCACTCGACCCCGGGTCGGGCGGCGCGGAGCGTGGTCAACGTGTCCACCGTGTAGGACGGGCCGCCCCGCTCGATCTCGACGGTCGACGCCCGGAGCCCGGGGAGGTCCTCCACCGCCGCTTCCACCATGGCGAGACGATCGTCCACCGGGCTCACCGGTCGCACTCCCACCTTCTGCCACGGCTCGTTGGCGACGACGAACTGCACCTCGTGGAGCTGCAGGACGTTCTTGACCTCAATTGCGGTGGCCAAGTGGCCGATGTGAGGTGGATCGAAGGTTCCCCCGAGAAGTCCGACCCGGGCCGTGTCCTGGGCCATCCGGGGAGTCTACGGGCGCCGTAAACCCTGGTAGCGACGGTGGTGGCCCCACCGGGCCCGTCCCTTCCTCCACCCCCTGTGCTGCCACCCCTGGTGGGGAGTGACACACGTCACGACTGAAACCCGGAATCTTCGGGTACCGACCAGCGGTTACAACGTTGTCATTTCCCTGCGATTTACCCCTGAGCTGAGAAGCTCGACCACCCCCGAACACTGCCGGTAACGGGCCCCCGCCCCATCCGGATGGAGCAGCAAGCGATGAGTGATTCAGTCGGTCAGTACCTCAACGAAATCGGTCTCGTCCCTCTCCTCACGGCCGAGGAGGAGCGCGAGCTCTCCCAGATCATCGAGAAGGGCCGCGACGCGGCCGTGGCCATGGAGGCCGACGGACCGTCGGCCGAGGGCAAGCGGGCCGTGCGCGCCGCCGCCACGGCCAAGGATCGTTTCATCCGGGCCAACCTGCGCCTCGTGGTGAGCATCGCCCGGCGCTACCCGCTCCCCCCCGGCATGGAACTGCTCGACCTCATCCAGGAGGGCAACCTCGGGCTCGAGCACGCCGTCGACAAGTTCGACTGGCGCAAGGGCTTCAAGTTCTCCACCTACGCCACCTTCTGGATCCGCCAGGCCATCGGTCGGGCCCTCGACCAGAAGGCCAGCCTCGTCCGCCTCCCCGGCGACCGCTCGGCCAGCCTCCGCGCCGCCCTGCGTCAGGTGAGCGGCGACGGCGACGAGCTCGACGACGAGCACGCCCGCCTGCATCGCCTCACCACCCCCACGTCCCTCGATCGCACCATCGGCGACGACGACTCCAACGAGCTCATCGATCTGCTCCCCGACTCCCTCCCCGGGCCGGAACAGATCGTCATGGACCGCCAGGACGACATCATGATCACCGACCTCCTCTCGGTGCTCGACGCTCGGGCCCGGTACGCCGTCGAGCAGCGTTTCGGCCTGCACGACGGGCGCAAGCGCTCCTACCGTGAGGTGGGCGAGGAGCTGGGCGTCACCGCCGAGGCGGCCCGCCGCCTGGTCAAGCGGGCCGTCACCGCGGTGCGCGAGCAGGCCGCCGACAAGATCGACGCCGCCTGACCGCGGCGGGCGCCCGCCCAATGGCTTTGCGCATCGCACCCGCTGTCCGGCAACGTTGAGCCCTGTGAGCGCCCCCTGGTCACCGTCGTCGTGGCGTGAGTTCCCGGCTGTCCAACAGCCGGACTGGCCCGATACGGCCGCACTCGACGCCACCATCAAACAGCTGTCCACCCTGCCGCCGCTGGTGTTCGCCGGTGAGGCCCGCAGCCTCACGGCCGCCATGGCCAAGGTGGCGGAGGGCCGGGCCTTCCTACTCCAAGCCGGCGACTGCGCCGAGTCGTTCGACGCCTTCAGCGCCGACGCCATCCGCGACAAGCTCAAGGTCATCCTGCAGATGGCCGTGGTCCTCACCTACTCGTCGGGCCTGCCGCTGGTGAAGATCGGCCGCATCGCCGGGCAGTTCGCCAAGCCGCGCTCGTCGGGCACCGAGACCGTCGACGGGATCGAGTTGCCGTCGTTCCGCGGCCACATGGTGAACGACATCGCCTTCAGCGCCGCCGCCCGCCACGCCGACCCCGAGCGGCTCCTCACCGCCTACCACCAGAGCGCGGCCACGCTCAACCTGCTGCGGGCCTTCACCAAGGGCGGCTTCGCCGACCTGTCGCGGGTGCACGCCTGGAACCTGGAGTTCGTGGCCTCGAGCGCCGAGGGCCGGCGCTACGAAGAGGTGGCCACCGGCATCGACCGCGCCCTGCACTTCATGGCGGCCTGTGGCATCGACACCGAGGCCACCCCGCAGCTGCACACCACCGACATCGCCACCAGCCACGAGGCCCTGATCCTCGGGTACGAGCAGGCCCTCACCCGCCAGGACTCCCTCACCGGCGACTGGTACGACTGTTCGGCGCACATGCTCTGGATCGGCGAGCGCACCCGCCAACTCGACGGCGCCCACGTGCACTTCCTGTCGGGCGTCCAGAACCCGGTCGGTTGCAAGATCGGCCCGACCGCCTCTCCCGACGACGTCCTCGCGTTGTGCGAGGCGTTGAACCCCGGCCGGGTTCCTGGTCGGCTCACCCTCATCGCCCGCATGGGGGCCGACCACGTCGAGACGATCCTTCCACCTCTTCTGCAGGCCGTCGGCGACGAGGGGCATCCGGTGGCGTGGGCGTGCGACCCCATGCACGGCAACACCTACACCGCACCCGGCGGCCGCAAGACCCGCCACCTCGACGCGGTGATGGCCGAGATCGCCGGTTTCTTCCGGGCCCATCGCAGTGTGGGCACCTGGCCCGGGGGCGTCCACATCGAGCTCACCGGCGACGACGTCACCGAGTGCCTGGGCGGCTCCGAGGAGATCTTCGACGCCGACCTCGACACCCGTTACGAGACGATGTGCGACCCGCGTCTCAACGGGCGCCAGTCGCTCGATCTGGCCTTCCGGGTGGCCGAGCTCCTCCGGGCCTGACCCTCGGCCGAGAAACCTGAGCGAACGGGTCGCCTTTCGGCACCCGGTCGGCTAGATTCCCGACTGCAAGCGTCGGGATTCCTCGATGCCGCAGCGACGAAAGGGTCGACATGGCCGATCTCACGATCGACGCCGGCACCGCAGCCGACATCGCCAAGTTCGAGGTGCAGCTCGCGCGCTACCTGTCGGGCGATCTGGCCGAGGACGTCTTCCGGGTCTTTCGGCTGAACAACGGCATCTACGGCCAGCGCCAGGGCGGCCACAACCAGATGGTGCGGGTGAAGGCGCCCTGGGGCTACATCACCGCCGAACAGCTCGACCGGCTGGGCGACATCGCCGATCGCTACTCGCGGGGATGGGGCCACCTCACCACCCGCCAGAACGTGCAGTTCCACTACGTGCAGCTCGAACACATCCCCGACGTCATGCGCGACCTCGCCGCCGTGGGCATGACCACTCGTGAGGCCTGCGGCGACACCGTCCGCAACGTGCAGGGCTGCCACCTGGCCGGCGCCTGCCCGTTCGAGATCCTCGACATCTCCCCCTGGGCCGAGGCCGCCTTCCAGTACTTCCTGCGCAACCCCATCGCCCAGCGCCTCCCCCGCAAGTTCAAGATCAACTTCTCGGGGTGCAGCACCGATTGCGGCCAGGCCATGTTCAACGACGTCGGGGTGATCGCCACCACCCGCACCCACGACGACGGCACCGTCGAAGCCGGATTCCGGGTCTACGTCGCCGGTGGCCTGGGCACCACCCCGCATCCGGCGCTGGCCCTCGAGCCGTTCACCAGGCGCGAGGACCTGCTCCCCACCATCGAAGCGCTCCTTCGGGTCTTCGATCAGGCCGGCAACCGCGACAACAAGCTGCGGGCCCGCATGAAGTGGCTGGTCGACAGCCTGGGGTTCGAAGAGCTCCAGCGGCGGGTCTTTGCCAGCCGCCACCTTCTCCTCGCCTCCTCCACCTGGCCCGGCGGGATCCCCGCCGAGGTCGAGAAGAACGGCGACGCCCCGGCCGGGATGGCCGCCGACGTCGTGGCCACCCCGATGGGCCACGGCACCCCGGTGGCCCTGCGCCGTCGTGGTGCCTTCGAGCAGTGGGAGGACGCCAACGTCATGCGCGGCGTCGCCAACGGCACCGTGTCGGCCTACGCCCACGCCCACCTCGGCGACATCACCTCGGCCCAGTTCCGGGGCCTGGCCGCCATCCAACGCGAGCTCGGCGCCGAGGTCCGCATCACCAACCGCCAGAACCTGGTGTTCCGAGCCCTCTCCGAGCGTCAACTGCCGGTACTGCACTCTCGTCTCGAGGCCATCGGCATGGCCAGTCCCGGTGCCGAGCTCGTGCGCGACGTCGTGGCCTGCCCGGGTGCCGACACCTGCAACATCGCCGTCACCCAGAGTCGCGGCCTGGCCAACGCCATCACCGAGGCTCTCGAGGCCGAGGGCCTCGGTGAGGTCGGCGGCCTGCGCATCAACATCTCCGGCTGCACCAACTCCTGCGGCCAGCACCACGTGGCCGACATCGGGTTCAACGGCGCCGAGCGTCGGGCCCACGGCAAGTCGGCCCCCGGCTACCAGATGCTGCTCGGCGGCTACGTCGGCGACGAGCAGATCCACTTCGGCGAGAAGGCGCTGCGAGTGCCGGCCAAAGCCGCCCCGGAAGCCACCCTGCGCGTGGTCAGGAAGTTCGCCGGCGAACGACAGGCCGGTGAGACCTTCCGCCAGTGGATCGACCGCTCGGGGGGCACCAAGGCCATCGCCGCCGAGCTGAAGGACCTCGACTGGTTCCCCAAGCCCGAAGACGACCCCAGCTTCTTCGTCGACTTCGACGAGACCGGCCCCTTCGAGGCGGCCATCGGTGAATCCGAGTGCGCCACATGAGCCTCACCAACCTGTCGGCCCCGGAGCTCTCCGACGCCGAACTGGCCGAGCTCAGCGTGCAGTTCGAGTCCTGGCCGGCGTCTCGCATCATCGAATGGGCGGTCGATTCCTTCGCCCCCCATCTGGCCCTCACTGCGTCGATGACCGACGCCGTGCTGATCGACCTCGCCGTGAAGGTCGACCCGGCCATCGAGGTGGTCTTCATCGACACCGGGTACCACTTCCCCGAGACCCTTCAGACGGTCGAGGACGTGCGCAAGCGCTACGGGCTCAACATGCGCATCATGACCGTGCAGCGCCAGAACGAGCCTCTGTGGGAGGCCGACCCCGAGAACTGCTGCTCGGCGGTGAAGGTCGGCCAGCTCGACCGGGCGCTGGCCGGCAAGGCGGCGTGGATGAGCGGGCTGCGCCGGGCCGAGGCCGACAGTCGGGTCAAGGCCCCCATCGTCGCCCGCGACCTGCGGGGCCTGGTGAAGGTCAACCCCATCGCCATGTGGTCCGACCTCGACGTCAGCGGCTACATCGCCGACCACCACGTTATCGTCAACCCCCTGCTCGCCCAGGGGTACCCGTCGATCGGCTGCCAGCCCTGCACCTCGATGCCCACCGACCCCGACGACCCGCGTTCGGGTCGTTGGGCGGGCCGGGCCAAGACGGAGTGCGGCCTGCACATGATGTAGGGCGCTCGGCCTGACTTTGACCATGGGCGGTGGTCGGGGTTGACTACGACCGTGAGCGAGACGACCGGTCCGGCCGAACCCGGCGTCGCCTCCGACCCACCCCATCGGGCCGCTCCGTTCGGCACCGGCACCGAGATTCCCACCCGGATGCTCGTGCTGGGCATGGTGCGCAAGGACGCCACGCTCCACGCCGCCGACGTGTACCCGGTCGCCGAGGCCTGCGGTCAGAGCATCGAGCAGGTGCGCTCGTGCCTTCGACGGCTCGTCGCCGAGGAGCTGTTCGAACGCCACGGCGAAGGACGTGAGGCCTCCTACCGCGCCACCCCGGAAGGTCTGCGGGTCATGGGCGCCTCCATGGAGCGCACCCGGCTGGCCTTCGCCCAGGACGCCGCCGGCCGGGGCTGGGACCGGCGCTGGCACCTCATCGCCTTCGCCATCCCCGAGGCTCGTCGCCGGGCCCGCGACTCGTTCCGCGACCATCTCCTCGACCTGGGTGGCGCCGCCGTGCAGAACGGGCTGTACGTGAGCCCTCACCCCTGGGAGCGCAACGCCGGCCTCGCCGCCGACCGGCTCGGGGTGCGGGCCCACGTGACCGTGTCGTCCACCGACGATCTCGACATCGGCGGCACCACCGACCCTCGCCTGTTGGCGGCGAAGCTGTGGCCCCTCGACGCCCTCGGGCCGCGCTACGAGCACTTCATCGACGCCTACCGAGACGTTCCCCCCGTGCTCGAGCAGTGGCGGCGCGACAAGCGTCGGCTGACCGAGGCCGAGTTCCTGCCCGGCAGCCTGGCCATGGGCATGGACTTCCAGGAGTGCTTCAACGACGACCCGTTGCTTCCCCCCGAGTTGCTCCCCAAGCCGTGGCCGGGACGCCCGGCCCGCGAGCTGCTCATCACCTGCCGCCGCCTGGGTGTGCTGCTGCGCGAAGCCCACGACACACCGCAGCTCTTCGCGCCGTGGGACGACCTGCTGCTCACCTTCAAGAGCTGAGCGGCGGCCGGGGTCAGACGAGGTTGTCGACGAAGCGTTCGAGCTGGCGCATGTTGCGGCACTCGAAGACGCCGTCGCAGTGCACCCCGTACTCCCCCACGATCGAATCGCCGGTGTCCCAGTAGGAGCTCGGTTCGGGGTTCAGCCAGAACACGTGGCGGGCCTTCTTCTGGATCTCCTTCACGACCCAGGCCTGCGACGCGTGGTAGTTGTTGCGGGCATCGCCCAGGATCATGACCGTGGTCTTCGGGCCGATCTCGCGCCCGTAGGCGTTCCAGAAAACCTCGAAGGCATGGCCGTAGTCACTGTGCCCGTCGACCCACACCACGTCGGCTTCGGTGTTCACCCGGTGCACGGCCTGGGCGATGTCGTCGACGCCCTCGAAGTAGCTGGTCACCTCGTCGAGACCGTCGATGAACACGAACGAGCGCACCTTCGAGAACTGCCCGGCGATGGCGTACACCAGGTGCAGCGTGAAGCGGGCGAAGCTGGCCACAGAACCGGAGATGTCGGCGATCACGAAGATCTCCGGCTTCGACGGCCGGGGGTAGCGGAACTTGGGCTCGACGGGTACACCGCCGAAGCTGAGCGAACGCCGCACCGTGGCCCGGAAGTCGAGCGGGCCCTTGCGGCCATGACGGCGTTTGCGGGCCAGGCGCACCGCCAGCTTGCGGGTGAGCGGGAAGATGGCCTTGCGCAACGACACCAGCTCCTCACGGCTGGCGTGCATGAAGTCGATGTCCTCGGGAAGGGGCTTGCGCAACGTGCGGGCCATGGCCTCGACCCCCCGGTCGGCCACGAGCCGGCGGCGGATCTCGGCCTCGACCTCCTTCTTGAGGCGGTCGATGCGGCTCTCGTACTCGTCGCGCTCGAGGCGCTCCTCGAGGGAGGTCAGCGTCTCCGGGGAGTCCTCGCGGGCGCGGGCCATGAGCTCTTCGAGGGTGTCGTCGAGGCCGAGGTTCCGCAGCGTGCGGTACAGGTAGTACGTACCCCCGACGGGCCGCCCGGGCTCCATGCCGGCGAAGCGCTTGACGGCCTGGCGGGCCAGGGCTCTCAGCAGGGCCTCGTCGCCCTGGAGGAGTGCCTGGAACAGCATCCTCTGCAACTCTTCGGGGGTGAGGCCGTCGCCTCCGCCACCGGCCCCGGGCTGACCGTTGGCTTCCTGACCCTGGAGGCTCTCGTCGTCGGGGTCGGGCATCTCGCCGTCGCTGACGACATCGAGGGCGTACTCCTTGCCCCGGATCGAGAAGTAGACCTCGAAGACCGTCTCGAAGGCCCGCCAGTGGGCGTTGTTCTTCACCAACGTCGCCGCCAGCGCGTACTTGAAGGCACCACGGTCCTCGATCGGGATGTGCTTCACCGCCTGCATGGCGTCGAGGTTCTCGGTGAGGCTCACCGGCAGACCGGCGGCGCGCAGCTCCCCCATGAACCCCTCGAGCAGGTCGAGCAGCGGCGACGACGCCGGGGGCGGCGCAGCGCCGTTGGCGACCTCGGTGGCCGTCGGTGGGGTCATGTACGGGGCACACCCGGCTTGCGCACGCCCTTGTCGCCCGACAGTTCCTTGGTGGCCTTGGCGATGTCGCTCTGGTACTTGAGCAGGATGTGCAGGGTCTCGGTGGCCTCGGCCTCGTTGACCGTGTCGACACCGAGCAGCAGCAGCGTGCGGGCCCAGTCGAGCGTCTCGGACACCGACGGCGCCTTCTTCAGCTCCATCTGGCGGATGGACCGGACGATGCGGGCCACCTGGTCGGCCAGGTTCTCGGTGATGTCGGGGACCTTGGACAGCACGATCTGCTTCTCCCGCTCCATGTCGGGATAGTCGATGTGCAGGAACAGGCACCGCCGCTTGAGGGCCTCGGACAACTCGCGGGTGTTGTTCGAGGTGAGGAACACCATCGGGATCTGCCGAGCCTCGATGGTGCCGAGCTCGGGGATGGACACCTGGTAGTCGGAGAGGATCTCGAGCAGGAGGGCTTCGGTCTCGACCTCGACCCGGTCGACCTCGTCGATGAGCAGCACCACCGGGTCTTCGGCCCGGATGGCTTCGAGCAGGGGGCGGGTGAGAAGGAACTCGTCGGAGAAGATGTCGGTCTCGATGTCCTCCCAGGTCGACTCGTTGTTGCGTTCGGCCTGGATGCGCAGCAACTGCTTCTTGTAGTTCCACTCGTACAGCGCCTTGGACTCGTCGAGGCCCTCGTAGCACTGGAGGCGGATGAGGCGGGCGCCGAGGATCTCGGCCACCGACTTGGCCAACTGGGTCTTGCCCGTGCCCGCCGGGCCTTCCACCAGCACCGGCTTGCCCAACCGGTCGGCCAGGAAGACCACCCCGGCGATGCCCTCGTCGGAGAGGTAGTTCACCTGGCCGAGCGACGAGCGGACGGCGGCGGGAGACTCGAAGCGGTGATCCATGGAGATCGACCCTATCGGCTTGACCAACCGGTCCAGGCCGGGGGAAACCCCGGTGCCGACCCCTCGCTCAGCCCCGTGTCTGGCCGGTGCCGTGCACGATGTACTTGGCGCAGGTGAGCTCGCGCAGACCCATGGGACCACGGGCATGGAGCTTCTGGGTGGAGATGCCGATCTCGGCGCCGAAGCCGAACTCCTCGCCGTCGACGAACCGCGTCGAGGCGTTCACCAGCACCGCGGCGGCGTCGACCTCGGAGGTGAAGCGCTCGGCCGCGACCAACGACCGGGTGACGATGGCCTCGCTGTGCCCGGAGCCGTAACGGGTGATGTGCTCGATGGCCTCGTCGAGGGAGTCGACGACCTTCACGGCCAGGCGCAGGTCGAGGAACTCGGTCGACCAGGCGGCGTCGTCGGCCGCCCCGGCGGCGGGCACGAGGGCACAGGCCCGCTCGTCGCCGAGGAGCTCGACCCCAGCGAGGGCGGCGGCGGCGCGGGGCAGGAAGGCCTCGGCGACGGCCGAGTGCACCACCAGCGTCTCGGCGGCGTTGCACACCGACGGTCGCTGGGTCTTGGCGTTCACCACGATGTCGAGGGCCATGTCGAGATCGGCGTCGGCGTCGACGTAGACGTGGCAGTTGCCGTCGCCGTCGATCACGTAGGGCACGGTGGCGTTGTCGAGGATCGACTGGATGAGCGACGGCCCACCCCGCGGGATGAGGCAGTCGATCGACTGGCGCTGGCGCATGAACTCGACGGCCGCCTCACGGCTGGTGTCGGTGACCAGCACCACGGCGTCAGCGGGCAGCCCGGCCTTGGCCACCCCCTCGCGCAGAACGTCGGCGATCACCGTGTTCGACGAGATCGCCCCCGACGAGCCGCGCAGAAAGGCGGCGTTGCCCGACTTGAGGCAGAGCCCGGCGGCGTCGGAGGTGACGTTGGGGCGGTTCTCGTAGATGATGGCCACCACCCCGAGCGGAACCCGCACCCGCCGGATCCGCAGCCCGTTGGGCCTCACCCAGCCGTCGAGCACCTCGCCGACCGGATCGGCCAGGGCCGCGACCTGGCGCAGGCCCCCGGCCATCGCCTCGACCCGCGACGGGTCGAGGCGGAGACGATCGACGACCGTACCCGCCACCCCGGCCCCCTCGGCCCGCGCCACATCGGCGGCGTTGGCGTCGAGCACCTCGGCCGTCCGGGCCACCAAGAGGTCGGCCGCCGCGAGAAGAGCATCGTCCTTGGTAGCCGTGGAGGCGGTGGCCACGGCTCGCGAGGCGTGCTTCGCCCGGCGACCGAGTTCGGCGATGGTCGGGGTCGTGACATCGGTGACGGGTGATTCGGTGGAGCCGGCGTCGGTGGGCACCGCTGCAGGTTACCGGCGGGGCACCGCCGGGCCGAAGAGCGGGCCGGGTACGTTGTCGTGATGGCCGAACCCTGGGCGTCTCGCCACGGTGCGCCCGGTAGCGGGGATCGATGAGCGGTCCGTCACGGTGGCGCACCCGTCTGGCCGGCGTCCTCCCGCGCCGTTCGGCGTGGCGGATGCGCACTCGCGCCCTCGGCCCGCGGTGGCAGGGATTCGTGGTCGATGCGGTGGCCGCCGAGGATCGCTATCGGGCGGCCGTCCGCCGGCTCGACCAGGGCCCACTTCAGGACCGGCTCGAGGCCATCGGCGCCGATGTGGCCAACGCAGTCGACGAGACCTGGCGGGTCGCCGCCGCCGGGCAGGATCTCGGCGATGCCCGTGAGGACATCGACGTGGCCGACATCATCGCCGAGCTGAGCCGGGCCGAGTCCACCGGCGGCCCCGGTCTCGATGCCCGCCGCCGCCAGCTCGACATCGCCAAGCGCATCGACCAGCGCCTGGCTGCGACGGAACGCCGGCTGGCCGACCTCGATGCCCGACTCGACGAGATCGTGACCCGGACCCTCGAGATCGGCGCCACCCAGCAGGTGGAGACCCTGGCCCTCATCGGGTCGGCCGTCGACGACGTGGTCGGGGAGCTGCAGGCGTTGTCGGTGGGGTTGGCCGAGCTGCCGGCGACGCCGACCGACGAGTTCGACCGCCCTGGGCCACCGACGCCTCCCACCCCGCCGGCGCGGGCGGCGGAGTCCGCCGCTCCGGGTCCGCCCCCGGCTCCGACCCGCCCTCCCTACGAAGGCCCGATGCCCGACGACCCGACCCCGGATCCGCTCGCGCCGCCAGGACCGAGCGCCCCGGAGGGCGGTGACGACGAAGGCGTCGACCCGCAGATGCCCCCGCCGGACGTGCCGTGACCGCCCCCAGCAGCAGTCGCCTCGTGCGCTCGTCGGGGGTGGTGGCCCTCGGCACGGCCATGAGCCGGCTCACGGGGCTGATCCGCACCGTCGTGATCGTGTACGCCTTGGGCACCACGGCGTTGGCCGAGGCCTACAACCTGGCCAACAACACGCCCAACATGCTCTACGACCTGGTCCTGGGCGGGATCCTGGCCGCCACCCTGGTGCCGGTCGTGGTGCAGTACCTCGACCTCGACGACGACGAGAGCATCAACGCGCTGGCCACCGTCATCACCGTGGTGCTCGGCGTGATGACCGTCCTGGCCATGATCGCGGCACCACTGATCATCAGGGCCTACAGCCTCACCGAGAGCAGCGCCGACGCCTCTCGCGAGGCCGAAGTGGCGGTGCCGCTGCTGGTGCTGTTCCTCCCCCAGGTGTTCTTCTACGGCCTCACCGCGCTGGGCTCGGCGTTGCTGAACGCCCGCCAGTTCTTCGCCGTGCCCGCGTTCGCTCCGGTGCTGAACAACGTGGTCGTGATCTGCCTCTTCCTGGCTCTCCCCCGGCTGGCCGGCGGCGACCAGCCCACCTTCGACCAGGTCAGCTCCGACCGGGGCCTGCAACTGCTCCTCGGCCTCGGCACCACCGCCGGCATCGTGGCCATGACTGCGGTGCTGTGGCCGGCGTTGCGCTACGCCGGCATCCGGCTGCGCTGGCGATTCGACCTGCGCAACCCGGCCGTACGTCAGGTCGGCCGGCTCTCGGGGTGGACGCTCGGCTATGTGGTCGCCAACCAGATCGCCTTCTTCACGATGATCGTGCTGGCCAACGGCGTCGACGGCGTCACCGCTTACGCCACCGCCTACATCTTCTTCCAGCTTCCCTACGGGCTGTGGGCGGTCTCGGTGATGACCGCGTTCACCCCCGAGATGGCCGATGCTGCCGTACGGGACGAGCTTCAGCGCCTGCGCGACCGGTTCACCTACGGGCTGCGCCTCATCCTCGTGCTGATGCTGCCCGCCGGGGCCGCCATGGCCCTGCTCGCCGGCCCGGTGGTCGAGATCGTCCTCGAGCACGGGGCGCTCGATGCCGCCGCGGGCGACACCATCGCCGGCACCCTGGCCGCGTTCGCAATCGGGCTGCCGTTCTTCGCCGCCTACCTGTTCGCCATGCGGGGCTTCTACGCCCAGCGCAACACCCGCACCCCGTTCTGGATCAACGGGGGCCAGAACATCCTCAACGTCGTACTGGCCGTCGTCCTGGTCGGGCCCTACGGGGTGCAGGGGCTGGCGGCGTCGTTCTCGGCGTCCTACGCGGTGTTCTCGGTGGTGGCCCTGGTGGCGCTGCAGCGCCGGATCGGGCCCTGGTTCGACCGGCGCACCGTCGCCGGACTGCTGCGCCTCGTGGTTGCCACGGCCGCCCTCGTGGTCGTCACCGGGGGCCTGCTGCTCGGGCTCGGTTCGGGGGTGACCGCCGCCATCACCGCCGGCCTGGCCGGGGCCGTGGTCTACGGGCTCGTGCTGCTGGTGCTGCGGGCCGAGGAGATCCAGCCGGTCGTCAACCGGCTCGGGCGACGCTGACCGTCGCGCCCGGCGGCGCTCCGGTTAGCCTGCCGGCCATGGCAAACGCACTCACTCGTTGGTGGAAGTATCTCGGAGCCAAGGCCGACTCGTCGCTCGACGAGCGGGCCGACCCGAAGGTGCAGTTGGAACAGGCCATTCGCGAGGCCCAGGATCAGCACCGGCGCCTGCGGGAGCAGGCGGCCAACGTCATCGCCAACCAGAAGCAGGCCGAGATGCGCCTGAACCGGGCGATGGGCGAGTACGAGAAGCTCACGGGCAACGCCCGCCAGGCCCTGATCATGGCCGATCAGGCCACCACCGCCGGCGACAGCGCCAAGGCGGGCGAGTACACCCAGGCCGCCGAGACGTTCGCCAATCGCCTCATCGCCGTGGAGAACGACGTCGAGGACACCAAGACCCTCGTGTTGCAGTCCTCCCAGGCGGCCGAGCAGGCCAAGGCCGCGGTCGCCCAGAACTCCGCCGCCCTGCAACAGAAGCTGGCCGAGCGCCAGAAGCTCCTCGGCCAGCTCGACCAGGCCAAGATGCAGGAGCAGATGAACACGGCCATGGAGTCGCTGTCGGCCACCGTCGGCGAGGACGTGCCCACCTTCGAGCAGGTGCGCGAGAAGATCGAGATCCGCTACGCCAAGGCCAAGGGCGCCCAGGAGCTCACCACGCAGGGCGTGGAAGGCCGGATGCTCGAGGTCGAGAAGGCGGCCATGAACACCGAGGCGGTGGCCCGTCTCGACGTGCTGCGCGAGCAGATGGGCCTGCCGGTGGCGTCACCGGGTGGGCACTCGGCCGCCGAGCTGCTGGCCGAGGCCAAGAAGCTCGAAGCCCCCACCTCCACGCCGGCCGACGAGACGCCGGCCGGCTGAGCCGTCCTCCTCTACGGGAGGATCACCAGGTCGTCGGCGTGCACGAGGTGGGCCGGTTGGCCATCGGCCCGGTCGGCGCGGCGAAGCCCGGCCATGCCCTCGGCCGTGGTGGCATCGACACGCACCAGGCCCTTGGCGAACACCTGGCCGTCGGTGTCGGCGATCTCGACGGCGTCGTCGACGTCGAAGGAGCCGTGCACGCCCGTCACGCCGGCGGCGAGCAACGACACGCCCCCTCGTTCGAGGGCCCGGCGGGCGCCGGCGTCGACGACGAGGGTGCCGGAGGACCCCACTGCGAAGGCGATCCAGAGCTTGCGGGCGGGCAGGTCACGTTCGTGGGGCAACACCACGGTGCCGACCCCGGGCACCTCGGCCACGGCGTCGGCCAGCACGCGCTCGCGGGTGGCGGCGGCGATGACGGTGCGCACCCCCGACCAGGCCGCGATCTTGGCCGCGGCGAGCTTCGAGGCCATCCCGCCGCTGCCTCCGCTGGAACCGGGGCCACCGGCCAGGGCCTCCATGGCCTGGTCGACCTCGACGATCTCCTCGATGAGCGACGCCGACGGGTCGAATCGGGGGTCGGCCGACAGCAACCCGGGGGTGTCGGTGAGCAGCACCAACAGCTCGGCCCCCACCAGGTGGGCGACGAGCGCGGCGAGCCGGTCGTTGTCACCGAAACGGATCTCGTCGTCGGCGACGGCGTCGTTCTCGTTCACCACCGGCACCGCGCCCAGCTCGAGCAGGCGGCGCAACGTGCCGCGTGCGTGCAGGTACTGGCGGCGCTGCATGAAGTCGAGGGGGGCCAGCAGCACCTGGGCGGCCACCAGACCGTGACCGGAGAGGGCGTCGTCGTACACCTGCATCAGTCGGCTCTGCCCCACCGCCGACACCGCCTGGAGGGTGACGGCGTCGCGGGGGCGGCGGTCGCCGCCCAGCCCGAGGGCGGGCAGACCCGCGCCGATGGCCCCCGAGGTGACGACGACCACCGAGTGCCCGTCGGCGCGCAACGACGCCACCTCGGCGCACAGCTTGGCCACGGCGGCGGCGCTGACATGGCCGTCGGCGTCGGTGACCGACGAGGTCCCGATCTTGGCCACGACGATCATCGCCCACCCCTCGACGCCGGGTTCATTCGTCCTCGTACTCGAAGCTGAGGCGCCCGATGTGCACCACGTCGCCCTCTCGGGCCCCGGCGCGGGCCAACGCCTTGTCGACGCCGAGCTTCTTGAGGCGGGCGTGGGCGTAGTCGAGGGCCTCGAGGTTGGTGAGGTCCGACAGGGCCACGGCCCGTTCGGCCGAGCGACCCACCACCCGGAAGCTGCCGTCGTCCTCGCGTTCGATGCGCACGCCCTCGGGAAGGGGCCGGTGGACCACGAAGCCCTCGGGCTCGGGCTCCACGACGCGTGCGCCGCGCACGGCGTCGGCCATGCGGCCGATGAGGCGGGGCAGGCCGGCCCCGGTGACGGCGGAGATGCACAGGTCGAGCACCACCCCGTCGCTGGTGACCATGCCTTCGCCCGCTTCGGCGATGGGCAGCACGTCGGGCACCAGGTCGGAGCGCGACCCGACCACGATGCGAGGCCGATCGACCAGGTCGGGCTGGTACTGGCCCAGCTCGCGCAACAGCACATCGACCTGTTCGGCCGGAAGGGCGGTGTTGGTGCCGGTGTCGCCCCCGGCCAGATCGATCAACAGCACCAGCACCCGGGCCCGTTCGATGTGGCGCAGGAACCGGTGGCCGAGGCCCCGGCCCTCGCTGGCCCCTTCGATGAGACCGGGGATGTCGGCCACCACGTACTCGAAGCCGTCGTCGAGCAGAACCACGCCGAGGTTGGGTTCGAGGGTGGTGAAGGGATAGTCGGCGATCTTGGGTTTGGCCGCCGACACCCGCGACACCAGGGTGGACTTGCCCACGTTGGGGAAGCCCACGAGGGCCACGTCGGCCATGAGCTTGAGCTCCAGGTTCAGCCAGCGCTCCTCGCCCACCTCGCCCTGCTCGGCGAACATGGGGGCGCGCCGCTTGTTGGACAGGAACCGGGCGTTGCCCTTGCCCCCACGCCCCCCGGCCCCGGCCAGCCAGCGGTCGCCGGCCTGCACGAGGTCGGCCAGCACCACGCCGTCACGGTCGAGGACCACGGTGCCCTCGGGCATGGGCACGATCTGGTCGTTGCCTCCGGCGCCGTGCTTCTTCTTGCCCGAGCCGTGGGTGCCGTTGTCGGCCCGGCGGTGGGGGTGGTCGCGGAAGGCCAGCAGCGAGGCCACGTTGCGGTCGGCCACGAACCACACGTCGCCCCCCTTGCCGCCGTCGCCGCCGTCGGGGCCGCCCTTGGCCACATGGGCCTCGCGACGCACGGCCACACAGCCGGCGCCGCCGTCACCACCGCGCACGTTGATCTGGCACTCGTCGACGAATCCGGACACGGCTGTCGATCCTACGGCGTGGCGGCACGCAGTCCGCCGAGGTTGGCAGGGACGCCGGGCCTCGGCCGCAGTGGGATCAGCGCAGGAGGCGGATGGGATCGCCGGTCATGGCCGCCGACCAGGTGGTGGTATCGGTCGGGGTGGCCCCCGCTCCCACCACGTCGACCCGCACCTTCGTCCAGCAGCCGAGGGGGTCGGCCACGTTGCAGGTGTAGTCGCCGGGGATGGGGATCCTCACCACCACGTTCCGCCCGTTGTAGTTGGCTGACGTGATGCCCGACATGGTGCACCCGGCGATGGTGACGCCCGGCGCCGGCACCTGGCCGTCACGGCTGAAGGCACAGTTGAAGGCCCCACCACCGGCGTCGACCGGGGGCAGCAGGGTGAAGGTGGCCGAACCGCCGCCGCCGATGTCGGCCATGTCCCAGAAGGTGAGTTGCAGGGTCTTGCCCGCCGTCTCGGGCACGATCCGGGCCAGGAAGAACTCGGCGGCGGCACCGAGCTGGTTCATGTAGATGGGCAGGTTGCCCACGGCCGACAGGGTGACCCCGGTGAAAGTGGTGGCCGCCGCGGGAACGGCGGACAGCGACGACTGCCCGTTGGCCAGGGTGGTGCCGAAGCCGGTGCGCATGGTGTAGCGGTTGTGACCGCCGGTGCTCGGAAGGGGGTTGGCGGCGTTCTCGAGCGAACCTGCGCCTCCACCCAGCCCACCGGTGATGCTGCGCTGCGGGGCCGACAGGTCGGCGTTGGTGCGGATCTGGAGCACGTAGTCGCCCGGTAGCACCGACCCGGCAGGAATGGTGCACACCGGGAACCACTTGCGGTAGTGGTCGCGGAAGACCAGTTGCTCGCGTCCCCGCACGGTGTTGTTGTTGAGGAGGTCGAAGATCGCTCCCGGCTGAGAACCCTGGGCGGCGTTGCCGTAGGGATCGAAGCTGACGGCGCACACCGCCGGGTTGTCGCTGAGGTCACTGGGGGTGTCGTCGGGGGCCCGCACGATGTACGTGGTGACGATGGCCGAGCCGTTGTTGACCCCTTGGGCGGTGAGGTTCTGGTCGCCCATGCACCACGGGGTGGCCCCTCCCTGGTAGCGCTGAAGGGCGAAGGGGTCCCCGGGAAAGCTCCCGGCCAGGGTGGCCATCTGGCCGGCGCTGAGGGCGTTGGTAGCGCACGTGTCGCCGTTGAAGACGTAGGCCGGGTCGTACACCTCGAACCGCAGCGGCTGGCCCGTGGTCGCGGTCGGGCCCACGTTGACCGTGTACAGGTAGCCGGCCTGGGAGTAGTCGGTGTTCTGGTTCGGGGCGGTGCCGGTGCAGCCGGCGAAGCTGCCCCCGCACTGCCCGGCGCTGCGCTTGTCGCCGTTCTGCTTGTTGGTCGACCACCCGGCGGTGTTGAGCACGAACTGCGGGTTGAAGCCCCGCTCGGGGTCCTGGCCCACCGCGGCTTCGGGGCTGCCCATTCCCACCGGGCGGATGAACTCCGACGTGGCCTTGCGGGTGATGGTGGGAGCGGTCACCAGCACCGATGAGAAGAACTGCTCGACCTGGGGGTCGAAGATCGCCACCTCGAGCTCATTACGCGAGTTGGGCGTGACCGTCACGGTGACGCCGCCCACACCGTCGGCATAGCCGTTGCGGCGGGCCGTCTCGCGGGCCACGGTGACGGCCTTGGTCGGCAGGTCGGGCAGGTACACCACGCCGGCCAGCGACGCCGCATCGGCCGCGCTCTGAGCCTTCGAGGCCCGAGCCGTCCAGGCCCCGAGGTCGACGGCGAAGCCGGTGAAGGCCAACAGCGGCAACAGCAGCAGGGCGGTGAGCACGAGGACGTAGCCGTCCTCGGCGCCCGAGCGGTCGCCCACCCCGCGTGCGGGCCGTCCGGCGGTGTCGCCTCCTCGCAGGAAACGGGCTCGTTGCGTCGTGGGAGTGGTGGTGTCAGGCACAGGAGACTCCAGTGATGCAGGGGTCGAGACGGAAGGTCGACGTGGCCGTGAGATCCTTCGTCGGTGCCGCCAGGATGCCAGTGAGCGACTTGTAGTTCACCCGGACGTACACGCCGAGGTAGTCGGGATCGGTGACGTCGGTGCCGCGGCTGCGCGCCGTTGGGCACCACGCGGCGTCCCACGCCCCCGTACACGAACTGCTGCCCGGGAAGTAGGTGAGCGGGTTGCCGGTGAAACCGACCTGAGCCGCCGAATAGATGTTGCAGTTGCTGGCGGCAATGCCCTTGGGGCTGAGGTTGTCGGCGATGGCGAGGTTGGCGCAGGCGGCCGGAACCTGGCCGTCGGCAGCGTCGGCGCGGAAGATGACGACGCGTTCGATGGTGCTGTTGCCCAGCGCCTTCAGCGACGCCTCGATCGACTGGAGGGCGTTGTAGTCGGCGTAGCGGTCGGGGCCCTGGGTGGCACCGGTGCGGGCTGCGCTCTGGGTCGAGCGGACCAGGGTGTTCTTCTCGCCCCACGTGCGCCCGTACTCCATGACACCCAGCACGAGAACGATCAGCAAGGGCAAGACGAGGGCGAACTCGACCAGCGCCACACCGTGGTCGCCCGAAAGGCGAGGCGGAACCGGACCATTGGTTGTAGGCGTCATGCCCGGTCGACTCCCGGCTCGAGGCGCACGATCACCGTCCTCGAGAACGAGAACGTGCGGCCGAAGATCCCCGTGAGGTACGGGCGCTTGACAGCGATGTAGACCCCCACGTAGTCGGGGCCCAGGTAGTTGGGCCGGGCGACCGGGTTGACGGGATCGTTCACCCGGGCCACCCCGGGCCAGTTGCACTCCGGGCTGGCCGCAGCCAACGCGCAGTTGAAGTACGCCGTGTCCTTGGCCTCGTAGGCCCGGAAGGCCTCCTCGGGGTCGTAGACGTTGCACGCCCCCACATAATTGAGGGCCGGGTTGGCATTGGGGCCGGACCCCGAGGTGCCGGTGCCGTTTTTGCAGGCCGCCGACAACTGGTTGGCCGCCCCGCCAAGCGAAGGATCCTGAGCGTGGAAGATGACGATCCGCTCGATCCACTTCACGGGGATCACCCCCAGGCCTTGGCGGATCCGCTTGATGGTGACGAAGTCGGGCGTGGCGAACGGGAGCAGAGGTGGGTCACCGACTGCGGGGGGTGGGTCGTCATCGAGGGCGCCGAGACCGTTACCGGCGATGGCCGCCGTCCGGCCCCCGTCGTTCAGTGCATCATCGACGGTGAGATAGTCACGGGAGATGAGCCCGAACTCGAGGATGGCGAACACGATGAGGAAGAAGACCGGGGCCACGAACGCGAACTCGAGCAGGGTGGTGCCCTCTTCACCACGCCCTCGCCGGGCACCGGTAACGGGGCGCGATGATCTCATGGCCTGGTGATCGTGAAGGCGGGAAGGGGGAGCGCCGCCGGCGGGGTGGAGTCGACGGTCAGGATCGCCAGGTTGAGCGTGGTCTGCGCAGCCGGAATGGGACCGAAGGTGATGTTGCACGTGCCGGTGACATCGGTGGTGCACCCCACGTTGAACGGCTGGCGCCCGAGCAGGACCCGCCCGGTGATCACGGCCCCGGCCAGCGGTTGCCCTCCAGCGTCGAGCACGGTCATGGGCAGGCTGATCGACCAGGGCGCGTTCGCGGCGCCGATGATGGTCACCGAGCCCGCCGCCACGGTCGACTGGGGGGGTGCGGTGGTGGTGGTCGACGGATCGGTCGACGGGGGGGTGAGGGTGGTGGTGGGCCCCACGCCGGTGGTGGTGGGCGCCACGGTGGCGGGCACGGGGGTGCGAACGCAAGAAGGTGGGGGCGGTCGGGTGGAGATGCAGTTGGCCTGCGACGAGGCCTGCGCCGTGGCCCGGGAGCTCAGGAAGCCGATGCCCCCCAAGGCGAAAACGATGATGAGCGAGGCGCCGAGGACGTACTCGACGAGGGTGGCCCCGGCATCCCGATGCTGATCTCCGCTCATCGCGCGCTCCTTGGCCGAGTGCAGGCCGGCTCCTGTGCCCACTGACCGACGGTCTGGGCACTGACGGTGTACCACTGTGCGTAGGCGAAGAAAGGACGTCTCGGAAAAATGATTCATCCGGCCCAGGACGAGAACCCTCGACCAAGACCTCTATCGGCGCTTGCGCCCTTCGCCTTGAGCGGTCAATCCCTGGAGCAGGCCACGGCGCCCTGCCAACCGACCCCGCCGGCCCGCGGGCACTGTCGCCGGGCCCGGCCACACTGCATCACATGCCACCGATGCCCGTCACGCACCGTCAACACCAGTGGGCGTCCACCATGCACGGTGGGCCCCCAGTGGGCGGGGTGATCACGGCCCACCGCGACGGACCGCCTCCGAGCATCGAACCACGCCTGGTGCGGCGAGAGGACCGCGAGGAGGCCGAGCAACGGTGGCTGGCCACCGGGGCCACCCGAGCGTCCGGGGCGGGTCGAAGGAACCACGACGAAGACGCCGACCCGCTGCGCACCTGCTTCGAACGTGACCGCGACCGGGTGCTGCACGCCCCGGCCTTCCGACGCCTGGCCGGCAAGACCCAGGTCTTCGTGTTCCCCGCCGACCACCAGCGCACCCGGCTCACCCACGCCCTCGAAGTGGCCCAGGTGGCCACCGCGGTGGCCCGGGCCGTGGGCCTCAACGTGGCCCTCACCGAGGCCATCGCCCTCGGTCACGACTGCGGGCACGGTCCGGGCGGGCACGCCAGCGAGGACGCCTTCGACGACTTCGTACCCGGCGGGTACCACCACGCCGCCTGGGGTGCCGACGTCGTGCTGACCCCGCTCAACCTCTGCCACGAGACGCTCGACGGCATCCGGTGCCACTCCTGGTCGCAGCCCGCACCATCCACCCCCGAAGGGGCGGTCGTCAGCTGGGCCGATCGCTGCGCCTACTGCGCCCACGACCTCGAGGACGCGATGAGCGCCGGCATCGTGACCCCGTCGGACCTGCCGCCACGGGTGCGCAAGGTGCTCGGTGACACCCGTCCCCGCCAGTTGCGCACCCTCATCGACGCGCTGGTCACCACCATCCACACCACCGGGCTGGTGGGCATGGATCCGACCCGAGCCGAGGCGCTGGCCGCTCTGCGGGCGTTCAACTACGAGCGCATCTACAACCGACCGGAGTCCCTGGCCCAGGGCGCGTCGGTGGCCCGTCTGCTGCGGGCGCTGGTGGAACACCTGGCCCACTCCCCCGAGCTGCTCCCCACCGTCGGCGCGCCCGCCGGAGACCCCGTCCTCGACGCCGTCACCTACGTCGCCGGCATGACCGACCGCTTCGCCTTCGACGCCGCTCGCCGCCTCCTGCACTGGCCGATCGACCAGCTCCCGCGCGGCATCGACAGCCGGCCGTGACCAACGTCCGAGACCCGGCGCCCAGACCCCGGCCGTCGTTCAGCGCAGCGAGTCGAGCAGGACCACCCTGGTCGACGGCAACCGATCGATCACGTCGGGACCCACCCAGCGCACCCCTACCGTGCCCCGTCGGTGCCCAGCGGTGTCGAGCCAGTTCGCCACCCCCGGATCGCGGCCGGCCACCACGAACCGCACGCTCCCATCGGCTTCGAGTTGGGCGGACTGGCAGTTGAGGGCCGACTGGTGGTTGACGTAGTCGAGGGTCTCCATCCAATGGTTGTGCAGGGCGATCATCCAGTACTCGCACTCGGGCGGAACGACCTCGATCACCAGTGCCTCGTCGTCGCCGAGCTCGAAGTAGGCCTGGTGCCAGATGATCTGGGGGTCCTTGAACTTGTTGGTCTCCTCGCCTTCGGCCTCGTCGGTGAACTCGTTGGGCCATCGGGACTGGCGTACCGCCCACCGGGCACCGATGTCGGCCACGCCTCGCACGTAGTGCCCGGCGTACAGCAACGACGAGTACAGCTCCTCGGGAGTGATGGGCGGCGGCGGCGTCCCCGCCGCACCGATTCGCTCGATGTGCAGATCGGCGTGCTCCTGGCCCCGCTTGTCGAGGAAGGTCTGGCGGATCACCAACGACCTGGTGTCGGGCTCCGAACCCAGCCAGTTCCCGGGGTGCTGGCGCGCCGAGATGACGATCTCGAAGCTCCCATCGGGCTCCACGTGCATCTGCTCCTCGTGCAACGTGGCCCCCGTGCCGGGTCCCCCGCCGCCGAAGCCGGCGCCACTGAAGAGGTTGAAGCTGATCCACTTCGCCTCGCCCCTGGTCCCCCAGATCCGGTAGTCGTAGCGGCCGTCGAGCGAGGCCCCGAGGTAGTGGTTGTCCGGGTTCTCGGCCACGATCTTGATGGTCTCGTGGCAGGTGCAGATGAGATGGGGCTGCGTGGCCCGGCCGTACTCGAGCTTGTTCTCCAGGGCCCCGCGCAGCAGGCGGGTGAGCATGCGGAACCCCTCGGTGCGGTCGAGCGGATCGTCGGGGTTGGCGTCGTCGAGGATCACCTGGCCGGCGTCCGAGAGCAGGTCGCAGAACTCGCGCCACGCGGTGCCGTCGACGACCTTCTGGGTGATCTCGTCCATCTCTCTCCTCTGGTGGTTCGCCCGCCGCCGCCTCTCGCGACAGGGGCCCCGGGTGCGTCAGGCCGTACTCAGGTCGGTTCTGGCGTCGGGGTCCTCGGGGCTCCGACGAGGACGTCGAAGCGGTCGTGGTAGAAGGCGAACTGCTCCCGGATGTCGGCCCGATCCAGCCCGTAGGTCGCGGCCTCGTAGCGGTGCGGTCCGGAACGGTCGCGGGAGCTCTCGGTCCACCACTCGTCCATACGGCGGCGGGCCTCATCGCTGAACTCGTCGCCGAGCTCGGCGTACAGAGCGGCCATCTGCGTGATGGGCTCGCGTTGGACGGCCTCGAAGGAGAGATCGTGGAAGCGCTCCTCGTTGCCGCGACCACGGAAATCGACCAAGCGCTCGAGCGCCGTGCGCCACACCTCGACGCCGTGCGTCCCGATCGCCACAGGATCGGGCTCCTTCGTGAGAACCCGCGAGAACGTGTCGTAGAGCGCGCACACCGAGGGCAGCACCGCCGCCACGTCACGATGGGTCATCACGAAACGCGCATCGGGATAGACGGCATCCAGGGCGTCCATCGAGAGCATGTGGGCGGGGGTCTTCAGCCACCAGCGGTCGGGTGGGCATCGCCACTGCAGGAGCTTCAGCACCCGCTGGTGGTAGCGGTACGCCGGCTCCATGTCGCACTGCAGGAGCCACGAGGTGTACGCGGGGATGCGGGCCATGCCTTCGAAGATCAGCGACCGGAAGTCGTGAGCCATGATCACGATGCACTCCTGCGGACCCGTTGCCGCCGTCGGGATCATGCCTGCGAAGCCGGGGAACATCTCGTTCGTGAAGTCGATGCCGGCCTGGGCCTCGGCGATCCGAGCGTCGGTGTGTTCGGTCGCCGTCTCCGGCGGCGGACAGGGCGTGCCCGCCTCCCAGGTGCGCAGCGAACGTCGGGCCGGATCCTGGGCGAGCAGGAAGCTGAGCGCCGTCGACCCGGTGCGGGGAAGGCCGATGCCGAACAACGGCGCCACGATCTCCTGGTCGTCGATCTCCGGGTGCCGGCGGTGGCACTGCTCGACCTCGAGCCGGTTGCTGAGACAGGAAACGATCTGGTCGGTCATCGCCGCTACCCCCATCTCGTTCAGGGCGGCCTCGGTGTCGAGCGCGCGAACGAGGACTTCGAGCCCTTCTCTCCACGTGTCGGCGCCGAAGTCGTCCGACCCCGCCCGCTCGCACGCCGTCTCGACCATCTGGTCGATGTCCATTTCCGTTCCCCTCGTCGTGCCCCCGTGACCCCGGGGCACCTCGCTCGCTCAGATGAAGTCGGAACCACCGTCGACGTTGACGTTGGCGCCGGTCACGTAGCCGTTGCGCTTCGAGGCCAGGTACACGGTGATGCTGGCGATCTCGTCGGGAAGGCCGGCGCGCCCCAGGTCGGCGGGCTGATGGAAGTTGTTGTCGATCCAGGTCATGACATCGACCGGGTCGCTCGAGTCGAGGCCCTCGGCGGCGAGGATCGGATCGAGGATCTCGGTGAAGCTGGCCGTGACGATCGTGCCGGGGCTGATGGTGTTCACCAGGATCCCCTCGGGCGCCAGGCTCTTGGCCAGGTTCTTCGACAAGCTGGTGACCGCCGCCTTCGAGGCTGTGTAGGCCACCAGCCGGGGATTCTGGCGCTGGATGGAGTGAGCCGAGAAGTTCACGATCCGGGCCCAATCGGCGGACCGTAGCAACGGCAGTGCGGCCCGGGTGCAGCGCACGGCGGCCATGAGGCCGAGCCGGAATGCCCTGTCCCAGCCCTCGTCGTCGAGGTCTTCGAAGTGCCCGTCAGCCGGACCGATGGTGTTGATGAGGCTGTTCACCGACCCCCACCGGTCGGCGATGGTGGCGAAGGCCGCCTCGATCGCCGCCGGGTCGGTGAGGTCGACGGAGAGCCCGACCGCGTCCGGGGAGCCGCGTCGTGAGAGCTCGGCCACCGTGTCGTCGATGGCCGCCGACCCCCGGGCCAGCACGGCCACCCGGGCCCCGTCGTCGGCGAAGGCCTCGGCGATGGCCCGGCCCATCCCCTTGCTCCCCCCCGTCACGATCGCCGCCGCGTCCTTCAGGCCCAGATCCATGCTCGTCCCCCTCGACAGCGTCGGCGTAACGTAACGCAACGCAGGAAGATGTGCCCCGGGAAACCAGGAGAGCAAGGCCCACAACGCAGCAGCCCCTCGCCTGGAGCTGGCTGTTGCGTTGGATCGGGAGAGGCGCCGGAGCGCCGGGGTCAGTCGGGCAGGATGTCGACGAGCTTGCGCCCGTTGCGCTGCCCGAACTTGACCTTGCCGTTGGCCGTGGCGAACAGGGTGTCGTCGCTGCCCTTGCCCACGTTCTCGCCCGGATGGATGCGGGTGCCGCGCTGGCGCACGATGATGGTGCCGGAGTTCACGACCTGCCCGTCGAAACGCTTCACGCCGAGGCGCTGGGAGTTGGAGTCGCGGCCGTTGCGGGTGGACCCGCCGCCCTTGGTCTTGGACATGGTCTCAGCCCTTCGTGATGCCGGTGATCTCGATGGTGGCGTACTGCTGGCGGTGGCCCCACCGGCGTCGCTCGTTGGACTTGTTCTTGTAGGTGAAGCCCGTGATCTTGGGACCCTTGGTCTCACCCACGACGCGAGCGGTGACGCTGGCTCCGGACAACTGTGCGGGGGTGGCCAGCACCGCGTCGCCGTCGACGAGCAGAACCGGGGTCAGCGAGACCTCCTCGACGTCACCGAGGCGTTCGACCTCTAGACGCTGCCCTTCTTCGACTCGATACTGCTTGCCACCACTCTGGATCACGGCATACATAGGGGTGCGACTTTACCCGGGTGAGGCGCGGACTCCAAACCCACCTCGGTCAGGTCAGCAGGTCGGCGTCGATGAGCAGCCCGCGGCCATCGCACTCCGGGCAATGGGTGGAGAACGACTCGAGCAGGCCCTCACCGATGCGCTTGCGGGTCATCTCCACGAGGCCGAGCTCGGAGATGTCGAACACCTGCGTGCGGGTCTTGTCGCGCGCCAGGGCGTCACGGAACACCGTGATGACCTCGTCGCGGTTCTTACGGATCTCCATGTCGATGAAGTCGATGACGATGATCCCGCCGATGTCGCGCAGACGGAGCTGCTTGGCGATCTCGACCGCGGCTTCGAGGTTGTTGCGAAACACCGTCTCCTCGAGGCTCGACGACCCGACGTTCTTGCCGGTGTTGACGTCGATCACGGTGAGCGCCTCGGTGTGCTGGATGATCAGCGACCCCCCCGACGGGAGCCAGACCTTGGGGTCGAGCGCCTTGTGGAGCTGCTCGTGGACGTGATGGCGCTCGAAGATGGACAGCGGCTCGACCGATGGGTCGTAGAACTGCACCCGATCAGCGAAGCCCGGCGAGATGCTGGTGACGTAGTCACGGATCTCGGTGTAGAGGGCCTCGTCGTCGATCACGATGCCCCGGTAGTCGTCGTTGAACTCCTCCCGGATGACCCGCACCGCCATGTCGGGCTCGCGATACAGCAGGGCCGGACCCTGGACCTTCGCCGCCAGCTCCTCGATGCGGGTCCACTGCGAGAGCAACCGGTTGACGTCGGCGGAGATCTCCTCGGCAGTGACACCCTCGGCGGCGGTGCGCACGATCACGCCGTGCTGGGGCGGCTTCACCTGGTCGAGGATCGACCGCAGCCGCTTGCGTTCGTTGTCGGCCAGGCGCTTCGAGATGCCGTAGGTCGAGGAGTTCGGGATCAACACCACGAACCGCCCCGGCAGGGACACCTCCTGGGTGAGTCGCGCCCCCTTGTGGGCGATGGGGTTCTTCGTGACCTGACAGACGATGGTCTGCTTGGGCTTCAGGATCTGCTCGATGCGGGCATTGCCACCCTGCTCGATGTCCTCGGCGTCGTACTGGACATCGCCGCGATAGAGCACGGCGTTCTTCGGGGTGGAGATGTCGACGAAGGCCGCCTCCATGCCCGGCAGGACGTTCTGCACCTTGCCCAGGTAGATGTTGCCGTGGATCTGGGCCACGTCGTCGGCGGGACGCGACACGAAGTGCTCGATGAGGTTGCGGCCCTCGAGGACCGCGATCTGGGTGGCCGTCGGCCGGACGCTGACGGTCATGAGGTAGCGACCCACTGGCCGGCCATTGCGCTCGCGACCGCGACGCTTCTCGAGGGTGGCCTCGTCGAGCTCGACCGCGTCGCCGCCCACGATCGCCTCGACCGGTGCCGACCGCGCCGTCGACGACCGGTTCGCGCCCCCGTTGGCACCACCGTTGGCACCCGAACTCTTCCCCCGTCCTCCTCGGCGGCGGCGGCTGCCCGACTTCGCGGTGGAACCGCCCGACTCCGTGCCCGACGAGGCCTTGCCCCTCCCGCCCCGGGCGCCATCCCGACCGGCGGCGGATACGTCCGGCGCATCGAGGCCCTCGGGAGCCGGTCGGCTGTCGCCGATACGCGGGCGCTTGACGAGGGCCCGCTCGGCCACCGCCGGATCCTGGATCTTGCCCTCGATGGACCGATCGGGCAGCTCGGGCTGGTCGGGCTGGTCGGTGTCGTCGTGACCGGTGGACGGTCCGTCCGCCGTCTCGGCGCCGCCGTCTGCGGCCGGCCCGGTGCTCCGGGCCCGGCTTCGGCCGCCGCGGGACCCACGGCGCCGGCGGGGACGGGTGCCGCCTTCGGTGTCGCTCGGTTTCGCGTTGGTCGTGTCGTCGGTGGGCCCGGTCGGGCTCGCCTCGCGCTCAGGAGCGCCCGCCGGGTCGGCGGGGACCACACGCGTGATCGGTGGGGGGCTGACCGGCGGGGTGATCGGCGATCCGGGGGTGTTCTCGACCGTGGGGTCGGACATGCGGATGATCCCTTCTCATGAGGCGCGCGCTTCGGGTTGCGCCGGAGACGGCGCGCCGAGCGGGGCCAGGGGCTCCCGCGTCGCGCCGTCGTTGGTGATCCATTGATGCGTACGACAGACCCGTCCCTCGGCGAGGGGCGGATCGAAGGCGGCCAGTAGTTCTGCGGGCCGCACCGAACGGGGATGGGTGGCCAGTTCGGCCTCGAGGACGGCCCCGGGCTCGGGGGCGTCAGGGGGGGTGGCGCCCAGCACTGCGAGGTGGAGGATTCCGGGGCGCAGGTCGTCGGTGACCGGCTTCCCCTTGCGCTCGCGTGTGACGAGCAGGGTGGTTCGGGCCAGCAGGGCATCGGTGGCCACCGCCAGCGCGGCCGGGGCGATGTCGGGCACCTCGATGCGCCACGAGGTGGAGGTGACGGCCTCCTGCAACGAGAGATCGCCGCGGTCGATGACGGCGAGCGTCTCGACCTCGATGCCTTCGGGGAGCAGCGGGGTGAGCAGCTCGGGCAGCCCGGCGAGGTCGACGGTCTGGGCTTCGGGCTCGTAGAGGTCGATGTCGAGGTACTCCCCCAGCGATTCGTGGCCGGTGGACAGAGCCAGCCCGAAGTGCAGCTTCGGTCTCGGCGAGAACCCTTCGCTGCTGGCGACAGGGAGCTCGGCGCGACGCAGGGCCCGCTCCCAGATGCGGGCTACGTCACGGTGGCTGGTGAAGCGCACCTTGCCGTGCTTGCGGTAGCGGACCCGGATCCTCATGGGGTGACCCCGGCGGTGGTAACGGCGGGCTCGGGCCGACGGGCCAGCAACGAAACCGGGACCGAACTCGATCGGAGATCCTGGCCGGTGCCCTGCGAGCCTCCGGCGGGAGGCGTGGCCGACGCCACGATGTGCTCGATCGAGTAGCCCGTGCAGGCCCCGCAGTCGTAGCACGGGGTCCAGCGGCAGTCGGGCAGGCCCACCTCGGCCAACGAGTCGCGCCAGTCCTGCCAGAGGAAGTCCTTGTGGAGCCCGGCCGAGAGGTGATCCCACGGCAAGACCTCGTGCTCGGTGCGGTGGCGGTGGGCGTACCAGTCGGGCGAGACGCCGTGGGCGGCCATGGCGTCGAGCCACAGATCGAGGTCGAAACGCTCGTTCCACTCCTGGAACACACCACCGCGACGCCAGACCTCCTCGAGCACCGGGCCGAGCCGGCGATCGCCGCGGCTCATCACCCCTTCGATGAGGGTGGCCTTGGGGTCGTGCCACTTGAGCTGCACCCCGTGGGACTTGCGGGTGTCGTCGCGCAGGAGGTTGATCTTGCGCCGCAGTTCCTCGACCGTGTTCTGGCCGAACCACTGGAACGGCGTGAACGGTTTGGGCACGAAACCACCCACGGAGACGGTGACGGACGGGCTTTTCGTGTGGGCCTTGCCCAGCGCCACGCAGTTGCGGGCCAGTTCGGCGATGCCGAGGGTGTCCTCGTCGGTCTCGGTGGGCAGACCGGTGAGGAAGTAGAGCTTCACCCGCCGCCAGCCGTTCTCGTAGGCCGCCTCGACCGCCTGGTAGAGGTCCTCTTCACGGATCAGCTTGTTGATGACCTGGCGCATACGCCAGGTTCCGGCCTCGGGAGCGAACGTGAGCCCGGTGCGGCGGGCCTTCTGGAGTTGCGTGGCGATCCCCACGCCGAAGGCGTCGACACGGAGGCTCGGCAGCGACACCGACACCGGGGGCCCGTCGTCGGTGGAGCGCACGATGTCGCCGACGAGCTTCTCGATGCCGGAGAAGTCGGCGGTGGAGAGCGAGGTGAGCGCCACCTCGTCGTACCCGGTACGACGCAGGCCCTCGGCGACCATCGTGCGGACCTGCTCGGCCGGACGTTCGCGCACCGGCCGGGTGATCATGCCGGCCTGGCAGAACCGGCAGCCCCGGGTGCAACCCCGGAAGACCTCGACGTTGAGCCGGTCGTGCACGACCTCGGTCAGCGGCACCAACTGGTTCTTCGGGTAGGGCCAGTCGCCCAGATCGGCCAGCGTGCGCTTCTCGACCATCTCGGGGACATCGGGGTAGCGGGGGGTGACCGCCACCAGGTCGGCGCCGTCGTAGGTGACGTCGTACAACGAGGGGACGTAGACGCCGGTGACGCCGGCCAGGGCCCGCAGCACGCCTTCGCGACTGCCTTCGGTGCGACCGGAGGCCTTCCAACCGGCCAGCACGTCGGTGATCTCGCTGACGATCTCCTCGCCGTCGCCGAGGACCACGAAATCGAGGAAGTCGGCCAGCGGTTCGGGGTTGTAGGTGCAGTGGCCACCGGCGGCGATGAGCGGGTGCTCGGGGCGGCGGTCGGCGGTGCGCACCGGCACCCCGGCCAGGTCGACCATGTTCAGCAGATTGGTGTAGGTGAGCTCGGCCGAGAGGTTGAAGCCGATGACGTCGAACAGCCCGGCTGGCCGATGGGTGTCGAGCGAGAACAGGGGCAGACCGTGGGCGCGCAGCAGAGCGTCGAGGTCGACCCACGGGGCATAGGTGCGTTCCGCCACCGCATCGGGATGCTCGTTGAGCAGTTCGTAGAGAATCTGCAAGCCCTGGTTGGGCAGGCCGATCTCGTAGGTGTCGGGGTAGGCGAGCAGCCACGCGACCTGGCGGGGGTCGTGGTCGGGCCGCTGCGCACCGTCCTCGAGGCCGATGTAGCGGGCGGGTTTGGCGACCTTGGCCAACAGGGGTTCCAGCTGGGTCCACAAACCGTCCATGTGCACAGAGGTTACCGGTTCGCGCTTCGGGGGCACGACCACGATCCTCGGTCGACCCCGCAGCGGCGGCCGCTGTGCCAGCATCGGAGGATGCAAGGGGTCGTCGTCGCCCTGTTCTGGCTGTGGGTCCTCGTCGCCATCGGCGTGTGGTCGTACCGCCTCTGGCGGCGGATCACCCAGGGCCCGAAGTCGGTTCGCCGGGCCCGCCCGGCCGAGGAGGAAGGGCGTTCCGGCGCGTCGGGGCCGCCCGATACCCCCACCCTCGGCACCCCCGCTTCCTCGAACCGGCCCGCAGGATCAGCCGCGTCGGCACAGCATCTCAGCCCCACCGTGGCCGAGGCCCTACGGGGCATCGAGCTGCCCGGGGACCTGATGCCGATCGTCGACATCACCACCACCGCCACCGAACACCGGGTGCTGTTCACCACCAGGACGACCAGCGTGCGCTCGGTGGCCGCCGGGTTGGCCGATGCCCTCGAACAGCTCGGCTACCAGGTCTCCGACGCCGCCATCGACACCACGGGAGAGCGACGTCGGCTGATCGCCACCCGATCCGACACGGTCGTGTCGATCGCCGTGGGGGTCGACCCGGCCGGGGTGGTCACCGCCGAGGCCACCACCTGAGGGAGCGCTCAGTCGGCCTGCGGGACCGGCAGGAGGCGCAGACCCAGCTCTTCGAGCTGCCCGGCGTCGATGGGGGTAGGGGCGTGGGTGAGCGGATCGGTGCCCGACTGCGTCTTCGGGAAGGCGATGACCTCCCGGATGTTCTCCTCGCCGGCCAACAGGGCCACGAGACGGTCGATCCCGAAAGCGAACCCGGCGTGAGGGGGAGCGCCGAACCGGAACGCGTCGAGCAGGAACCCGAAGCGCTCCTGGGCGTCAGCGGCGCTGATGCCGAGGAGGGAGAACATGGTCTGCTGCACGTCGCGCTGGTGGATCCGGACGCTGCCCGACCCCAGCTCCCAGCCGTTCAGCACGAGGTCATAGGCCTGCGACCGCACCGCCAGCAGGTCAGTGGCGTCGCCGGTGGCGAGCCGCGCGGCATCGTCGGGATGGGGCATCGTGAAGGGGTGATGGGCCGGGACGGGCCGGCCGTCGTCGCCGATCGCCTCGAACAGCGGGAAGTCGACGACCCAGAGGAACTGCAATCCCCCTTCGGTGACCGGCGGGCGGCCCAACTCGAGGCGCAGCAGGCCGAGGACGTGGCGCACACTCGGACGCTCGTCGGCCACCAGCAGCAACAGGTCCCCCGCCTCGGCGCCGGTGATGTCGACCAACGCCGCGAGCTCGTCGGCGCCGAGGAACTTGGCCACGGGCGAATCGAGTTCGCCCCCGTCACGGACCCGCATCCAGACGAGACCCTTGGCGCCCCAACGCTTCGCCTTGTCGGTGAGGTCGTCGAGCCGCGAGCGGGTGAACTCGGCCCCGCCTGGTACCCGGATGCCCTTCACGCACGGCGCTCTGAAGGCGTTGAACCCGGTCGAGGCAAAGACCTCGGTGAGCTCTTGCAGTTCCATCCCGAAACGGGTGTCGGGCTTGTCGGAGCCGAAGCGCTCCTGGGCCTCGAGCCAGGTGAGCCGCCCGATGTCGGACACCGGTTCACCGGTCACGGCCTCGACCGCGGCCGAGACCGCGGTGGCGATGAAGGCGAGCACCTCCTCCTGGGAGACGAAGCTGGCCTCGGCGTCGAGCTGCATGAACTCGAACTGCCGGTCGGCCCGCAGGTCCTCGTCGCGGAGGCAACGGGCGATCTGGTAGTAGCGATCGATACCGCCCACCATGCACAGCTGCTTGAACAGCTGCGGGCTCTGGGGCAGCGCGTAGAAGTGACCGGGTGAGAGGCGGCTCGGCACCACGAAGTCCCGTGCGCCTTCCGGGGTGGACGCGATGAGCATCGGCGTCTCGATCTCGACGAAGCCCTGGGCGTCCATGGCGTCGCGCAGGGCGGCGTTGACCCGGGCCCGCACCCGCAGGTTCCGCTGCATCCGGTCGGTGCGCAGGTCGACATAGCGGTGAGCCAGCCGCACCATCTCGTCGACGTCGACCCGCTCGTCGAGCTGGAAGGGAGGTGGCTCCGAAACATTGAGCACCTCGACCGTGCAGTCCCCGACCTCGACCTCGCCGGTGGCGAGGTTGGGGTTGTCGGTCCCGGCCGGACGGGCCCGCACCACCCCCACGACTCGCACCACGTACTCCGAACGCAGCTCGGCGGCACCGTCGACGACGCACTGCACCAACCCCGTGTGGTCGCGCAGGTCGACGAAGGCCAGGTGTTCCCCGTGCTCGCGGCGGCGGGCGACCCACCCGCAGAGGGCGACGGTGCGGCCGATGTCGACAGACCGCAGGGTGCCGCAGTGATCGCTGCGCATGGGGAGGGATTCGGGGCCGGTCACGATGGGGTTCCTTGGTTCAGGGGTCAGGTGGGGCGGCCGAGGAGGGACCGGACGTGGGTCACCATCTCGGCCCGGGGCGTGGTGTGCTGCACGCGGTCACCGGTCATCTCCCGGATGGTCACGGTGCCGGCGGCCGTCTCGTCGGGACCGACGATCACGACGAGGGTGGCCCCGCTGCGGTCGGCGGCCTTCATCTGCGACTTCATCGAGCGGGCGTCGAAGGCCCGGTCGGCGGCCAGGCCGGCTCGGCGCAGCTCGACCGAGAGGTCACGGGCCGCGTCGCCGGCGGTGGTGTCGACGACGAAGACGTCGACCGCCCGATCCGCCCCGGCGAACACGCCCTCGGCGTCACAGCTCAGCAGGACACGTTCGATGCCGGTGCCGAAGCCGATACCGGGGGTGGACGGTCCACCGAGCGATTCGACCAGGCCGTCGTAGCGGCCTCCACCACCGATGGCGGACTGGGCGGCGTCGAGGGCCCCGCTCACGAACTCGAAGGTGGTGTGGGTGTAGTAATCGAGGCCGCGCACCAGGCGGGGCTCGATACGAAACGCCACCCCGAGGGCGCCGAGGCCGGCCTGGACCCGCTCGAAGTGCTCGACCGCCTCTGGGCTCAGTTGCTCGGTGATGCGAGGGGCGTCGGCGGTGGCGGCGATGGTCACCGGTCGCTTCGAGTCGAGCACCCGAAGAGGGTGAGCTTCGACCTTCTCGGCATCGGCTGGATCGAGGTCGCCGATGATGCCCACGAGGTAGCTGCGGATGTCGTCGACGTAGCGGCGCCGGTCCTCGGTGGTCCCCATGGAGTTGAGGACCAGCTCGACCTGTTGCAGGCCGAGGTGCCGGTAGAAGTCGGCCAGCAGCACGATGACCTCGACGTCGAGGTCCGGGTCGGCGGACCCGAGCGCTTCGAGACCCATCTGGTGGTGCTGGCGGAACCGGCCAGCCTGCGGCCGTTCGTAGCGAAAGCTCGGCGCGGCGTACCAGACCTTCCACGGCACGGGCGGCCGGTGCTGGACGAAGGCCCGAACGACCGATGCCGTCCCCTCGGGGCGCAGGGCCAGGTGTCGGTCGCCCTTGTCGAGGAAGTCGTACATCTCCTTGCCCACGACATCGGTACCCTCGCCGACCCGGGCGAACACCGCGAACTCCTCGAACATCGGGCTCTGCACGAGGCCGTAGCCGGCGGCCGCGACGTGGCCGGCGAACGCAGCCAGCAGCGCCTGCCACCGGTCCGACTCGGGGGGCAGGACGTCTCGTGTGCCGGTCGGCGCCCGGAACGCTTCAGGTCGACGGGCAGAGGATTCGGACACGGGAGGCGAGGTTACCGGGCCCCTCCCGCACCGACGAACTGGTACCGGGCCCCGGTCCGGGGCCGAGGGCCGGGGCCCCGTACCGGCCGCCCGGAGCCGTCATGTCGGCGCCGACGACCGGCAAACGCCGGGTGAAACCGCGGTGAAGATGCCCGGAGTTCCTCATCTCACGGTCGACGCTCTGTCACAGTCGGACCATGGGGAATCGGTCGTGAGTTCGCGTCGCCTGAGCTTCCTCTTCCTTCTGGCAATGGTCACCGTGCTCGGCATGGTCGCCTCCGGCGCCGTCCCCCGGGCCGGGGCCCGTCTGGCCGAAGCGCAGGCCCCCGCCGATGTCCTCGGGCCGACGGCCACTCCGTTGACCGAGACCGACCCGCCCTCGTCGGCGCTCGCCGCACCGGCGGCGCCGGTGGGGGCCGACCCATCGGCCGGACCGATCGGGGCGAGTGTCCCGACCTGCGTGGTGAGCACCGACGACATGATCGGCTGGTGGAAAGGCCAGGACGACCTGCTCGGCACCGTCGGGCCCACGCTCACCGGCCCGGTGGGCTTTGCCGACGGCAAGGTACGGCGGTCGATGTCGTTCAACGGATCGAATGTGGTGTCGACCGACGCCCTGCCGACGGTGTCCACCGCCGTGAGCGTCGAGGCGTGGGTGAGGCCGGTCGACACCGGCCAGGTGCAGTCCCTGTTCAGCCGCTGGACCTGGGTCGGCGGCGACAACGACGACTCCTACGCCCTGTTCCTCGGCGTCAACAACGACCTGTTCTGGATCACCGACGAAACCTCGACCCGCTCTGCGGTCTCGGTGTCCGCGCCGGTCCCGCAGATCTTCGACGGACAGTTCCATCACGTGGCCGCCACCTGGGACCAGAACCAGATGGTGGTGTACCTCGACGGGCAACCCGTCGCGACCCAGGCCTCACAGGGCGGCATCTTGAACCCGGGTCCCACCACCCAGTTCCGGTTGGGGAGTTCCGGGGGGCCCGGCTCTCCGCTCTACTACAGCGGGATCCTCGACGAGCCGACCGTCTACAACCGGGCGTTGGCGGCGGCCGAGGTGGCGGCGATCTTCGAGACCGGGTCCGAGGGCAAGTGCCCGCCGGGAGACCCGAGCGGCACCCAGACGAAGCTGGTCGGCTCTGACAGCCTCGCCGGTGACCTGTTCGGGTACTCAGTGGCCGTGAACGGCACCACCATGCTCATCGGGGCCCCCGTCGCCGACATCTCGACCCCCGCCGGAACCGTGGTCGCCGGGGGGGCCGTGTACGTCTTCGAACGCACCGGAACGGTGTGGACGCAGCAGGCGAAGTTGACTGCGACCGATGCCCGGGCGGGGGCCAACCTCGGGTGGTCGGTGGCCTTGACCGGTGACACCGCGGTGGTCGGCGCCCCCAACGACCGACCCACCCCAGGGGCCTTCGAGGGTGGATCGGCCTACGTGTTCACCCGAACCGGAACCACGTGGACACAGCAGGCCAAGCTGGTGTCTGCGGATGTGGCCACCCAGGACAACTTCGGCTACGCCGTGTCGGCGAACGGCGACAGCGCCATCGTCGGCGCCTACCGGGACGACACCTCTGCCGTCGACACGGGGTCCGCGTACGTGTTCACCCGAACCGGGACGGCGTGGGGCCAGCAGGCCAAGCTCGTCGCGACCGACGCCACGGCGAGCGACACCGCCGGGTTCTCGGTGGCGATCAGCGGTGACGGAGCCATCGTCGGCGCCGTGCAGGCTGACGCGCCCGGGGCCAACAGCGGGGCGGCCTACGTCTGGGGGCGAAGCGGCTCCACGTGGACCCAACAGGGCAAGTTGACCCCGGGCGGATCGGCGGCCGGGGACGCCTTCGGTTTCTCGGTCGCCATCAACGGATCGTCGGCGATCATCGGCGCCCCGAACGTCGACGGCGTGGGCAGCAACGCCGGCGCCGCCTTCGTCTTCATCGCGACGGGGGCAACGTGGACGCAACAGGCGAAGCTCACCGCCACCGATGCGACCGGTGGGTCGGTGTTCGGGCGTTCGGTGGCCATCAACCTCAACACGGCGCTGGTGGGCGCACCGCTGGAGAGCACGACGGCGGCCAACGCCGGCGCCGCGTACCTGTTCACCCGCTCGGGCACCGTGTGGGGCCAACTCGCCAAACTCACCGCCGCGACGCCGGCGGTGAATGACCTGTTCGGCTTCGACGTGACCCTCAACAGCGTGACCGCGGCCGCGTCGGCCCCGAACGACGACCAACTAGGCGCCAACGCCGGTGCCACCTACGTCTACTCACTCTTCTGATTGCGACGTCCCGGGCTCCTTGAACTCGACGGGACGACCTGGGTGGTCAACCGCCACAGCGTGAGCATCGTCAGTCGCGAGGGCGGTGATGATGGCGGCCACGACCTCGAGCGCGTCGTGGGCGCCGTCGGCCGTGCCTTTCTCGAAGTCGTCGCCCTCGGTCGCCATCGTGTTGGTCACGTGCGCGACACAGATCACGTCGCGACCCCGAGCGGTGGCATACGCGTAGAGGGCGGCCGCTTCCATCTCGACGGCCACGACGCCGAGCTGGGCGGCGGCCTCGATCGCTGTCGGGGTCTCGCGGTAGGGGGCGTCGGTGGTCCAGGTCGAACCGACCATGACGGGCTGGTTGGTCCCGACGAACGCGTCGTCGAGCCGGGTGATGAGGTCGGGCGAAGCGTGCGCCCACTGCGCGGCCGGAAGGTAGTGGTGACTGGTGCCCTCGTCGCGCCGCGCCCGGTCGATGATCACGAAGTACGGCGGTTCACCGACCGGGGTGATCGATCCGGACGAGGTGACACTGACCAGCAGCTCGCAGCCCGACACCGCCAGCTGCTCGGCGAGCAGCACCGCGAACGACGCCCCGACCGCACAGCCGATGACCCC
>Ga0335397_10000316_pt1 | contig 59700 bp, 56 predicted proteins | sample MAT04_FD_205740 | JGI IMG/M metagenome (GOLD analysis project Ga0335397, IMG submission 205740) | Freshwater microbial communities from Lake Fryxell liftoff mats and glacier meltwater in Antarctica - MAT-04 (spades assembly) (version 2) ...
GATGACCTCTTTCAGACGGCACCGCTCGATGCTTACGCCCAGGCCTGGGCGCTGACGTTCTTCCTGCTGGAGACCCGCCAATCGCAGTATTCGGAGTACCTACGGCGAATCGCGGCTCGACCGCCGGCGCAGCCGTATGAACCTGATGCGCGATTGCAGGATTTTCAGCAGGCGTTCGGCAAGGACATGGTGCAGCTTGAAGCCGACATGCTACGCTACACGGCCGGGTTGCGGAGGTAATCCGGAATTTAGTTGAGGGTCGAGGGTTAAGGGTTAAGGGCCAGATCTGAAACGCTGGCGATCTGTTGTTTGCTGCGTTCAACCTTCAACCCTCCGATTGACTCTCCCCGCTTCGTTCGGGAGGATGGGTGGCATGAACGAACTGACCAAACGCTGGCGATCTCCGTGGCAATGGAGCCGCTGGATGCAGGCTGGCATGGTTCTGCTGCTGGTGAGCGCTTACCCCCTTTCGTTCGGACCTGCATGCTGGCTGATGAGTTGGACCGATGGACATGACGCCCCGATGCGGGTGCGCAATGCGATTGAAAGCAGTGATGTGGTGTCCGCCACTTACAAGCCGCTTGTCATGGCATGGATGTGGGGACCGGTGCCAATCCGGGGCGCAATTGCGCAATACGCCAATTTATTCGCGACGGGAGATGTGTCTGTCTATCAGACAGGGAATCAGTACCGCGTGATCGTCAATCCTAAGCGGCGACCGCTGTCCGCCGAAGAAGTAGCAAGCCCCAGCCCCGCATTCTAACAGGCTGTTGAAAAACGTGGGTCACGTTTCCAACGTGACAGAAACTGATCGACAACGGCGAGATAATCGAGTGACTGACACGTTAAAAACGTGTGCCACGAGAAATTCAACGGTCTGCTAAACGTTGTCGGCTTCCTCACTGTCGCAGACAGTATCGTTTTCTCGTACCAAGAGTCAGGGGCTACCGCTTCCCCTCCCGCCCAAATCCGCGCACAATTCGGAATCGCAGCCAAGATTTCCACTCTGGTCTTGAATCACTTACAGGGAACGCCCGCATGATCCGCCACCGTTGTGCCCCGCTGTTTTGCTTGCTTGCCCTGAGTGCGTCGTCCGTCTTCGCCGAGCATGAGGGCAAGATTCAAATCCTCTTGATTGGCGACAGCACGACCATTGGCAGCGTGTGTCGCGTGGTTGAGCCGAAGGGACCGCATCTGGAAGATGTCGTCCAGTTACTGCTCGCTGCGGAAAAGGACCTGCCGCCGACCAATGTGATTAACCAGGGCCGCGACGGCGAGTACATTCAGGGCTTGCTCAAAGACGGCCGCTATGACAGGGAAATCGCCAAGCTGCCGGGGATCGATTATGTCTTCATCCGTTATGGATTGAACGATCGCGCCAGGCGGGATGATTTTCAGACCAACTTTCCCAAGGACATTTCCGAATTGATCGCTCGGCTGAGGCACGATTTTCCCGATGCCAAACTCATCCCGACGACCATTATTCCGTATCTGGCTCCCGAGGCCGATGCTCAGATCAACGCGTTGATTCAGCAGGCCGCCGAGACGGAGAAGCTGCCGGTATTCGATCTCTATACGCGGTATAATGCCGAGTTGAAACATGGCGAGAATATGCTGAATTACCGACGTTACGGGCTGGATCGCATTCCGGAATCGCAGCGCGAATGGCTAAAGCCGTTCATGAGCGGCGGCGTGGTGGTCGTGATGGACAACCGGCTCGACGCTCATTTCCGCGACTTGCCCGGCTGGTTCAGCGACCGGCATCCGAATCTCGCCGGTTACCACGTCATCGGCGATGAAACCGCGAAATATCTCGCCCTGTTGATTCGCGAAAAATCGAAGCGATAATTCGATGTCTCATTCGCTTGCGCTGCGCGGACCAATCGAAATGCAGAATCGTTCCGAACAACGCCTCGAACATTATCAGTCCCGGGCCACAGCGGAGTCGGTCCAGAAGATCGACAAGCGCCTGCTGCGGATGCATCGCGGCCGGATCGCGAAAGTGTGGGGTGATGTGCAGGCGATGTGGGGCATGGTGCGCGACCCCGGCGAGGCCTGGTCGTCGAAAGCGGTGGCGATCGGCGCGCTGCTGTACCTCGTCAGCCCGTTCGATGCGATCCCCGACATCATCCCCTTCTTCGGCCTGAGCGACGACGCCGGCGTGGTCCTCGCCGCAGCCGCGGCACTGGCAGTGGCGCTGGCGAAGTATCGGGGGGTGAAAACTATTCAGACCGAGGCAGCGCCTCCCGCAACCGCCCGGTGACATACTTGTGCAGCACGCTGGCCATCAGCGTTTGATAGGGCATGCCTTCTTCCAAAGCCTTGGCCTGAATCGATTGCAGATCGCTGGCTGAAAGACGGATATTGACGCGTCGGTCTTTAGTAGCCGTCGCCCGCGCGGCGGCTCGAAGCTTTGCCAACTCGCCTTTCGTCGCCACGGACTTGAGGTGACCCTGCTCGTAAGCTTTCAAGATGTTCGTTTCTTCGTCGTCGAGTTTAGGCATCGGGTTGGTCCTGATTCAAATAGTCCCGAGTCGCCTTGCGACTGGGAATAACGGTCTTGAGAAAGTAGTGATCGTCATCTTCGACGAACGGCACGAGATAGGCATATCCCCCGGACTCCACGATAAGTATTTGTTGGCGTGGATATTTCACGGAATTGGGATGTGCCACGATATCCAATAAACCTCGTGCAGCGATGGCGACGACGATCTGCTCAAAGCCGATACCGCGTAACTGCTGAAGCTGGTCGTTCTTTTCGGAGTTCCAGCGAAAAGGTTTCATTCCAATAGATTACGAGAATGTGTGCCTTTTGTCACCACGAATCGTAGGATGCGGACGTGGCTCCGTAAGTCCCGTCCTACACCGATTCATTCCTCACGGAGTTTTCAGAATTCCCTGAATCGCCATCTCTATCGTCGGGGTACAACTGCTATACGTCGTCGCAAGATCGGCGAATTCAGGCTTGACCCCGAAGACAAGGCAATCTCATGCGATCATTCCTGCTGGCAATCGCGATCCTTGTCCCCGGTTCCTTCCTTGCTGCGGACGACACGCCGCTGGTTCAGCAGTTTTTGCATGACGGCGAACTGGCTCGCGGGGAGCAGACGCTGGTAAAAATTCTGGAGGAGAAGCCGGACGATGACGAGGCTCGCTTTAGCCTTGGCGTGTTGCAGTTTGTGCGGGGTGTCGAGCGGCTCGGGCAGGCGCTGCATCGTTATGGCGTGAAGCCCACGAACGATCTTTTTCTGCGGCTGCCGGTGCCGGAGAATGAAGATCCGGCCCCCATCAATTATTACCGCTTTCGCCGGCTGCTCGACGATTTCGGCCGCGATCTGATGATCGCCGAAGCCACGCTCGCCGGGGTGAAATCGGACGATGTCCGATTGCCCCTGCAGCTCGCGGAGATCACGCTCGATTTTGATTCCGACGGCAAACCCACCGACAAGTTCCGCGAAGTGCTGTTGAAGCTGTTCAACAATCGGCGCTTTGATTTCTCGCAGGCGAACCCCGAGTTCCTGGTCGTGTTTGATCGCGGCGATGTCGCGTGGATGCGGGCTTACTGCCACCTGATGACCGGCATGCTCGATGCGTATCTCGCGTTCGATACTGAGCGGGAATTCGACCTCTGGGCCGACAAAGCCTTCGCCAAGCCGCAAAAGACATTCGCGGGAACTGACGACGAGCGGTTGCAGAAAACACTCAGCGCGAACGAAGCCGTCGTGATCGAACCGGCCCGGTTGAGGCGATTTCGCCAGCACATCATCGCCGTGACGGAATTGAACGAGGAGACGTGGCGGCACATTCGCCTGGAAACAGACGACGATCACGAATGGCTGCCGAATCCGCGGCAGCAGGGGGTACTCGGCCTGCCGGTCCGCACAGAGCAGATCGATCTGTGGTTGACGATGATGGCCGAACTGCGGCGGCTGTTTGCCGGCGAACGAACATTCCCCAATTTCTTCTCACCCGGCCGTCCCGGAAACAAAGAACTCAATATTAAAATCCTGCTGGACGAGCCGCCGGAGAAATTTGTCGGCGATGGCAACTTCCCAAAGAACCTCGGCGACAAGTATTTCACGGAGGCGAAGCCGCTGAATGTTCAGGCTTTCTTCGGGGTCTTTCAGATGTTTTTCAACCCCGCGACGATGGGCTATCCGGTCTGGTTCAACTGAGGGAATGCACGGTCGTGGTTCAATGCGGGTAGCACGTCCCTGGAGGCTTTGGGAAGGGCGTGGTTTTCCCGCACTCGCCACGCCCGTCGAAGACTCCGGGACGTGCCACCCTGAGCAAAGTGGCCTGCGTCCCAAACGCGCCATTGAACCGATCAATTCCCGCTGATACATTAGGGTTGGTGTCTCTATCCCAGCAGGTTTGTTTAATGCTGCGCTTCCTCCAGTCTGATTGCCGCTACGGCCGCCGGGAAATCCTACGCGTCGGAGGTGGGTTGCTGGGGAGTGCGGCGTTGTCGGGACTTTGTCGTCCGCTCAGCGCCAGCGACAATCGCGTTCTCTCCGGCAAGTCGGTTGTGTTTTTGTTTCTTCACGGCGGGCCAAGTCAGATCGAGACGTTCGATCCCAAGATGACGGCCCCCATCGGGAATCGCAGCGCGACCGGCGAAATTGCCACGAAGTTGCCGGGCGTCACGTTCGGCAGCACGTTCCCGCAACTGGCGGCTCGGGCCGATCAACTCGCCATTGTCCGCTCGTTTGTCAGCGGCGACGGTAATCACGATATCAAGCCGATTGTCGGCCGCGAGACCAGCGGCGCAAATCTTGGCGGTCTCTACGCCCGAGTCGCAGGGGCGAACCGTCCCGACAATGGCCTGCCGCGGAATCTCTGCCTGTTTCCGCGGGCTGTCGACCCGACCACGCAACCCGAAGTCACGGGGTTCGGCAAGTTCGATTCGCCCGGCTTTCTCGGTGGCGGCTTCACGCCTTTCGTCCCCGGTGCGGGGGGCGAACTTCAGCAGAATCTCCAGCTCAACATCCCGGCCCCTCGACTCGACGACCGCCAGCAACTGTTGTCGACGCTGGACCGCGTCCGTTTCGAGTTGGATACCGTTGGCAAGCTCAGCCAACTCGATGATGTTCGCCAGCAGGCCTTCACCACGATCCTCGGCGGTGTCGCCGGGGCGTTTGATCTCTCGCGGGAAGACGCCACTGTCATCGAACGTTACGACACGGCCCCGCTGGTGCGGCCGGATCAGATCAGTAAGAAATGGAACAACTACAATAATTATGTCGACAATGCGAAGTCGCTGGGCAAACTGATGCTGCTCGCCCGCCGGCTGTGCGAAGCCGGGGCGGGTTTCGTCACCGTGACGACGAATTTTGTCTGGGATATGCACGCCGATTCCAACAATGCGGGTGTGGAAGAAGGCATGCGGTACATGGGGCAGCCGCTCGACCATGCGGTGGCGGCGTTTCTCGATGATCTGCAACAGCGTGGCTTGAGTGACAAAATCCTGCTGATCTGCTGTGGAGAAATGGGCCGCACGCCGCGAATCAATGGCACCGGCGGCCGCGATCACTGGGGCAATCTCGCCCCGCTGATTCTCGCCGGCGGCGGAATCAAAGCGGGTCAGGTGATCGGCCAGTCAACACGCGATGCCGCCGAGCCGGCGTCGACCCCGATCCGCAATTCGCATGTTGTCGCCACCGCATTGCAGACGCTGATGGACCCGGCGGAAGTCCGGCTGATTCGCGGCTTACCGAACGAAATCATGCAAGCGGCGGGAGCGGACCCGATTCCCGGATTACGCTGAGGGAACTATTGTGTGGCACGCCCAGAGTCTGCGATGGGCGTGGCGATGAATCGAAGACCACGCCCTTCCCAAAACCTCAGGTACGTGCCACCCAGCATTTGGGAATAAACGAAGTGCTACGTACCGACAATCAGCACGCGATGCATTTCTTCCAAGGTGGTGACGCCGGCGCGAACTTTGGCCATCGCGACGGTTTCCAAGGATTGCATGCCGTTGTTGATGGCGAGTTGCCGGAGTTCGCCGGCCGACTTGCCGTGCAGAATCGCCTCGCGCAGGTTGTGATCGAGCGTCATGACTTCAAAGATGCCGGTCCGCCCGGCGTAGCCGGTGTGAAAATTGACCGGAGCCGGCACGCCGCGAACCAGCGATATTTCGTTCGCCTGAGCGGGGTCGACGCCGAGCATAGCGCACTCCGCGACATCGGGATGATGGGTTTCCCGCGACACGCTGCAGACTTTGCGTAACAGTCTTTGCGAAATGATGCAGTTCACGCTGTCGGCGATGAACATGGGCGGGACGCTGAACTCGCGGAAGACGTCGACGGTTGACGAAGTATCGTTGGCATGCAGCGTGCTGAGAACTCGCACGCCGGTCAGGCCAGCGCGGACGGCGATGTGGGCCGTCTCGGGATCGCGGATTTCGCCGACCATGATCACGTTCGGGTCTTGTCGCAGCACTCCGCGAAGGGCTTCGACGAAATTGAAATTGATCTTATTGTCGATCTGAATCTGATTGATGCCTTCGATGCGGCGTTCGACGGGATCTTCAATAGTGATCAGGCTGCGTTCGTGCTGATTCAGCATTTCGAGGCAGCTATACATCGTCGTGCTTTTGCCACTGCCCACAGGACCGACGCTGAGAATCATGCCGTAAGGTCGGCGGAGTACGTTCTTGATGGCCCCCATCTGCTGATCGTCGAGGCCGAGTTCGTCGAGCTGCGTGAACGTTTTGCCATCTGGCATCAACCGCATGACGATGCGTTCGCCGTAGATCGTTGGCCCGGAGCCGAGACGGACATCGCGCTGGTTCTTGAGGACGGCGCTGGAGATGTGGCCGTCCTGGGGCAGTCGGCGCTCGGTGATGTCCATTCCGCCCATGAGCTTCACGCGGGAGATGACATTGGACATCATTTCCGGCGGCAGGTTCAGAACATCGTGCAAGACACCATCGACCCGCAGCCGGATGCGCAAACCGTTCGGCGTGGGATCGAGGTGAATATCGGTGGCGTGGAGTTGGAAGGCTCGCTCGAGGAGCAGATCAGCCAGCGAGGCCGGACCGACGATGTCGACCAGCTCCCGCAATTCTTCCTGCAACGCTTTTTGGCGACCTTCGGTGGGGGCAACAGCCATATCGACGCTCCAGGAACTACGAGAAATGCGTGAAAGGAAATCGCATCGCGGGGGATGCGGTCCAGCGTGTGGAATTAGTTTTTCGTGGCCGGCGGTGTGTTTGCGGGAGCAGCCGGTGGCGAAATGGCCGGATCAATGATTCCCGGTTTGATGCCTGGCGGTGTTACAGGATTGATGCCCGACGGTGTCACGGGATTGGCGGTCGGCGCTGCCGCATCGGTTCCAACAGCTTCGTCCGCTGTCGAACTGTCTTCGCTCGGAGCAGGACTGCCAGACGATGTCGGCGGTTTGGCGATTTCAAACACGCCGTAGAGCAACATGCCGACCGACAGCAGAATCACGCCGATGCCGAGACCGCGGCTGCCTGCGCTCATCGCCCACAACCCCATCAGAAATGCGAGGGCGGAACTGCCGAGGATGCCAAAGAGGTCGCCGCGCGATGGGATTAACGCCGGATTCGCGACGTGAATCACGGTCAATATCGCGGCGATCACGACCGCGATCAAGGCGAAGGCACCGGGAAGAGGGTTGGCTTGGGACGAACCGGAGCTGATGCCGCCGCTTGATCCCATCGACCCGCCACCCAGCAGCGACATGGCTCGCTCACGACTTTCAACGATAGTCCAGACTTTGTTCAAGCCGGCCAGCGATAAAACTTCGAGTACCATGGGATCGCGGTTGGCGACGACCATTTTGCCGTTGCGTTCTTTGACCATTTTGAACATCCGCACGACCAACGCGACTTGCGCGCTGCCCATGTAGTTCAACGCACACAGATCGACCAGCAATTGCGGCGAGTTGAGGCTTTGTAATCGCCCCAGAATGTCCGAGCCGACTTTCTCGATCTCGGCCCAGGGAACGTCGTTCAACTCCGGCATCAATGCGACGATAGCCCGTCGATTGTCCAGTTCGAGGCGGTACGGAAGCTGTGTACTCATGATGTCGTTGGCCCGTCAGACATGCAGAATGGTGCGACTTTCCCGGTCTATTCATGATTCATGCCGAGATCCCCCATCAAATCGGAATTTGGCCTCGGGCAATTTCCCGCATCGCGGAAAGATCCCCCGAAACGCTACAACCGGTGTTCTTGCAAGATGTGGAGATGTCGGTGATTTGAACAGACTATTTCTATCTTCGTCGGAAAAACTGCGCGGAGCAATAGAACCGACAGCGAATTCATGAAAAAATCATCTTCGCCCACCAGGACTGTAGTCCACGCCGCGTTCAGCCGAACATCCCAAAGGTAATCGTGCGCCATGACGCGTTGGTGAAGTCGGCGTTCCCGATGGACTTTCCTGATCGCGGGCAGATTCTCATTGACAGCGATTTTTCCGCAGCGTTAAGATTAGATTGTCAGTATCTCCAGTTGAATTGACAGCTCGATCCAGGATTGATCGAGCTGCCCCCTCTCCGCGACGGACCGCATCTGTCGAGCGTTTTCCCCGGAAACCCACCCCGAATCGGCGGCCATGAACGAGTTCGGCAAAATCTGCGTGGTGTTCGTGACGGCGGCCAGCCTGGCTTTCGTGGCGTTTGCCGGCGCGATGCGCAATGGTGGCCGCAACTGGGACGCCGAAGCCGACGAACTCGGCTCCGACTACACCCTCGGCGTGACCCCCGGTGAAAAAGTCAGTTATGCGATGACGCAGCGGCGAACCAATCAGAATGTTGGCACTTCCACAATTTTGGCCGAAGTTGTCACCAAGGCGAAAGCACAACAAGTCAGCACGGCTCGTGAGGAGCTGAACCGTCTCACGAAAGAACGGACCGAGCTGGAACCGCAGACCGCCGCCGCGATTGCTGCGATCACCGCCGACGAAATCGGTTTGAACAAACGGGCCGAAGCATTGGCGTCGCAGGTGGACGCCGTCGCCGACGAGATCACGCAGATCAACACGCAAATCGTGGAAGCGATCAGCGAAGTGCAGCGGATTCGCAGTTTGGGACAGGAACGCCGGGAAGAGGGTTACCGCCTGCGAAATCAATTGGAACTCCTGAGAAACGATTTGCACGTCGCCTCGGTTCAACGTAAGAATCTGGAAGAAGAAGAACTCCGCTTAAAAGAGATTTTGCAGCGACTTGAACGGCGGAACCGGCAACTGGTCGAAACCACGGCATCTGGGGCTGATTGATCAGCCGCATTGCATCGGAAAGGAACGTCCATGACGTTCGTCGGTCGTATACTTGTGGTCGTGCATCTGATCCTGAGCGTCTTTTTCATGGCGTTCGCGGGGGCGGTGTTCACGGCTCATGCTAACTGGATGAAAAAGGCCAAGGACGCGGACACCGCCTCGTCCAAGTTGAAGACCGAATTGGCCGGCGTGCGCGGCGAAATGGAAAACCAGAAAACGGCAGACAATACCAAACTTAAAGAACTCGAAGGCCAGGTCATGAACCTCACCGGCGAGCGCAGCGGGTTGCAGCAGCGGCTCGGCATCCTCGAATCGGAAAATAAGCAAGTCAAAATCGAAGTCGACGCCCAGCGCGTGGCCACCCAGTTGAGTAGCGGCGAAACGAAAGACCGCACGTCGGAAGCGATGCTGCAACGCGATGTGAACTCGCAGCTCTACAAATCGCGCGATGAAGTCTTCGCCGAACTCAAGACAGCGGAAGACAAGCTGTTCGCCATGGAACTTCAGCGACAGCAGTTCGAGGAGAAGTACGCCCAACTGTTGCGTGATAGCGCCACCATGCGGTCGTTCCTGGCCTCGAAGGATATGCCGACCGATCCGAAGCAAATGCTTGCCACGTCGCAGCCACCGACAGGCGTGGAAGGCGTGATCCTGGATTACCGCAAGGCGGAAAAAGGGAGTAACGAATTCGTCGAGATTTCGCTCGGCAGCGACGACGATCTGCGAATTGGCCACACGCTGACTGTCTTCAATAACGACAAATACCTCGGGCAGATTCGCCTGCTGGAAGTCACGCCGGACCGCTCTGTCGGGCTGGTCGTCAAAAAAGCCAAGAACACCACCATCCAGCGAGGCGACAATGTCTCCACGAAACTCTGATTCGCCCACAACGCCCGGCATCTATGAGGGACTGCTGTTCGTCTCCCTCGCTGCGGTCATCATGGGCATGGTGTTCCTGTTCCTGGAACTCAGCCAGTACGATTTCAAAGTCGCCGGCTGATTCCTCTGGCACCAAGTCTCATCACACCAGTCTGGCGAGTTTTCTGCGTCAGATGCAATCCGTGGTTGCCTCCCTGTGACGGTTCTATTCGTGCGACATCCGCCGCACGAGCCGCTGATCAGACACCAGCAGCAACATACTCCGCCAAGGCGTCCCGCCAGGGTTGCAGGGGTTTGCCGAGAATCACATTGAGTTTTGTGCTATCCAGCACGCTGTATCCCGGTCGCGGAGCTATTGCGCCGTACTCGGCCGTGGTGATCGGGATCACTTGGGTTGGCAATTTCGCCAGCCGAAAGATTTCCGTCGCGAACTCGGCCCAGGAACAATCACCGGCGTTCGTCGCGTGATATGTTCCATACGCCCCGGTCGAGAGCAGCTCGATGATCGCCTCGGCGAGGTCGTGTGTCGAGGTCGGCGTGCAGCGCTGGTCGGCGACAATTCGCAACTCCGACTTTTCGCGGCCGAGTTTTAGCATGGTGTCCACAAAGTTGCGTTTGCCGGTTTGCCCGCGTCGACCATAGAGTCCGCACGTCCGCAGGATGAAATGCCGGGAACACCCCGCGCGGACGAACTCTTCCCCAGCGAGTTTGGAGCGGCCATATGCTCCTTGGGGGCCCGGCGGATCGGTCTCGCGGTAGGGGGTCGCGCGGGCAGCGTCCTGTCCGAAGACATAATCGGTAGAGATGTGAACCAGCGGGATTCCGACTTGTTCGCAGCACTCGGCGAGAATGCACGGCCCCAAGGCGTTCACGCGAAACGCCGCCTCGCTCTCCGCTTCAGCGAGATCGACCGCGTTGTACGCCGCGCAATTGATGACGGCGTCAGGCCGTTGCTCTGCAAACGCAGCGGCGACGCGTGCGGGATCGGTGAGATCGAGTTGGGCCCGCGAGAATGGGACTGCCGTATCACCCAGCAGTTGACACAACTCGCCGCCTAATTGTCCGTGAGCGCCGAGGATGGCGATTCGCATAGATTTTCTTTCACCAGCAGCAGGGCAAGCCAGGGGTTGATCAACAAGCGAAAAACCCTTGCTTGCGCGTCGGGCTGGTTATGTTTATGGATTACGTCGTCTGCAATTTCGCCGCGGTGAGTGTGTTCCGCAGCAGCATGGCGATGGTCATCGGGCCGACACCGCCGGGGACAGGTGTCAGAAATGATGCTTTTTCCAGGGCGTCGTCGAACTTGACGTCGCCGACGAGTTTGCCCGCGATGCGGTTAATTCCGACATCGATCACCACGGCTCCCGGCTTGATCATTTCGCTTGTGACGAATTCCGGCTTGCCGATTGCCGCGATGAGAATGTCCGCACTGCGGCAGATCTCCACCAGATTTTTCGTCCGGCTATGACAGACGGTCACCGTCGCGTTGGCACCAATTCCCTTCTGCATCAGCATCATCGCCAGCGGTTTGCCCACGATCTCGCTGCGGCCGATGATCACAGCGTGGGCACCGTCGACGGGAATGCCGGTCCGAAGTAACAGCACCTGCACGCCATGCGGAGTGCAGGGGAGAAATCGCGGCCGGCCTTGCGACAATCGACCGACGTTTTCAGGATGAAAACAGTCGACATCTTTCAGCGGCGTCACGGCATCGAGCACGGCCGTCTCGTCGATGTGTTCCGGCAGCGGAAGCTGTACCAGAATTCCATGCACCGCCGGATCGGCATTCAGTTCGCCGATCAACGTCAGTAACTCGGCCTGCGTAGTGCTGACGGCGAGATGTTCATGCCGGCTGAGCATCCCGGCTTTCACGCACGACTGATTCTTGCTTTTCACATAAACTGCGCTGGCAGGGTCGTCGCCGACGAGAACCGTGGCGAGTTTTGGCGTCACGCCGGTGGACTCAATGAACTCGCGAACATCATTCGCCAGGAAATCGCGAATCTCAGTTGAGACGGCTTTACCATCAAGGAGTTGGGCGGTCATCGGTATTTGAAACTCTTTTCTCTCAATGGAATCTGGAAGATCCTGCGGAATCATGAAGCCACGCGGTATTCTAAACGAACACCGCCGGATTACATCAGTTCAAGCTGCTTGGATGAATAATCGACGATCAATTTTCGATTGCACATCATTGCAATGCCCAAGAGCGGAAAGCGGCCCTCGTTCGCGATGACTTCGATGTGCCGCCATTCGCCAAACCATTCAATCTCGCAAGCAAATGTATCCAGTACGACGGTCGTTCCGTCTGCGAGCGTTGCCTGAACCGCCGCGGAGCAAGTCAGGCCAAGCCGTTCAATCGTTTCAACGGACATGACCAATTCACCGTCGAAGGCCGTATCAATCCATACGGTGATCGGATGAGTTTCCGACTGTGCTGACGCACGCACAGTCAGGGTCAGCAACGCGCGGCCAAACTCGTCAACATCCCCGTTCACGTCGACAGAACTCCCAGGTGCACGGCGGAGGCATGCCCCACCCGCAAGGCGAAGGAAATGCGATCCGGATGCGCGGCGCGTGCCGCGAGAATCGCGGCCGATAATGTCTCGCCGAGATAATAATCTCCCGACTCGGGCTCGATCGCGACAAACTGATGCGGATGATCAGCCTCAAGTTGAGATTTGAGGTCTCGATCATAAAGCTCGGTAGCGCGGCGGGCGATGTCCAGCGTTTTGCGGTTTGCCATGCGAGAACTCCTTGACAGTCTCGATCCTACGAATGAATTTACTCCCATCGCGGCGTTGAAGCCAGTCGAACCTGAGCCGCGCGATGGTGTGTTTTCTCGATTACCGCAGTGACTTAAGCAAATTGCAGCGGCACTGCCGGCGTTCCTTATGACGATCTCTTCATCAATGCGCTTGATTTCCCCGGAGTCCATTGCTATTCAGGACGATTCGCCGTGGCTGGACGGACGGGCGCAGGTGTGCGAGCGGCCCGGTATTGCATTGAAAGGAAAGGCCGAGAGGTTATGGCCAAGAAGAAGACGGCGGCCGGTTTCGCGGCCGGCACCCGCATTCGGGTTCGCGCGGGCGTGATGTCGCCCGAATTTCCGGACATTGCGATCAGCGGTTGGTGTGGCTCAGTGATGGAAGCGACGGGCAAACCGCCGTTGATGTACTACATCGTCGAATGGGATCAGGCGACGCTCGACTCCATGCCGGCGGAATATGTCGAACGATGCGAGGCCCAGCAGTTGTATTACCGCATGGCGAATCTCGCCGAGGGAGATGTTGAGCCGATGTGAGCTGCGGGATTCCCGAGCGGGGCGGCGTCAGCCCCCTGTCTGTGGCATCCATGCTCATGCCGAGCGCACTCAGGGGCCTCACGGCCCCCGCTCGGAAGAACATCTTTAGTGCGGCGCGACGAGCGGCAGTTCGGCCGTCATCTCGATTTGCACATGGGCCGGATCAGCATTCGGCATCGCGCCGATCACGATGGGCTGCTCAAACGTCATTCCGGAATCGGAAGCCATCATCGGCATTGATGTCGCAGGATCGGGCGTTGGTCCCGGCATCGGCAAAGTCATCATGATCGGCGCGGCCTGAGTCATCATGGGGGTCGACGAAACGGTCATCATCGGGGACATGGCCATCATCGGCATCGGTCCGGCAGCGTAGGATGGTTGCATCGGGTTGACCATCATCGCCGACCGCGTGGTACGGGATGAACCGTCAGCGAGCAGTTGCATCCGCGACTGGACTTCCGGCTGCCCCCACTTCGACGCGAGTGAACGCTGATACATGCTAACGGCTCGATCGGTTTGACCGCTGTCTTGATAGAGTTGGCCGAGGTGTGCCAGCGCGGCGGGATGCCGCGGGTTAAGTTGCAAGGCCTGACGTAACGACTGCTCGGCACCCGGCAGATTTCCCGTCTCGCGCTGAATCCATGCCATCTCGACATGGGCTTCCGTCACATACGGCTGCGACTGGCTCCACCCGGTGAGCAAGTCTTGCGCTTCCGCATGACGATTCTGTTCAACCAGGATCTGTGCCAGAGAGTGATAAGTCGGTTGATGCATGGCGGAAACCTGCGTGAGATTCTGCCGCAGCACCTGCTCCGCGCCGACCACATCGCCCGTCTGCTTCATCGCCATCGCGAGATTGTGCCAATACTGGGGGTTGTTCGGCGCATCGATTGTCGCGCGGCGGAACTCGTCTCGGGCCATGGCGTATTGGCCGCGCGAGTAGTACCCGCAACCGGAGTTATTGAAGATCCACCCGCTGGTCGCACAGCACCCGGACGCCAGCGACAGCACCATGCCGCCGAACATTGTGATGCTCACGACAGACAGATAGCGGTTCAAACAAAACATACGTTGTGACTCCTGACCGATGCAGCCGCGAATCACAGAGCCGGTGACAAGACCGACCCCGGCCGCGACGGCAACGTCCATGAGAAATCGAAAATCGAATGGCGGAGAGAGAAGGCGAACCATAGTAGATCAATTCCACCGCCGCAAGATTTTCTCCAACGTAACTCTTGCGTTCTCGTGACGAAAATCCGACATGACGGCTCCGAAGGTCCAGTCCCGGCGGAAACTGCCGATCTCATGCCGCTCGGGCGACCCGCCTGGGCGGATTTTTCCTGAGCGACCGGTGGATTTTGTGGTGGCACGTTTCCAACGTGGCGGATGTCAAGGAATTTTGCGGCAATCCGCAAAAGACTCACACCTTGAAAACGTATGCCACGAGAAATGCCTCCGGCGAAGCGAGGCTGCTGTCAAATCCCGGGGATGACCGCATGGGATCGCGCCCATTTCCAACCAGAATTCGCGGCGACCGCCAAGACGACGATCACGACGAGCGATATCGTCCAGCCGAGCAACCGCGACCACCAGGGCCGCCCCGCATCCGGCTGTTTGCCGGCGGCAATCGCCTGCTCGACTTGATTCCGCACGGCGGGATCGGGGTCGGTCCGCTGGACCTGAGCGAGTTCACCTGTTGCCGCACGCGCCAGATCGGGCTTCCGAGCCATGAGCTGCACGACAGCGAGTCGGACCTGTTGGTCTTCGGATTTCAACTGGTCGATCAGCAATTGTTCGGTTTTGGGTTGTAGTGAATCGAGTTGGCCCATTGTGCCGATGAGTGCCAGTTTCAATTCGCGAGAACCCTGAAGATAAAGATCCTGGACGGCGCGTTCCGCCTGCGTGGCCCGCGCTTTCCATTGCCAGGCATTCACGAAACTAACGCCAGCGACGAGCAGTGCAACCGCCAGCAGCAATAGCGATATCCAACTCATGCCCGTGGTCCGCACAGCCGTTGGTACGGGGACGGAGGCAACGGACACCGAGTCGTTTTCAATCAATGCTCGTGGCGCGGTCGGCGTGAGGGCCATCGAACTTTTGACGGTTGAAGGAGCTGCGGAGATCCTTTTCAGACGGTTCGCCACAGTCCGCGCGGAATCGGGTCGCGATTCGGGACTCTTCTCCAGCAGCTCGCCTATCAACTTGTCCAGTTCCGGCGGGCAACTCGGCTCCAAGTCTCGCACCCGCGGGGCAGGTTCCTTGAGATGCTTGTGCAACACCTCGGCCGCCGCCTCGGCATCGAATGGAGGCGAACCGGTCAGCATTTCAAAAAAGACGCAGCCGAGCGCGTACAAGTCGGTCTTGTTCGTGACAGGTGGCTTGCCGCGAATTTGTTCGGGGGCCATGTAATGGAACGTGCCCATTGTCTTTCCCGCCGAGGTGATCCGCTGGGCGGCGATGACGATAGCCAGACCGAAATCGCTGAGTTTGAGCTTGCCGGTCTTGGTAATCAGAAAGTTGCCCGGCTTGACATCGCGGTGCACGACATTCATTTCGTGGGCGCACTGCAATCCCGCACACATTTGCAGGCCGTAGTCGATGACGGTCTCCCAAGGGAGCTTGCCCACTTCGTGAAGCAGATTATGCAGTGTCCCTCCGTCGACCAGTTCCATCGCATAGAACCGCTGCTTGCTTTCGCAGATGCCGCCGAAGCAATGGACGATGTTCGGATGCCGCAATTGCTTGAGGACTTCCAACTCGCGCTCGAACCGGGAGACCAGGGTCGGATTGGCGGCGATGTCGTCGGGAACGAGTTTCACCGCGACCATGCGGTTATTGCCGACGTACCGCGCGCGGTACACCACTCCCATCCCCCCCTCGCCCAGTTTGTCGAGGAGTTCAAACGGCCAGATCCAGCGGCTTTCCACACAGGGCCTTTGGCGGTAGCGGTTCAGGTGCCTGGAGTCATTCCCGGCCACAGTACCGGGAATGACACACCGCCTGATTATATCCACCCGGTGTACGGGTCAGAACAGGTGAAATCGCGGAAAGTGAATCTCTTCCCGAGCGGGGAGTGTCAGCCCCTTGAATGCGGCGTCGCTGGTCGTGACAGACACATTCAGGGGGCTGACGCCCCCCGCTCGGGAGTTCGGCGATCAGAGCACGCCGTATTTTTCGTATGCTGCGGTTGCCTTCATGCCGGCTTTGATGGCATCGCGGGTGATGTTTTCATCATGGACCTTCTTCCATGCCCGCTGGATCGCTTCTTGCTCCACCTTCTGCGGGACGACGACCACGCCATCCTCGTCGGCAAACACCAGATCGCCCGGACAAAATGGCACGCCGTCAATTTCCACGGGAATGTCGATGTTAATCACGCGCTGGCGGTTCTGGCTGTCGTAGACGCAGGTATTTCGCGCGAAAACGTTGAAGCCGATCTTGCGGATCTTGGCGACATCGCGAATGGCTCCGTCGATGATGGCCCCGATGCAGCCGGTATTCTTCGCGGCGGTGGTCAACAGTTCGCCCCAGATGCCGGACCGCATCGACCCGCCGGCGGCCGCGATCAGCACGTCATCCGGCCGGCAGCCATCGACGGCGATCAATTCCAGCTCGTACGGTTTCGGATCGACATGGGCCATATCGGCCCACAATGTTGTTTTGCACCGGCCGACCAGCAAGCCTTCGCCCGTGTAGCGGGGCAGCGAGACCCGCGGCGACTGGTTCTTATAGCCGAGGCTGTCCAAGGCATCCGCCACCACGGCGGAATAAAGCTCTTGACGCATCATGGGCAGCGTGATTTCAGCGGGGGCGGACATAACGGATTTCCTCTCGCGACTTTCTCAGGCGGTTCGTTTCCCAGGAGATTTCGTTTGCACTACGATAGCGAAGAACCGTAAAGACTTGCCACCGTCGGAATCGGTGAAACGCCAAGAAAATCATTCCCCTCGGAGTCGAACATGCCGCGCGTCGGAATTCTCGCCTTGATCCAGGAATCGAACACCTTCCTGTCGCGCAAGACGACCTTCGCCGACTTTGAGAGCGATATCCTCGTCTATGGCGAGGAAGTTCGCGCCCGCTTTGAAGGAGCACCACACGAAATCGGCGGGTATTTCGAGGGGCTGAAAGACCAGGCGATTGATGTCGTCCCCATTTTCGCCGCCCGTGCCTATCCGTACGGGAACATTATCGCCGCCGACTTCGAGCGCCTCGTCGGACTCTTGCTCGACGCGTTGAAACAAGCCGGCCCCCTTGACGGTCTCCTCGTCGCCCCTCACGGGGCCACCGTGAGCGAGTCGCATCCTGACGCTGACGGCTACTGGCTCAGCGAAGTTCGCAAAATCGTCGGACCGAAAATGCCCATCATCGGCACGCTGGATCCGCACGTGAATTTGTCGCCGCTGATGGTTGCTTCGGTGAACGCATTCACTGCCTATCGCAGCAATCCGCACATCGATCAGAAGCAGCGCGGCCTCGAAGCGGCTGATTTAATGCTCCGAACATTGCGGGGCGAAATCCACCCGACTCATGCCGCCTGCTTCCCCCCGATGGCCATCAATATCGAGCGCCAATGCACGGAGGAGACTCCGCTCGCCGAAGTGGTGGCGAAAGTCGCTGCGGTTCGCAGCCAGCCCAAAGTTCTTTCCAGCAGCCTGATGCTGGGCTTTCCGTATGCCGATGTGCCGGAGATCGGCTCGGCGACACTGGTCGTCACCGATGATGATCCGGCCTTGGCCCAGAAGCTCGCCGACGAACTTGGACAGGAGATGTGGAAACATCGCCGCGGACTCGCCGGGAACCTGATTGCGATTCCGGACGCTGTCGCCCAGGTGACCAATGCAGCCCAACCGGTTTGCCTGCTGGATATGGGTGACAATGTCGGCGGCGGCGGCCCGGCGGATGGTACGCTCATCGCGTGGGAATTGCAGCGGCAGAATGTGATGCCGGCGTTTGTTTGTCTGAACGATCCCGAGGCGGTGCAAACAGCCGAAGCCGCCGGTGTGGGTCAAAAAGTCACGTTGTCCATCGGCGGCAAGACCGATGCGCTGCATGGCAAGCCGTTCGCTGCCGAGGTCACCGTGCAGGCGCTGAATGACGGTATCTACCACGAGACCGAAACCCGGCACGGCGGCTTCACCAAGTTCGACCAGGGACGCACGGCAATCGTCTCGACTGACGGCGGACTGACGATCATGATCACCTCTCGCCGCAGCCTGCCGTTCAGCATCAAACAACTGACGGCGTTCGGCCTCAATCCGAAAAATTACAAAGTCGTGGTCGCCAAGGGGGTCAACGCCCCGCTCGCCGCCTATCAACCTGTTTGCCCGACAATCATCCGCGTGAATACGCCCGGCGTGACCACGGCCGACATGAACTTCCTCACGTTCCACAACCGCCGCACGCCGATGTTTCCGTTTGAACCGGAAACCCAGTGGAATGGTGAAGTGACGTTGAAGTGATTCCAGTTGTTTGGGACATTGCCCAACAATCGGCATTCCCCGCCCGATCAATGAAGACAAGCTGCTCATTCCTCTCCGCTGAAAAGAAACATCCTTCTCATGAGCATTTGGACTTATTCGCAGTGGTTGACGCCGGTTCCCGAAGCCCATCGCCTGACGCTGGGCGAAGGCCACACGCCGGTCCTGAGATCGCGGCGGCTGGGGGCTTCGGTCGGCCTCAAGAATCTGTTCTTCAAATTAGAGACGACGAATCCCAGCGGATCGTATAAAGACCGGTTCGCCGTCACCGCGATTTCCGACATGCTCGCCCACGGCAAGACGCATTGCATCGCGACATCGAGCGGGAATACGGGGGCCGCGTTGGCCGCGTATTGCGCCGCCGCGGGCATCAAGTGCGAGATCGCCATTGTGGAAGGGGCACCGCAAGGCAAGCTCAAGCAGATGCTGGCCTACGGTGCGACGCTGTATCGCGTGAAGGACTTTGGCATCAGCAGCGATGTCTCACAACGCGTTGTCAATTGTTTGAAGGCCCTTAGCAATCGCCCCGAGGCCCAGATGCAGATCAGCGCGTTTCTGTACTCGCCCGCTGGCATGACGGGCGTTTACTCGCTGGGCCATGAACTTGCCGAGCAAGGCGAAGCCCCGTGGGACCATGTGTTCTGCATGGCGGGCGGCGGAGGCCTGGTTTACGCCACCGCCGTCGGTTTCGAGCAGGCGCTCGCCGCCGGGAAGATCAAGAAGCTGCCGCGGGTGGAATGCGTGCAGCCAGCAGGCAACGACACGATGGCCAGTGCGCTGCGGGCGGGTAAAGATCACGGCCAGGCGATCACCTGCACATCCAAGATCAGCGGGCTGCAAGTGCCGACCGTTGTCGATGGCGACGGTGTGATCGAAGTCTGCAAGCGCAACGGCGGCACAGGCCACATCGTCTCCGATCAGTTGATTTGGGAAGTTCAGAAGCGGTTATCGCTGGAAGAAGGCATCTTCGCCGAACCGGCCGGCTCCACCGCCGTCGCCGGGGCCGTGCAGGCCGCCCGCAATGGCGAGATCGATCCGGACGCCTATGTCGTCTGCCCGATCACCGGCTCGGCGTTCAAAGACCCGGCGTCGATGGATGAAATGATCAAGCATGTCAGTTGTCCCATGATCGAAGTCACCGATCTCGAACGGCGTGTCGCGACGGAAAAGTGAGCCATGAGTGATCTCACGGAACAGATCCCGGCAGAGTATGCCCAGCAAGTCGTCGTGATCGACGCGGTCAGCGAGTTCGTGTTTGCCGGCACCCTCGTGGACGGCGACCATCGGTATCTCGTGTTGGCCGACGCTGACGTCCATGATTTGCGTGACAGCAAAACCACGCGCGATGAGTATGTCCTCGCACTCCGGCGGCTCGGAATCCGCACGAATCGCAACCGCGTGCATGTCAGCCGCGATCAGATCGTGAGTCTTTCTCTGTTAATTGAAGTCGTCGAATAGTGTTTGCGATTCACGGACTTGATCATGTCGCGTTCCTTATTCCGCGCCGAAGTCCGTGATGTCGACCGCCGGGCTATCGAAGACTACGGCCTGCCAGGCATTGTCCTGATGGAGAACGCCGGCCGAAGCGCGGCGGAACTGATGGTCAATCAGCTTGGCGCAAGCGGCCGCATCGTCATCGTCTGCGGGAAGGGGAACAACGCGGGCGATGGATTCGTGATGGCGCGACATTTGGAATTACGCGGCTGCGATCCCGTCATCTTTCTAGCCTCACCGCCGGACAGCCTGACCGCAGATGCCGCGTTGTTCTTTCACGTCATTCGGCAGAGTAAGATTCCCTGGCATGACCTCTCGCAAGTCGGGCGAGACGAATGGATCGCCGCGTTCACCGCATTGGAACCCACCTGGATCGTCGATGCGCTGCTCGGCACTGGCCTGACTGGGCCGGCCCGCGAGCCGTTCTCATTCGCGATGGAAGCGATTAACTCCATAGGCTGCCCCGTCTTTGCCGTGGATTTGCCCTCGGGAATGGATTGTGACACAGGGGTTCCGCTCGGCCCCTGCGTCCGCGCGACGCACACCGGCACCTTCGTGGCCCGCAAGATCGGATTCGATCAGCCCGCGTCGACAGCCTGGACCGGCGAAGTGCATGTGCTCGACATTGGCATCCCGCGTATTTTGCGAAACGACGTGTGCGGCTCATAAACCAACCCGCCGCGCAAGCAAGGGGCGAACTTCTCAAGAGAAGACCCTTGCTTGCGTTGTGGGCTGGTACAAGCAAACGAAAATGCCCCCGGTGATTCACCGGGGGCTAAGACGAAATCGACACTTTTCAAATATTACTCATCCACAAGCTGCTTCAGAATCACGAAGCGTTTGCCTTCGGCCGTCCGCAGATGCAGGACAATGCCCTCTTTCAGGGAGTGCTGTTTGACGGCGTCATCGAACTCCGTGACAGAGTTGACGGCAGTCGTGCCGACTTTCTCGATCAAGTCGCCCTGCTTCACACCGGCATTCCCGGCGGCGCTGCCTTCGTTGACGGAAAGCACCACGACCCCCTTCACATCCGAAAAGCCGAATTGCTTAGCCAAGTCAGGTGTCAATGCCTCGACCTGAAGACCGAGGTCGCCGAATTCCTTGCCCACCGGGCCAGATTCTTCGGCTTCCGCACGAGCCTGGCCAAGCATCTGCGGTAACTCGGCGATGGTGACGGACAGCGTCACAGGATTACCGTCGCGAACCACCTGTAAGTCGTACGTCTTGCCGATCTCCAGGCGTTCGACAATCTGCTGCAACATTTTCGGATCAGCGATCTTCACGCCATTGGCCGCGAGGATCACATCGCCGGGTTCTAAGCCAGCTTGTTCGGCCGGCGATTTCGGCAGCACGCTTTGGACAATCACCCCTTCGCGGGCATTGACTTTGAACTGCGCGGCGAGTTCATCATCGAGGGCCGAGTTGCGAATGCCCAGATAACCACGCGTGACATTCCCCGTTTTCACGAGTTGATCGGAAACCCAGCCGGCGATCTGGATCGGAATCGCGAAGCCGATGCCGTCGTAACCACCGCTGCGTGAGGAAATCGCCGTGTTAATGCCGATGACTTCGCCATCGAGATTGAGCAGCGGTCCGCCGCTGTTGCCGGGATTGATGGCGGCGTCGGTCTGAAGGAAATCTTCACGTTCGACGGCACCAATGCCGCGGCCTTTGGCGCTGATGATACCGGCCGTCACGGTCAGGTCGTAACCGAACGGGCTGCCGACGGCGATCACCCAATCGCCTACTTCCACTTGAGAACTATCGCCCAACTTCGCGGCTTTCAAACCGGTGGCACCTTCGATACGCAGGACGGCGACATCGGTTCGCGGGTCAGTTTTGATGTCCTTCGCCACGAACTTTCGGCCATCATGCAGCGTGACGACGACTTCATCGGCATCTTTCACAACGTGATTATTCGTGACGATAATGCCCGATTCATTGATGATGAAGCCCGACCCCATCCCCTGTTGCTGCGGCATGCGCTGCCGATTCCCACCTTGTTGCTTCAACATCTCTTTGAGGCGTGGGTCGTTGCGGAAGAGGTCTCGATAGGGTGAGTTCTCATCGAGTAACGGATTGTCCTGCATCGCCGATTCGCGGGCTTTGGTCCGCGTGGAAATGGAAACGACGCTGGGGACGACTTGAGCCGCGACATGACGAAACGAAGTCGAGAGTTCTTGCGCGCTGTGGATCGGTGCCACGGCAGCGGCTTCCTGGCGTTGACTCCAGGCAATGCCTGAGAAGACGAGTGCGCCTGTGGAGAAGGCGACGACCAGACTGTGCGTCCAGTGAGAAATGCGGGTCATAAGACAACTCCTTCGATCAGGAGAGGAGGGTCGACAGATCAGGATAGCCCGGCACGGACGCTAGTCCGGCGGGGTCGATCTCCCCTCGGGGTGGGTAATGCGATCACCTGTTTTATACGCGGTCGCAATTCCCGCTGTTGGGATTTTCTTTCCCGAATAATGGCCGAGGGGCGAGCGTTGAGGGTTGAGAGCCAGAAAAATTCGAGAGCTGCTTTTCTGATCTGGCCCTCAACCCTCAACTTTCGACTCGCAAACCTCCACCGAAAGGCTTTCCGTCAGCCGATTGACAGGAACTTCCGATGGGAATTAGAGTAACAACGGTTAGGCCGTGTGGGTGTTGAAGCTCGATCTTGAAGTGAGTCCACGGTTGTCAGACGATTTTTTTTCTTCAACGGAAGCAGTCGAAACGCCGCTGGCCGACGCCATGTCCGGCTGCGAGCAGGCGTTGGGATACGTCTTTCAAGATCGCAGCCTGCTTGAGCGCTGTCTGACTCATGCTTCGATCGCACGCACGCGGCTGGAATCGAACGAACGGCTGGAGTTCTTCGGCGACGCGATTCTCGGGGCTGCCGTCTGCGAACTTCTCTATCGGGAGTTGCCCGAGGAAGCCGAAGGGGAGTTGACGCGGATCAAATCGGCCGTGGTCAGCCGCACAACCTGCGCGCGGTTCAGCCGCGATCTCGGGCTGGATCGGTATCTGATTCTTGGCAAAGGGCTGGGGGGCTTTCAATCGGTGCCGCCATCAGTCATGGCCGCCGTGTTTGAATCGCTCGTCGCGGGGATTTATCTCGACGGAGGTTTCGGCCCGGCCGCAACCTTCGTGCAGCGGATGGTGCAGCCGGAGATTCAGCGCGTGTACGCGTCGGCCCATGGCGACAATTACAAGAGCCTGCTCCAGCAATATGTGCAGAAGATTCAAAGCGAGCCGCCGCTGTATCAGTTGCTGGATGAGAAAGGTCCAGATCACTCGAAGTGTTTCGAGATCGCCGTGCAGTTGGGCGAGCGTCAGTTCACCTCCGCCTGGGGTCCGAATAAGAAAGTTGCCGAGCAGCGAGCAGCGGAGAACGCCTGGCATGAGCTGCACGGCCTGCCGCTAACAGAGCCGACGACGGATAACGCCGAGTGAAGTAGGCGGCAGTGAGCGTGCGTCACAGAGTTGAGCGAGTAATCGCTCCGTGACGGGATGGGCCATCCTTAGCGGGGGGCGAGATCAGAGCAGCGATTTACGCTTAGCTCGATCAATCAGCCCAGAAGACGAATCAAGCACATCACAGACTGTAAAACACACGAGGCGACCGAGAAAGCTCGATCGCCTCGAGGGAGTCCGTACATCCGAGGATGCCGTGACGCTCTACGTCAGGCACCTTAAGCCTTTTTGGCAGTCGCCTTCGGCGACTTCTTCTTGGCGGCCTTCTTGACCGTCTTCTTCACAGCCTTCTTCGCAACAGCTTTCTTCTTCGCCATGATCCAGTCCCTCCTTCAGGGGTATACTTGGAGGTCCGTCTCGACCGCTGGCTGGCGCACCGGGCTAAGCGTGTCGGTCTCAACGAATCACTCCGCCGAATCCATTCCAGCTTGCCAACCATGGCAAGCTGCGTGTCAGCCGCAGACATCCGAGTCATCAATCGTTCGTGATCGCGGCAGCGATCTGTTGCGAACACTTGACAACCCATTCGTTGTCTGAACCAACACCTAACACGCCGACATCGTACGGATTTCAGAAATTACTTCAAGATAATTGTGCGACTTTTCATCGCTTTCTTGAGAAATTTTTCAAACTCATCACGCAGCGCGCGCGATGAATGAACAACGAGCAGCACACGCGCGCTGCGCGATCACATCCTCGCGCGACGAGGACGTGATCGAAATGCGTCTGCATGAAATCGTTAATATTCCTCGGGAAAACCATGATATTTTGCATGTCATCGTTTTCAAGACAACACGTCATCCACACGTTGTAACGACATCGAATCACGCGCGGCGCTTGCGCACACGATGGATGCGCGGCATCATTCACGCGCAGCGCGCGTCGCAAAATATTTTTGCTCTGATCCGCGCCGCAGACACTCAGATTGTGTTTTGCATGACTCTTGCGAGCAAGATTTTCACGCGCTGCGATGATCGATCATGTGACGAGCGTGATGGCGCACTCGCGTGCGGTCTTCTGTGGCGCGTGAGGTCTCGCCAAAGCCGATTCGCGCCGATAAGATTTCGTGACGCGCGGATGAGAATTGGCGTTTCAACGCCGTCAGCTCAAGACAGCGCTGCGGCGAGATTGGCCATCAAAACGTGTTCGATAGCCTGCGTGACTGATTGCACAGCCAGCAGAAACCGCGAGAATTCTTGTCGCACAAACGGATGCGCGATCATGCGTTACGGTGTTTGCTGCTTGAGATCGGCTAGCACAGTCTGCATGTATTCCAAACTGTCGCGCGCGATCTTCTCCGCTCCCGGTCGGTAATCGAACACCTCGACCGAGACCCAGTCGCTGTATTTCGTCTCCTGCAGCGCGGCGAAGATCGGATGAAAATCGGTGCGGCCCATCCCCGGTCCCAGCAAGTTGTCATCGTTCACATGAAAGTGCGCCGTTTGCGCGGCGAACTTGTGAATCAATTCTGGAATCGGCGTCGTCTCGCTCAGCATCGCCTTCACATCCTGATGCAGTCGAAAATTCGGATGACCAACGCGTTCGACTAACTCGACTGCTTCCGCGCAGCTGTTGATGAAGTCGGTTTCTTTTGGCGTGAGCGGTTCCATCGCGATGGTGACATTTCGATCGGCGAGCGCCGGCATGACCTCGCGAAACACTTCCTCCGCGTGATCCAACGCCGTCTCCCGCGACATACCGCGCTCCAGATTTCGCTGTGCCGGAGAACCAAACACGAGCACGGAGCCGCCGAGATCCGCGCACGCTTTGCCGAGTTCGATGAGATAAGCCGCCGTATTCTTTCGGACTGCGGCGTCGTACGTCGTCAGATGCAAGCCCTCGGTCTTCGCGAGCAGCCAATGGAGACCACAGATCGTCAGGCCGTTGGCCTCGGCTTGTTGACGAAGTTCTTTTCGCCGCGCCGCCGTGACATCGGTGATGCGCGCGGCGAGCGTGAACGGGGCCGCCTCGATGCCGTCATAGCCGACTTCTTTAATGAAGCGACACTGGCGATCCCACTCCCAACCTTCAAACAATTCCTGACAGATGGCGAACTTCATGACGAATTCTTTCGAGGCGAGACGATCGGGTTCAAAATTCTAGCAGAGTGTTCGCTCACCATAACAGCAGTCCTGACTCGATGCGAGGACCCAGATGGGGGTGATGCGCCAGCAAGTCGCGCTGTCAAAATGCAGCGACTGGGAAGTCTAGCTGGGAGTTCTGGTAACTTCGACAAGTTCGCGAGTCTGGAAGTCGATCACTGAGAGTGGAGAACTGGCGGGAATGGCGAAGCTGCTAATCGTCACCCGGCTGGATTTTCCATGCTCTCGGCACGCATGGATCGCGAATTGACAGGTATTTCTCCGAATTCTCCCGTGAAACTTTGCGGATTCGAGAATTTGCGCATTCTGGCTCAAGAGCGGCGACTTTAACGCCGATCTTGAAAAAGACGGAGATTCTGTCGTTTCACCACCGGATGGATTTCCCCTCCGTAACGGACAGGATTAGGGACAGTTCGATGAAATACGCACCCTGGATGGTCGTCTTCGCGGGCATACTCGCGCTCGCCGGCAGCTCGACGGCCCAAGCCGGTTATTGTGGAGCCGCCAGCTACAAATGCTGTCCGACGCAGGCCTGCGTTCCGTCGGGCGATTATTGCGCCGCGGCGTCCTGCTGCGCTCCGGCCTATCAAACCGTCACAGAAGTCGTGTGGGATACGAAAACCTACACCACCTGCCGCACGGTGATGGACCGCATCTGCGAACAGGTTCCGGTCAGCTGTACGCAAACCGTGCACGACACCTGCTGGCGCGATGAATGCTACACCGTCTGCAAGCCCTGCTATCAGACGTGCTACCGCGATGTCACCTGCACGGTGCGCAAGCCCTGCTACCAGACGTGCTATCGCCAGGTCTGCTGCAAGATCAAGAAGCCCTGTTACCAGACCTGCTACCGCGATGTCTGCTGCACTGTCTGCAAGCCCTGCTATCAGACGTGCTACCGCGACATCTGCTGCACCGTCCGCAAGCCCTGCTACCAGACGTGTTATCGCGAAGTCTGCTGCACCACATGGCGGACCGAAACGCAGACCTGCTACAAAGACGTCTGCTACACCGTCTGCCGACCGATCACCGAAACAAAGCAAGTTCCCGTCTGTTCGGGCGACTGGCAGACTATCACCGAAACGATTCCCGGCCCGATGGTGCAGAAATGCGTCTGCGATCCTGGCACATGGGAATTCAGCTGCTGCGGTGGCTGCCCGATCTACAAGCCCGGTTGCTGCCGCATGGTCTGCGAACAATGCCCGCCGACCGTCTGCTGCAAGAAAGTCTGGGTCCCGAAGACCTGTATGAAAACCGTCTGCTGTACCCGCTACGAACAAGAAGTTCGTCACTGCCAGGTTCCATACACGATCTGCCGTCAGGTTCCGTGCCAGACCACGAAACGCGTGCCTTACACGACCTGCACCTGGACGGAAGAATGCATCACCAAGCGCGTGCCTTACACCACCTGCACGATGACGCGTGAAACCGTGACGAAGCGGGTCCCCTACACAACCTGCACCTGGACCGAACAGTGCATCACGAAGCAAGTGCCGTATACGACCTGCACCTGGACCGAAGAGTGCATTACCAAGAAGGTGCCTTACACCACCTGCACGATGACCTCGGAAGTCCGGACCCGCAAAGTTCCTTACACCACCTGCCGCCAAGTCTGCGTCACGAAGATGGTGACGAAGACCCGCTGTGTGCCCCGGCAAGTGATGGAAACGAAGACCTGCTGCGTGCCGCGGACCATCTGCAAGCAAGTGCCGGTGCAGACCTGCTGCCCGCAAGCCCCAGCTTGCGCGGCCCCCGCCGCCGCGGCCTGTGCCGCTCCCGGCATGTTGAACTAAGTCTCGCATGACGTGACTCGAATGAAACCAGAAGCCCAGGGGTTGCAACCCCTGGGCTTCTGTCATTGTGCATGATCATGTTCCACCGGAACCGCATGCCCGCCATGCGCGTGCTCTGGTTCCAGATACCCGATGCCCCACGCCACGGCGGCACCCAGGAGCAGCGCGGCCGAGAGTTTCAGCCGGTCGTGCGAATGGAACTGCACTTCGGGTAATAGATCGCTCAACGCAATGCTGATGAAGACTCCGGCGGAAAACGCCAGCGCGGCGGAGGCGATCAGGGCTTTGTCGCCCGTCACCGTTCTCAAACCGATCATCAGCAGTGCCGCGCCGAGCGGGCACATCAGCGCATAGCCGAAGTTCACGATGTGCCGGGCTTTAGCCGACCACCCGCCGGCGAGCATCAGCGAGGTGATCGACAGGGAATCCAGCGGCTTGTGCAACGCGATGCCGAGGAATGTCCCGAAGCCGTAGGGGAACCAGCCCCCGATGTGCCCATGCACGGCGTCGGCTTCCACGCTCGACGCCAACGCCACGCCGTCGAGAATGGTGTGGAGACACAAACCGAACGTCACGCCCGCCCAACTCACGCCATGAATGCCGGGAGCCGCATGCCCGGCGTGATCGTGGTCATGGTCGTGATGATGATGGCCGTGATCGTGGTCCTGATGTTTCCCTGCGGCTTCAAACGGCTCGTGATGATGAAAGTGAAACGTCCGCAGTAGATAGAACATGGCCAATAACCCGGCCATCATCCACCCTGCCGACCAGTTGAGCGCGAACGCGGGATCGGTGTCGATCAGCAATGCGGCGGCGTGCGGCCATTGATGAAGAATGCCGACACCCAGCATCAGTCCGCCGACAAAACTAATGAGGAGTTGCAGCCGGGTGTGGGTGAGGCGAATCGCCGAAGTGGCAACGCCGCCGAACACGGAAGCGACGATAATGATGCCACAATAACAGGCAATGAGTTGCACAGGCCAGGAGACATGCACGCAATGGCTTTCGGGGAGAACGCGCGAGGAGGTCGAATCGCGAATTGTAGCTCGCCCACCCCGCGGACTCCACTGTCGTTGGCTGATCGTGGAAAATCAGGTAGCGGGACACTCTGAAATCAAATGGACTTGGGTGGCTGGGGCGCTCTGGAGCTGACCATTGCTAACGACACGCATGGCCCCAGTTCCCACTGGTTTCTGGGGCTATGCATGTCGCTCTCAGTAGGAACGCGTGAGAGCGCCCCAGCCACCCCGACTCTGGAATTATCGAAGTGTCCCACGACCGAAAATCAGGGGCGGCCATGAATGTAGAACACTTGCTCCGCAAGTGGACTTTGCACTTGCAGAGCAAGTGTTCTACATCGACCGACAACACCATTACCCCACCAACACCTTGCGCACTCCCTCCGTCATCACGTCATCAATTCCCGGGCCGCACCACGCGACGCTGACTTCATAACCGCCTTGGGGGTACGACTCGTTTGTGGGGATGTACCACGGGCCGCCGTCGCCGTAGGCGGCGCAGGCGACGAAGCGGTCGGGGGTCATTTCCTGGGCGCGGAGCTGATACTCGATGAACGACTCGGCCGGGAAATGGACGAGCGAGACATCGTTGATATGCAGGCCGCTCAGCGTGATCGGAATCCGCTTCTCGCACCGCTTGATCCAACTGACGATGTACGCCGGGCGGTTGCGGTTCGCCACGGCCTGATTTTTGTCGGCGATCTGCGCGAGTATCGTGTCGGCGTTCCACTTCGGATCGGTCTCGGGCAGGATGTCCTGGGTCGACCAGCGGAGTGATTCGACCGGCTGTGGTTTCAAATTCTGTTCTGACAGGACGATGCCGTCGTAAATGCGCTGCGTCAGAATCGGCCGTGTGGTTTTCGCACCGTCGTTATACTTCCCGGCGGCGATGTTGCCGCCACAGCCGTTGAAGTAAATGTGCAGGCATTCGGGTTCGTCCTGCTGGCGTTTACGGCGAGCCAGGCCGCAGAAATCGGCGGTGGCACGGCCGTCGCCGTAATAGCTCATCGGATGACAGGCATAATAATGACACGCGGCGAGTTTCTTCTCGCCGTTGTAGAACGCGACGGTTTTCAGGTTCGGATCGATCAGGCCTTCGGGAAGTTCCTTCAATTTCGGATCGGTCGATGCGCTGCCGCGCATGGCGAGGAGTTTGCCATCGGGGCCGAACAACCGACGATTGCCGGCGACTTTCTCGACCTTGCCTTCGCCGTGGGCAATGTGCGTCACCGGCTGCGCCGTCTTCAAGGCGAGTGTCACAGCGGCCTTCGCTTTGATGAGGCAGTCGTCGAAAAATGCCAAGTCGAGCATCGCAGGCAGATCACCCTGGGCCGCGACGATCTTCTGGGCTTCGATGCAGGCGAACGGGGCGTTGTGCTGATGGACGCAATGGACGGCGACCCGGTCGGGCGTGGTCCCCGCGGCTTCGGCGAGCGCTGTCCGCCAGGCGACATGGGCTTCATTGAGCAGGCCGGTCCAATCGACGGCACAGATCACAATCGGCTCGCCCGCGCCGAGCAGCACATACCCAAGGGCTTCCATCGGATCATCCACGACCTGAATCGGCGTGATCCAGCCGCCGCAACAACCATGACCGATCGGCGGAGTGACATCGAACTTGAACGTCGCGATCTTCAGATTCTTGGTATCTACGGTCGGAGCCGCCAGCGCGGGCTGCAGTTTCCACAATGTCGCGGCGGCCAACCCGGCGGCGGTGCTGTGGAGAAATTCACGGCGGGTGGGATTCATCGGGGTGACTCCAAATAGGGACTGCGAACTCGCAAGCGACTGCGAATCGGTTTGAGGTTAGCATAATCTAGCTTGATCTGCAGAGGCAACGTGGGCATCGTGGTGTCATGAAACCGCTGTTGCAGACTTCATCGATCGACGAGTTGACCGCGCATCAGTTCGCGCGGGTACAATCCCTGCTCACGGAGAACCTGCCAGACAATCGGTTCTGGCAGACGAAGTACGCGGCGCTGGATTTCGATCCGCGTGATTTGAAATCGCTTGCCGATTTCCGCCAGTTGCCATTGGTCGAGAAGTCGGAGTTCGTAGCCGATCAAGCGGCTCATGAACCGTATGGGACGAACCTGACGTATGACATCGGCCGCTACACGCGGCTGCATCAAACATCCGGCACAACGACCGGCCATCCGCTGCGGTGGCTCGATACGCCGGAGAGTTGGGATTGGATGCTCGGTTGCTGGTCGCACATTTATCAGTTGATGTGCCTGACGCCGGCGGATCGATTGTGCTTCCCGTTTTCATTCGGTCCATTTCTCGGCTTCTGGGCCGGGTTTGAAGGGGCGTTGCGGCAGGGAAATTTGTGTCTGGCCGCCGGGGGGATGAGCAGTGAAGCGCGCTTGAAAATGATCGAAGAAAACAAGATCACAATTTTAGGATGTACTCCCACATACGCTTTGCGCTTAGCGGAAACCGCCGAAGAGCAGGGGATGACGCTCGCCGCAAATTCCGTCCGCGGGATTCTCGTCGCCGGTGAAGCGGGGGGCAACATCCCCTCGACCCGCGAACGCATCACGCAGGCATGGGGTTCGCGGGTGTACGATCATTGGGGCATGACGGAGATCGGCCCGTTGGCGAGCGAAGCCGACGACGACCCCGGGCATCTCACCGTGCTGGAATCCGAATGCCTGCCGGAAATCATTGATCCACAGTCGCTGCAACCTGTCTCGCCAGGCGAGATTGGAGAGTTGGTCATCACGAATTTTGGCCGCACCGGTTCGCCCGTGATCCGGTATCGCACGGGGGACTTGGTTCGTGCCGCCACGAGTGAGCATGCCTCAGGCCGCTCGTGGCTGCGGTTGAGTGGGGGCATCCTCGGGCGGGTGGATGACATGCTGACGATTCGCGGCAACAACGTTTTCCCCAGCAGTGTCGAAGCGATTTTGCGGGAGTTCGTCGAGATCGTCGAATTCCGGTTGGTCGTCACGCAGCAGCGAGAAATGCACCATTTGCGGATCGAGATTGAACCGGCGGCCGATCTGGCAGACAAGCTTCAGCAAGATGTTGTGGTGCGTGTGTGCCGTGTGATCAAGGATCGCCTGAATTTTCAGGCGGAAATCCTTACCGTTGCAACCGGCAGTTTACCCCGTTTCGAGATGAAGGCCCGCCGTCTAGTCCGCGAATAACGCTTGCGAGTTCGCAGCCCCGCGCATTACGCTCGCTTCAATCTCTTTCCACACCAAGTCCCGCATCAAGGAACAACGATGAGAACGATTACCCTCTGCGCGGCGTTTCTGCTCATCGTAAGTTCCCCCGCGTTTGCCATCGACGACTACACGCTCGGCCCCGATTCGATGGTCAAAGACGGTGTCCCCGCCGGCAAAGTTGTGGAAGGGGTCTGGACCAGCGACAAGGTGTTTCCGGGGACCGAGCGGAAGTATTTCGTTTACATTCCGGCTCAGTACGATGGCACCACGCCTGCCGCGCTGATGGTGTTTCAGGACGGTGAAAGTTATGTCAAAGCAGACGGCCAGTTCCGCGTGCCGGTGGTGTTCGATAACCTCATCGCCGCCAAGGAAATGCCCGTCACCATTGGCGTGTTTCTCAACCCGGGCGTGATTCCCGCTGGTGAACCCGACGGCAAGCCGCGCAGCAATCGCAGCTTCGAGTACGATTCGCTCGGCGACCAGTATGCAAAGTTCGTGATCGACGAAGTGCTGCCCGGACTGGCGGAAAAGCATCAGCTCAAGCTGACGGATGATCCGGAGCAGCGGGCGATTTGCGGCATCAGCTCGGGCGGCATCTGCGCCTGGACCGTCGCCTGGGAGCGGCCCGATTCCTTCCGCAAAGTGCTGAGCCACATCGGCAGCTTCACCAACATCCGTGGCGGACATGTCTGCCATGCGCTGATCCGCAAGACCGAGAAGAAGCCGATCCGAGTCTATTTGCAGGAAGGTTCCAACGATCTCGACAACCTGCATGGCAACTGGCCGCTGGCGAATCAGGAAATGGCCGCGGCACTCAAATTCGCCAAGTACGATTACGAATTCGTGCTGGGCGACGGTGCCCACAGCGGCAAGCACGGCGGCGCGATCCTGCCAGAATCGCTGCGATGGTTGTGGCGGAAGTAATTGGGTGTAGAGCACTCGCTCCGCGAGTGTAAGTTTTGCCGTCGCCTGTCGGCAGCAAGTGACATTACACACACACCAAGCTCGAAAAAGGATGCACTTGCGAAGCAAGTGCTCTACATTTCCGATGCGCATCACCTTCCTCATCCCGGTTTACAACGAGGCCGAAAGCCTGCGGGAGTTGCATGGGCAGATTGTGGTGGTGATGGGGCACAGTTGGGGAGCCCGGAGCGCTAGCGAGGAAGTTTCACCCTCGTTCCTCGCTAGCGCTTCGGGCTCCCTAAACTACGAAATCCTCTTCGTCGACGATGGCTCGACCGATGATTCCTGGGGCGTGATTCAAAGTCTGTCTGTTCAGCCGCATACGCGGGGGATTCGCTTTCGACGCAATTTCGGCAAGGCGTGTGCGCTCGCAGCCGGCTTTCAGGCGATGACGGGCGATATCGTCATGACGCTCGACGCCGACTTGCAGGACGATCCGGCGGAGTTGCCCAAGTTTCTTGCGAAACTCGACAGCGGATTCGATGTCGTCAACGGTTGGAAAGAACGCCGGCTCGATCCGTGGCATAAGGTCTACCCCAGCAAGGTCTTCAACGGTATGGTCGGCGGGCTGACCGGTCTCAAGTTGCACGACCATAACTGCGGGCTGAAAGTGCTGCGGGCGGAGGTCGCGAAAGAGTTGCGGCTTTACGGCGAGTTGCACCGCTTCATTCCGGTGCTGGCCCATGCCCGCGGCTTTCGCGTGACGGAACTGCCGGTTCAACATCGCGCGCGGCAATTCGGACATTCCAAATATGGCATCCGTCGCTTCTTTCGAGGCTTCCTCGATTTATTGACCGTCGCGTTTCTCACCAGCTACGGCCAGCGGCCACAGCACATTCTCGGCGGCATTGGCCTGGGGTTCCTCGGCGTGGGACTCGCCGGGCTGGCGTTTCTCGCAGGGGAATGGGTCTTCATGAACTGGATTCCGCTGCTGGAGCCGAAACCCATCGGCACTCGGCCGCTGATGCACTACTCCATCGCCGCAACGCTCCTCGGCGGCCAGGCACTAACCCTCGGCCTGCTCGCGGAGATGATCGTCCATCATTCGACGCGCGATGAAGGCCGCTACAGCATCGCGGAAAAAACGAACAGTTAGCGACGCTTCGCAGAAGCGTGGTTCCTGACCTCACCAGCCCGCAGCGCAAGCAAGGGTTTGCCGTGAGGGCCGTTGCTTGCGCGTCGGGCTGGTTGGCGTCATCCCATCGGCACGACAAGCGCCTGCGAAAACGGTGTCAGGCTTTTGACGTTGCCAGCATGATCGACGATGTAGGTGTCTTCGATGCGGATGCCGAAGCCGTCGTCGGGGTAGTAGAGACCGGGCTCGACGGTGATGACGGTGCCGCGGGCGAGTTCCTGACCAGGGTCGGAGAAGGTCGGGCAGCTGGGGAGTTCGTGGACATCGAGGCCCAGTCCGTGGCCGAGGCTGTGGATGTAGCCGGAATGCCGCGTCGGGTCTTGCCGCAGGGTGCTGTGGCCTTGCGACTCGAACACGTCGCAGGTGATCTGCTGCAATTGAAAGGTCCGCTGGCCGACGCGCATTTCCGCGACGACTTTGTGAAAGCACGCGAAGACATCATCGTAGGCTTGCTGCACTTTCGGCGGTGCGTAACCGAGGCACCAGGTGCGGGTCATGTCGTGGAAGTAGCCGCCGGGGCGGCGCGGGAAGATGTCGAAGATCAGCGAGCGGCCGAGGCACACGGCTACGTCGGGGTTGCCATGATTGTGGGGCACGCCGGCGTCGCGGCCTTGCGCGAAGATAATGTCGCCGGGATGTTCCAGGTCATGATCGATCAGTAATCGGCGGATGTGGCGTTTGACATCGCGAATGGTCAGGGGTGAGCCGTCCGACTTTTGTAGCGTTTCCTCGTGGACGCTGTGCGATTGCAGAAACGCCTGCGTGGCCGCGACGACGGCGCAGGTCGCGCGGCCGGCATCGGCCATCAGATCCAGTTCGTGGGTGTCTTTCGTTTCGCGCGCCTGCTGGATCACATCGCGATAGCCTTCGGCGCAGATGATCAGCCCCGGCACCTGCGGCGCGAGCTTCTGCAATAAGGCAGTCGTCGAGCCGAAGTCGGCGATGCCGTAAAATCCCACGCGGCCCGTCACGCCCAGATCAACGAACATCTGCCGATGGAGTTCAATCCGCGCGGCGAAGGGATCGGTGATCCGCTGCTGAATCTCTTTGATGTTCCACCGCGTGTTCTCGATCAGGTCGAGTCCGGTTTTCGCGGCGTCATCGCGTTCCATCACGCCGTGGATGAGCTTCGGCTTTTGATCGCGCGACTTGATCACCATGCCGACGATGTGCCTGCCGCCAACGAAATAGTTGAACGCGGCGTTGACGCTGCCGAGTCCGTCCGGCCCGAAGATGACAAGTTGATCGAGCTTTTGCTCCGCCATCAGGCGGTCGAGATCGGCTTGCATAAGAAGAATCTCCTACATCGCTTGCGCTTCGCGGACCACAACGTAATCTTATCAATTTAGCGCCGATAACCCGCGAAGCGCAAGCGAAGTGTTACGTTGTGTGTTGAATAATTTCGTCCATCAAGCTCGATTTTCGCACCTGTTCCGGGATGTGCCCCAGATTTCGGTGGGCGATCAATTCGGCCATGATGCTGATGGCGATTTCCGCCACCGTTTGCGAGCCAATGTCAAATCCAAGCGGTGCGTAGACCTTTTCCAGCACGGCTCGTGGAATGCGCTCTTGCAGAAGGTCTTCAAAGATCATTTTGATCTTCCGCCGGCTGCCGATCAGCCCGACGTAGCGGGCCGGGGTTTCCGCCAGATGATACAACGCTTCTTCATCATGATTGTGGCCGCGCGTGACGATCAGGCAGTAGGTGTCGGAGTCGATCTCCAGGCCGGACAGGACTTGATCGATCGGCCCGACGATGAACCGCTTCGCCTGCGGGAACCGTGTGGCGTTGCAGTACTCCTCACGGTCATCCACCACCCAGACATCGAAGTCGACCGCCGCGGCGAGTTCCGCAACTTTTTGTCCGACGTGCCCCGCTCCGACAATGATCAGCCGGCAGCGTTTGAGGTACGGCAGGAATGACAGGCCGTCGACGACGTAGGGTCGCGGGCGATCAGATAACGGTTTGAGATTTGTCAGTAAAGAGTGCGGGGGAATGTTCGTTCCGCGAAGCGCAAACGTACGTTGTGTGTCATCGATCAGCATGCGGTCGCCGTTGTGGCCGCCCGATTTCTCGCTGTCGATCACCACCACTTCGGTGCAGGCGCGATCCGATAAAATGGCGTCGCTCAATTGGCGAAAATAGGTGAGGTCATCGGTCGGGCGGATTGGGTCGACGAGCATTTTCATCCGACCGCCGCAGATCAAGCCGTCATCCCAACCGTAATCGCTGTCGAGTTGAAAGGTGAGAAGTTCAGCGGTGCCGTGATCGAGAATCATCAACGCCCGGCGTTTAACTTCGGCTTCGACGCAGCCGCCACCGAGCGTGCCGACCTGGGAGCCATCGGGATAGACGATCATGATCGCGCCGGATTTTTGGGGCGTCGACCCGCGGGTTTCCACGAGCGCCGTGTAACACGCCGTGCGACCCGTTCGTAAGATGAGATCCAGCTCAGAAAAAATATGGTGCATCGTATTTTGCATTCAGTAGGGTTTGCCGAGGCTATGTGAGGCGAACCGTTTTGTGTGATTGAAAACGGTTCGCCTCGATGACTCGGCAAACCCTACTAAAACCCGGATAATCGATTCAATTCAACCCGTTCAGCAACTCATGCGTCGCGATCAGCTCGCGTGAGAACCCGGTGACGAGGTCGGGCTTTTCACCGGAGGGCAGCACTTCCCATGTGTACGTTTCCACTTCCAGATGAGGAGCATAATCCAACGTGGCGACGGCTGCCAATGCGCGGACGAGATCGGCCCGAGTGGTGCCGAGCGGCCCGAGCGATTCGCGATCCACCGGTACATGGAAATGGACCCGCCAGCAATCGGCTGTGCGGAATTCGTCCGAGGGAGATTCGCACAAGGTTTGATCGAGGTCGATCTGGCAGGTTGTCCCAGTTGCCGACTTGGCGAACGTCTGATGCAGATAGCGCGGCTCGACATACTGTGCCAAAGCAGCCAGCGCGGCGGGGTTGTCGCCGGGGTTTTGTACCTCAATCGCATTCGTGATGTGAACTTTATTGATGCGAATCCCGGCGGTGACCAGGGATTGAATCGACTCCGCGACATCTTCAAATTCGACCGATTGATGACAGATGTCGTAGCAGACGCCGAGATGTTCCTGCACGGCCTGTCGTTCGACTTCGGAGCGGCATTGCAGGAGCAATTGCTCGAAAAACTCAAGCGTTTCCGCCGTCGTTTCCAGCACGCAGCATGGCTCGGGTTCAATGGCCAGCCGGACTGTGCGGCGGGATTTCCGTTTCAACTCGGCCAACCCGATGGCGGTACGAATGAGTTGCCCGCCGCAGTGCTGGCGGAACTCCGGATCGGTTGCCAGCGATTTGAAGCCCAGCGGCACGGTCGAGACACTGCCTTCGACATCTTCCGGCATTAAGCGGGACAGCAGAGTGACGCAGGCAAGGGTATAGTTCCGGCGGTCATCGGTTGTCCAATCGGGCAGGTAGACCTGCTCTTTCACACGGTCGCTGTGAAAGTTTCCATACGGAAAAGCATTCAACGTGTAGCAGCTTAATCCCTGCTGTTTCAGTGCATCGCAGAGGTTCGACCGGGCGGTTTCCGATGTGAGCAACTCGTCGATCACCGGTTTTGCCAGCCACAAGCCCGCAGCCAAGGGCTGCGCGAAACTGGCGGCAATTGGCGCGGCGTAGTTCGTTAACCCGTGAACAACCTCCTCGGCCGTCAAACCGGGATGAACGTTAGTGCAATAGCTCAGCGGGAGCGAACTGAGAGACATCGGCGAATCATTTCTCGCGGAAACCAGGCAGGGCGGGATGCGGAGTTGTTTATCGTAGCTTTTCGGAGAGCCTGACACCACGGCATTCCTGAAAGACTGAGAGAAACTTCCCCATGCGAGTCGGGTTCAATACAGAGGCAAGTCGCTTCTACCTCACCGCCGGAGGCGAAGAGGTGGTTGGATGACCGTAAATTTAGAGAGCCCGAAGCGCTAGCGAGGATTATTGATCCATCGTTTCTCGCTAGCGCTTCGGGCTTCCTAACTCCGGTGATAGGTAGCCCGCATTCTCTCGCGGCTGGGGACCGAAATCAGGCCCTAACTGAAGATCGGTTGAGACAAATGGCTTTCAGGAGTAACGGGGGGGCAGGAGGAGTCGACTCCGAATACCCGCTGCTATAGCAACGAAGGTTCTCGACTGTGGCTTGACTTTTCCCCGTCCACTCGCGCGAATGGCAGATTGTGAAATCGAATCCAGAGTGTGCGGTTGAAACTGACGGGTGACGTGGCTGCCTCTTCGACGAATACGCCGACGCTGACGGAATCTGGATACTTGCGTGATCCGGAAGTTCTGCTGATGCTCCGTGCGCGCGACGGCGATGACGCCGCGTTTTCGGAGTTGGTATCCGCCTATCAAGATCGACTGGTCAACATTTTTCATCACCTGGTGCAAAGTCAGGAAGCGGCGGAGGATTTGGCGCAGGAAGTCTTCCTGCGGATTTATCGGGCACGTCGCGGCTATGTGCCAACGGCCCGCTTTTCCACCTGGCTGTTCCGCATCGCCAATAATCTCGCCAGCAATTCCCGCCGAGATCGCGGGCGACGCAAGGAAGTCAATCTCGCCGGCTCGGATGCGAGTTCCGGATTGCTCGGCCCCCGACCGCAGGAACAATTGGCGGTCGACAAGTCGGCCTTCATGCCGACCCGGCAACTGGACAAGCGCGAGATGCAGGCCATCGTGCAAAAGGCGTTGGGAACATTGAATGATCGTCAGCGGCTTGCCCTCCTGCTGCACAAATACGAAGACCTGAGTTATGAGGACATTGCCGATGCGATGGAGATGTCGACTGCGGCCGTGAAGTCGCTGTTGTCGCGCGCCCGGGAAAGCCTGCGCGTCGCCTTGGAACCTTACATGCAAATCGGACGTTGAACTTTCAAGCACGTGGAATCTGGCCCTGATCACAGCCTGCGGGCATCGATCACTGGCTCATTGGTCACTCATGGAAAAAGTCTCGCGATTATCGCAGGAGCAGCGCGACAATCTGGTCGCTTATCTCGACGGCGAGTTGGAAGACAACGAGTCGCAGGAGATTGACCGGATTCTGGCCCGCAGCGATGTCGCGCGCCATGAAGTAGAAGCCCTGTCTCGCGCCTGGGACATGCTCGATCTGCTGCCCAACTCGAAAGCCACTTCCGATTTCACCAACCGCACGATGTCGACTTTGCGGCTGGAAGAAACACCCGGCGACTTCACCGACCACCCCTGGTTTCTGCTGGCACGGCGCGGCGCAGTGATGACCGCTTGGCTGGCAGCCATCGCCGCGTGCGGTGTTGTCGGTTTTCTGGCGACCTGGAAGTGGTATCCGAACCCGCATCAACGAATGCTCGAAGAACTACCCATCATTCGGCAGCTTGATGTCTATGCCGAGGTCGACAGCATTGAATTTCTGGACGCGTTGCATCGAGAAGGCTTGTTCGACGGAGGAAGCAACGATGCGCCACCCACTCCGTAAGATCGTGTTCCTCGTCGGTCTGCTCGCGACATGCGCGGGCGTTCGAAACGACTGCCGTGCCGCGGAACTCAACTCGGCGGAATTGAGGCAGCGCGGGCAGGATGTCGCGGCGATGTCGGTCCTGGATCGAGATCGCCTGCAGCGCAACTGGCAGACGTTTCAGGAGATGTCGCCCGAACGAAGGCAACATTTCCGCCAGCTTCACGATCAACTTGACGCCGATCTGAAGACCGGCGGCAAGAAGCTCAATCACACGATGCAGACCTATTCGCAATGGCTGCAAATGCTGAACCCCGGACAGCGGGAAGACCTCCGCCAGGCGAAAAATCCGGCTGAAAAACTCGATCTCGTCCGCAAGTTCAAAGACGAGCAGGATCATCAGCAGGAAAGTCGCGTGCTGGCCGGTCGCGACGGACCCTCGCCCGACCCCGGTCGATTTTGGCGCCGCTCCTCCCGCAGCAAACCGCTGCGGCGGGATGAACTCGACGCGGCGTTACAAGCCCTTGTCGACACATTGCCGAGCGGACAGCGTGCAGAACTGGCCTCGATTGACGGGACAGCGCCGAACTGGAGCCGCTATCGGCAGATTCTTCAAGCCAGCGCGCGGCAGGCGGGTGGACCGAAGGAATGGCCCAATAAAGATCAGGAAGCAGCCGTGCTGGCGGCGATCAAAGCGACCGAGCAAGGGGCGAAGATTAAGGCCAGCACGCAGGAACTGACGCGCCGCGACCAGTTTGGGTTATTGTTTTTCAGCAGCTTCGCCGCCGAGATGTTCGCCGAAATGGCACCCGATCAACCGCAGCCGGGTGATCTCGAGAAGATGTATGAACAGGTCGACAACACCACGCGGGAAGAACTGCTGCAACTGCCGCTGCATGAAATGAACCACGAGTTGCGTCGGCGTTATTACAAAGCGCAACTGGAATCACGGCCCGAATTGCAGGAACGGCAGCGAGTCCACCGCGAGTTTCAGGAGTTCACCCGCCAATTTCTCACGGAAGCCGACATCGGCGGCGGCTTCGGCCGTCCCGGCGGCCCGTTCCGCGGCGGCCGGCCGCGCGGCCCCGACGGGGATGGTCCCCCACCTGACCGCGGCCCGGGTGATCGCGGCCCCCCACCGGATCGCGGCGGCCCCGGCGACCGACCTCGCCCACCCCGGTAATTTGAGCGGCTAGGTCAAGAACTCTCGTGCCACGCTTGCCCTCAAGTCGTGCCAGATGATAGCGCATGACTTGAGGACCAGTTCTGGCACAGTACGTCTGAATGAAGAATTTCCGCGCATTTCTCCAGGCACTAGAAAAATGTAGAGCACTTGCTCCGCAAGTGCAAAAAACACTTGCGGAGCAAGTACTCTGCATTAACAGGGAAGAAACTCGATGAGATTTCTTGTATCTTGTGTTCTCGTTCCCAGTTACTGGACTGCACATGCTCGTCACGCTGATCGGATATCGAGGCACAGGCAAGTCGACCGTCGCGCCGTTGCTGGCTGCGCGGTTGGGCTGGCCCGCGGTGGATGCCGATGTCGTGTTAGAAAAACAAGCCGGACGGACGATTGCGGACATTTTCGCGTGCGATGGCGAACCGGTTTTTCGTCAACTGGAGCGACAAACCATCGTCGAGTTGATCCAGCGCGATGATCTCGTATTGGCTGTGGGCGGCGGGGCGATTCTGAATGCGGACACGCGGCGTGATCTGAAAGCCGCCGGGCCGGTCGTCTGGCTGCAAGCCAGCCCGGAGACAATTGCTTCGCGGATTGCGGCCGATCCGGTTTCGGCAGCGCGGCGGCCGAATCTGACTTCCACCGGCGGTATCGACGAAATCCGCACGCTGCTGGAGAGTCGCACGCCGATGTATCAGGAAACATCCACGATCCGTGTGTTGACCGATGATCGCAGTGATACGGACATTGTCGCGGAGATTATCGCGCTGCTGCCGAGAGCCTCGGCAAGGAGCAGCGGGCGATGATTCCGGGCGACATTCCGCAATGGATCGTGCTGAGCTGGTTATTCGTCATCGGCGCGACGATTGGCAGTTTTCTGAATGTCTGCATTTATCGGTTGCCGAAGTACGAGGGGTTGTGGGAAGCCTTCACGGGTCTCGGCAATCCGCCGTCATCGTGCCCGTTCTGCAAGGAACGCATCCGCTGGCATGACAATGTGCCGATTTTTGGCTGGCTGCTGCTGATGGGCCGTTGCCGATTTTGCCGGCACACGATACCAGTCCGCTATGCGTTAATTGAATTTCTGAACGGTGCGTTGTTCGTGCTGCTCTATGTCCTCATCGTGCCGGCGGGTTATACCGAACCGGTCTCGGAAAGTTGCTTGTGGACTTCCATTGGGCCGTTGTCGTTGTCGACATTGCCGCGATCCGAGCTGATTCTCGCCGTCAATCTGCAATATCTGTATTACCTGGTGCTGGCCGAAGCGTTGTTGGTGGCGACGTTCATCGACTTCGACTTGCAGATCATTCCTGACAGTGTGACGTTGCCCGCGGGGATTGTGGGCGTTGTCGGTGCAGTTTGCTTTCCAAAATTGTGGCTGACGCCAGTTTGGCTGGATGGTTTTCATGTGCCGCCGTGGATCGCCGCATATCCGATGTTGCACGCGTTTTCGGTCAGCATCGCCGGTCTGGTTGTGGGCGGCGGGATGATCTGGGTGGTGCGCATCGCCGGTCGGTGGATTCTGGGGCAAGAGGCGATGGGCTTCGGCGATGTGACACTGATGGCGATGGTGGGCACCTTCGTCGGCTGGCAGGCATCGGTGCTGATCTTTCTGTTCGCGCCGATGTGCGCGCTAATCGCCATCGCCGGGCAATGGCTGTTCCGCAGAGTGTATGTGATTCCCTACGGGCCGTATCTCAGCGCGGCGACATTGCTTGTCGTTTTGTGCTGGCAGCAGGTTTGGAAGAGCTTACACCAAGTATTTGAATTGGGACCGTTTCTGGGGCTGTACTTCATCCTCATGGTGGTACTGCTATTCGTATCGCTGATGATCGTGCAGGGCGTGAAATGGATGCTGGGCATTCCGCTCTATCCGACGGATGAGTTGGAAGCCTGGACCTCGGCCGACCAGTTGACGTTCTTCGCGTCGTATGACCGACAAGCGGGACGGGGGGCTTTGCAACGCCAGGAATGGCCGGGCAGCGCGGCGGGGCAAGGACGATCACAGCTGAATCAATGGCGCAGTTAAAAGCGGGAAAGACAGTGCAAAATGCAAAATGATCAATGCAAAATCGAAGACGCGGCCATTCTTGCCTTGGATTGAACATTTTGCACTTTGCATTTTGCATTTTGCATTGCATTTCCACACCAGCTAAACTCATCACCCACCATCAACCCACGGCATGAAAATCCAATCAGGAAACCACTATGACTTACTTCCCCGACATTCCGACCATTCCGTTTGAAGGCCCGAAGTCCAAAAATCCGCTGGCCTTCAAACATTACAACCCCGATGAGGTCATCGAAGGCCAGTCGATGAAGGAACTCTTCCGGTTCGCTGTCGCGTACTGGCACACATTCCGGGGCACTGGCAGCGACCCGTTTGGTGCCGGCACGATGGTCCGGCCGTGGGAAGACGGGACCGATTCGCTCGACAACGCAAAACGCCGGGTGGAAGTCGCATTCGAGTTCATGTCGAAACTCGGCGCGCCGTTTTATTGCTTTCACGATCGCGATGTCGCACCGGAGGGTGCGACGCTCGCCGAGTCCAACAAGAATCTCGACGCCGTTGCCAAGGTCCTGAAAGAACAGCAGGACAAGACGGGCATCAAGCTGCTGTGGGGCACAGCCAACCTTTTCTCACATCCGCGCTATCTGCACGGCGCTGCGACCAGTTGCAACGCCGATGTCTTCGCCTATGCCGCCGGGCAGGTGAAGAAGGTCATGGAAGTGACCAAAGAACTCGGCGGCGTCAATTACGTCTTCTGGGGCGGCCGTGAAGGCTACATGAATCTGTACAACACGGATTTGAAACGCGAAATCGACCACCTCGCGGCATTTATGCATCTGGCGGTCGACCATGCCCAGAAAATCGGGTTCACCGGCCAGTTCCTGTTCGAGCCGAAACCGAAGGAGCCGACGAAGCATCAATACGATTACGACGCCGCGGCGTGCTGCAATTTCCTGCGTGCGTACGATTTGTGGGATCATGTGAAGCTGAATATCGAGACCAATCACGCGACCCTCGCCGGCCACACGATGATGCACGAATTAGCCTATGCCTCGATGCAGGGCAAGCTCGGCAGCATCGACGCCAACACAGGCGACTTGCTCCTCGGATGGGATACCGACCAGTTCCCGACCGATATTTACCTCGCCACGCAATGCATGCTGGTCATCCTTGGTCAGAACGGCCTGGCTCCCGGCGGCGTCAATTTCGATGCGAAAGTCCGCCGCGAAAGTTTCGACCCGACCGACCTGTTCTACGCTCATATTGGCGCGATGGATACATTTGCCCGCGGTGCGAAAATCGCCGCGGAGATCCGCAAGGACAAGGCACTCAGCAACTTTGTGCAGCAGCGCTACAGCAGCTACGACGCCGGTGTTGGCGCGGAGATCGAAGCGGGCAAGGCGAGCATGGAATCGCTATCGGATTATGTGATCCAAAAAGGCCAGATCGCGCCGAATCAATCAGGGCGGCAAGAGTTGTTGGAGAATATTGTGAATGAGTATTTGTGAAATCGCGAGTCGATACGGTCCGCGAAGCGCAAGCGATTACGAACGTCGCTTGCGCTTCGCGGACCTTCGAAGAGGAGCTTGTCATGCGCGGCCGAGTCCTGGCGCATCACCTGATCTGGACAGGTTACGGCCACTGGCTCCCCAACGACCCGCGCGGCAGCGGTTCGACAGCAATCTTCAAGGATGAACTGAAGCAACTCGGTGCCGTTTACTTCGGCCGTAAATCCGTTCAACCATCGCGACAAGCGGTGAAAGAATTTCAAGAGCGGGCCGAAGAACTCCTCGAACATCAGCGAATTCGATTCACTGGTGAGATGATCACAGTTGTTGCATCGGGGTTCAGCAGCACGATCCAGCAGCGGCATTATACCTGCTACGCCTGTTCGATCATGCCGGATCATTGTCATCTGGTGATCCGTGCGCATCGGGATAATGCGGAGACGATGATCGCGGAATTACAGAAGGCGAGCCGATTGAGATTGTTTGAGCAGAATTTACTGCCAATGGATCATCCCGTGTGGATCGACGGGGGCTGGAAAGTTTTTCTTGGGACACCGGATCAGATTCGCGGGCGGATTCGTTATGTTGAGAATAATCCGGTCAAAGAGGGACTCCCAGCGCAACGGTGGGACTTTGTCACTCAATATGATGGTTGGCCGAATCGAAAGTAGGATCTCTATGGATAGTCGAAGGTCCGCGAAGCGCAAGCGATCGCGATGGTCGCTTGCGCTTCACGGACTTTCGACTCGCCTATGTTAATCTCCAGCGCTTACATCCACGTCCCCTTTTGCCGGCATCGCTGCGGGTACTGCGACTTCACGCTGGTCGCCGGCCGCGATGATCTCATCGAGCGGTATCTGGCCGCGCTGGAAGCTGAACTCGCCACCAACAGAATTCCTGTCGCTCCGCTAACTACGCTGTTCTTCGGCGGCGGCACGCCCACTCACCCCAGTGCGATTCAACTGCGGCGGATGTTCGAGATCGTGAAACGTATCGTGCCATGCGCGGTTGATGCCGAAATCTCTGTTGAGGCCAACCCGCTTGACCTCACCGAGGAGAAAATCGCGGTGCTTGTCGAGCACAGCGTCAATCGGATCAGTCTTGGCGTGCAATCGTTCGATGACAATGCGTTGCAATTGTTGGAACGCGATCATCGGGGCCGTGATATTGAAGCCGCCTTTCGACGATTGCAGCCACGGATACCCAACATCTCGCTGGATCTCATCTTCGGCGTGCCGGGGCAAACGCTGGATTCCTGGCGAGACACGCTGCGGCACGCCATCCATCTCGGCCCGACACACATTTCGACTTACGGTTTGACCTGGGAAACCGGCACGGCGTTCTTCACGCGGCAGAGTCGCGGAGAATTGCAGGCCGTCGATGACGGTCTGGAACGGGATCAGTACGCGCTGGCGATGGAGGAACTCCTCGACGCCGGTTACGAACACTATGAGATTTCCAACTTCGCCCAACCCGGATTTCCCTGTCGTCACAATCTGGTGTATTGGCATGGCGACGAGTATCTGGCGTTTGGTCCTGGGGCGGCACGATATGTGGAAGGTCGGCGAGAGACGAATGCCCGCAGCGTGATCGGCTGGCTGGAGCGAATCGAACGCGGACAATCGCCCGTTGTCGAAACGGAGGAACTCGCCCCGGCCCATCGCGCGCGCGAGCGGATTTATCTCGGCCTGCGGATGGTCGACGGCGTCTGCCTCGATGAGTTCGAGCGGCGAACAGGGTGGAAACTCATCGATTTCGCGGCCGCGGCAATCGAAAAGACGATCTCTGCGGGCTGGATTGAACAGACGCCGACGCATTTGCGGATGACTTCGTCCGGCCGATTTCTGGCAGATCGGGTGGTAGCGGAGTTTCTATGAGGGCGAAATTGCGACATGGATTGTTATCATGTGTCAAACACACTGAGCCATAAAATATCGTCCCGGCGATGCCATCGTCGGGCTTTGAGATGAGAACCATGTCACTGGCGGAATCGATCTTTAATCGTCTGGAAGTCCTGCTGCAGGATGCCGAACGGCAATCCAAACCGTTGGAACTGGCCCCGTTTCGCGGGCAGTTGTTCGAGGTGTTCGCACGCGCGTATGCCAGCGGACTGACGGCGGAAGGGTCTGAACCGGACCTGTCAGCGGATGGTGTATGCCGGGAATTGGCGCTCCGCTGGGGGCTGACGATGGCGGCCCGCGATGCCGTGGCCCAGCAGACGAAGCTGCCGCCCGACCATCTGGCGAAAATGCGGCTGTTGTGGTCGCTGCTGCGGATGTGGATGGAATGGAACTATGCGTGGAATCGGCGTAGTGAAATGCCGTCAAATTAATTCGTCCCGCCGTCGCCGACGGCGGGCTTTGGGGGATCGCTGAGATGCTGAGTCGACGAGAATTCTGTGCGGCGATGGGAACGGGTCTGGCGGCGGCGACAGCGCCTGCGTGGTCTGCGACGCCGTTCGCCGCGGATGACAAGCCGCGCAAGAAGCTGGCCATCATTTGCACTCACTGGACCATGCAGTCGCATGCCCAGCATATGGGCGACCGGTTTCTGACGGGATATCCGCTGGAGGGGAGCTGGCATCACCCGCCTCTCGATGTCGTCGCGCTGTATGTCGATCAGACGCCGGAGAAGGACCAGTCGAAACAGCGCGCTGAAGAATACGGCTTCAAGATTTACCCGACAGTTGCGGAAGCGGTGTGCCTGGGCGGCGACAAGTTAGCTGTCGATGCGGTGTTGATCATCGGCGAGCATGGAAAGTACCCGCTCAGCGAATACGGCCAGATTCAATATCCGCGCTACGAATTCTTCAAAGCGGTGACTGATGTCTATCGCAAATCGGGCCAGACTGCGCCGATCTTCAATGACAAGCACTTGTCGTGGAATTACGACTGGGCCAGGGAAATGGTCGCGATTTCCAAAGAGTTGAAGTTCCCGTTTCTGGCTGGTTCATCGCTGCCGATGACGTGGCGGATGCCGGACATCGAGCTGCCGCTCGATTCGGAGCCGGAAGAAATTCTGGTGATGTCGGATGGCAATGTCGACGTTTATGATTTTCACGCGCTCGAAACCCTGCAATGTCTGGCCGAACGCCGTAAGGGAGGCGAAACCGGCGTGAAATGGCTGCAAGCGACGCGCGGCGACGGCGTGTGGACGATGTTGGAAGCCGCCTCGTGGGACAAAGGGGGCTGGAGTCCGCAGTTGTTTGAAGCGTGCTTGTCGCGCAGCCAGACATTGGGTCAGGCCCGCGAAGGTTTCGGGCATCGCTATCCCGATCTGGCGGATTTGAAGAAGCTTGTCGCTGAGCCGATTGCCTACCGGTTCCAATACAACGACGGCCTGAAAGCGACCATGCTGCTGATGAACGGCCTTGTCAGCGATTTCAATGCGGCGGTGACCTTGAAGGGCGAGAAGACCCCGTGGTCAACGATGTTCCATCTGCCGCCGAAAACGAATGTCGTCTACTCGGCCGCACTGATGTCGAAGGCGGAGGAGATGTTTCTCACCGGCAAGGCTCCCTATCCAGTAGAACGCACGTTACTGACGAGTGGCTTGGTGAGCGCGGGCATGGAATCGCTGCATAAGGATGGGAAGAAATTGCACACCCCGCATCTGGCAGTCAGTTACCAACCACCGAAAGAGCCGCAGTTCTGGCGGAAATAATTCCAAGGGGGTCGCTTTTGGAGTCTTTTCAAATTCTTCGCGAGAATCTGCATCCAAACGTCGTGACAGTGCGAATACCTTCCCGAGCTCAATGCCGCTGATGCGGGACCGGCCGGAAGATTTGCCTTAATGAAACAGTCACCGTGAGGGGATTTTCGATGAAGAATTGGATTTGCGGATTATTTGTCGCTGGCATGATGACATCGCTGGCCGTGGTTAGCGGAGCCGATAAGCCGGCGAAGGACATTGTTGATACGGCTGTCGCCGCCGGTCAGTTTAAGACCTTGGCAGCCGCTTTGACAGCGGCGGAGCTAGTTGAGACGTTGAAAGGGGATGGGCCTTTCACGGTCTTCGCCCCAACCGACGAAGCCTTCAAAAAGTTGCCCAAGGGAACGCTGGAAGATCTGCTCAAGCCGGAAAATAAAGACAAGCTCACCAAGATTCTGACCTACCATGTGGTGAGCGGGAAGGTCATGGCCGCCGATGTGGTGAAACTGAAGTCCGCGAAGACGGTGAACGGTGCGGAAGCGAAAATCACTGTGACGGGCGGCAAAGTGAAAGTGGACGGCGCGAATGTCACCATGACAGACATCAAGTGCAGCAACGGTGTGATCCACATCATTGACGCCGTGATCCTGCCGAAATAAGCTAGAATATCGTGATTATAAGAGTCTGAGTTCGAGCAGAAAGCATCGAGTGTCAGAAGCGATTCTGCCTCGCATCGCCCGAGAAGAACCAACTGCCGTAGACGAGTGTATCACTCGCTACGGTAGTTTGGTTTGGCACCTCGCGCGCCGAATTTGCCCGGCGGACGCGGAGGATGCCGTTCAGGAAGTCTTCATCGACCTTTGGAAAAATGCAGCGGTATTCGACCCTGAGCGGTCAACCGAACCCACATTCATCTCCATGATCGCTCGCCGGCGTCTGTTCGACCGCCGCCGGAAGCAACTCCGCGAACCACCCCATGTGGAATTGCAGGCTGGCGATACGATACCAGCGGCGTTTTTGGTGGATCGGCTGGAATCGGCGGAAGAACTCACGCGGATCGCCCGATACTGGTCGCAGTTACAGCCGCTGGAAAACCAAGTCTTGCGACTGGCACTCGAACACAATCAATCGCACTCCCAAATTGCACAATCTCTGGGGATTCCCCTGGGGACCGTGAAGTCACATGCCCGCCGGGGACTGATCAAGCTGCGGGAATGGCTGCAAGTCGTTCTGCCTGACGGGGAGACCGCATGAACTCGGAAACTCCCTTCGATCCCCCAGACCGTTTGCAGGAATTGCTGGCCGATCGTGCGCTCTTCGGACTCGACGCGGCCGAGCAGGCGGAACTCCGGCGGCTGGTTGGTGACGCCAGCGCCGAGGAAAATTGGGAACGCTTCGCCGCCGAACTGCAATTGTCGCTCTTGCCGGCAGAACTGGAGCCGCTGCCGGCCCATGTGGCGCGTCAAATTGCCGCTGCGGCGAAAACATCTTTGCCGATCATGGCCACACGTTCCGAAGAGAAGTCACACCGACGTTCCTGGTTGACGTGGACGTTGTCCGCGGCATGTCTGGCGATGTTCGTGATGTTGTTGCGAACGCCCGGCAAACCGCCGTCGATCGCAACGCTGACACCCAGTGAGCGTCGTGCGGAATTACTCAAAGACAGCCCGGACGCTGTGCAAATCGGGTGGACGGCGACGGGCGAGGCGCATGGTCCGCAGGCCACGGGGGACGTGGTGTGGAGCACGGCCCGCCAGGAGGGCTACCTGCGGTTCCGTGATTTGCAAATCAACAATCCGGCCGTCGAGCAGTATCAATTGTGGATCTTCGATGCCGAGCAGGATGAGCGATATCCCGTGGACGGTGGGGTGTTCGACATCACGTCGGCCGGGGAGGTGGTGATCCCCATCCATGCCAAACTGCGGGTGATGAACCCCACCCTGTTTGCCATCACGGTCGAAAAACCGGGCGGCGTGGTCGTTTCAGATCGCTCAAAGCTACCGCTACTCGCCAAAGTCGAGGATCGCCTCCCGCGTGCCGCCGCCGTTGAGCCGAAAAAAGCGATTATCGTCCGCGCGTCGAACGCCAGGTCACCATCGCGCTCTTGAGTTGCTCGCCCCAGATGCGGTCGAATTCGGTTGCGGTCGGCATATGGCCGGCTTTCACCTCGCCGAAATACCAGCACGACGCCTGCCCCAGAGAATAGGTGTAGGCGAAGGCCATAGCGGCACTTGCCGTCTGGCCCAGAAAGGGAATGAACTTCAGCGGTGCTCGAATGGCGAAGCGAGTTAATAGCCGTCCGCCGACCGCACCTGCCATCTTCATCAGTAACTCGGACTCCATTTTCTGACCATACAGTTCCGCCAACCGGTAAACCAAATGCGTTTGCAGCCCCATCACCACGGGGATGTCGATCCACGGCATCGGCACGGCGGCGGCGGTCGCGGCCAGGCTGCTATAGGTGACGATCAGCGGGAGCGCCTGGCGGACGGTCAAACTTTGCAAGGAACGCCGGATATCGGGCAACGCGAGAAACGTCTGGCGGTAAGCCGCCGGCAGCATCGCCAGCAGCGCATCGTCCACTCGTTGCCCGCCAAAGTTCGGTTCCGCGAATCCTTCTTCGATGTTTGTCAAATCGACCGGGACGATGCCATCCACCAAACCGGTGAAGCGTGATGCCTGTTCGTCCAGCGATCGCCGCAAATTGAGCGGAATCGATTGGGGCCAAGCCGCGCCGTTGACGAACGGATCGGGATCGGGATGCTGCTGGAGCGGATAGGCTTCATGCAGGCAGGTCAAGATCAGCAGCACGGGCCGCGTCGGTTGGGCGGCGCGGATTTTTTTGAGCGGTTCGAGGATTTCCTCTAAGGCATGATCCATGACGCGGGCCGTGACCACAACGACATGGGTGTTTTCCTGAAACATGCGGATATCTTCCGCGGGGTTGTAATTCGCCTCGCCCACGCCGCGGGTGTCCAGAAATTTGACGATGGGCTGCTCGGTGTCGGGGAAGTCGAACTCGCGCGAGGTCTGGGTGCAGGGCCGAAAGCCGCTGCCGATCTCGGCGTCGTTCGCCCCGGTGAGATAGCGAATCAGCGAGGTCTTGCCGCTGCCGGTCTTGCCGAACAGCCAGACAACCGGCACCGGCCGCGCGGAAAGGAGCTTCTGCCGCTGCTGCTCGAACTCATCATCGGACAGCCGCTGCATCCCGAGCCACGATCGGACATAAGACAACACGATGATGAACTCTCCCGGAACGGCCCGCATTCCGTCGTGATTTCGTACAAGAATGTAGAGCACTTGCTCCGCAAGTGCAAAAAAGAACTTGCGGAGCAAGTGCTCTACATTCTGAAACACATCCCCAAACGATAACGCCGCGAAATTTCGTGATATTCGCCAGCATCTACGATATCTTATCCGCTTCGAGTCGGCACGTTGGAAAAATGGGACGAATTCCTTTCGCACGGGACGCCACAGATGCCTGTCCTCAAATGGTTTGCTTTCGCGGCGTTGGTTTTTTCCACCGGGATCGCCACAGCCCAGAAGACACCTCCCTTTCGCGTGGTGGGCTATCTTCCTGAATACCGGTTGCCGGACTACGAGGCTGCACGGGCCGCCCCGCTCACCGATTTGATTTTCTTTTCGGTACTGCCGGCAGCGGATGGCGCGTTCGAGTCTCCGGTACTCGACAAACCGGCAACCGTTCAACTGTTGAATGCGGTTCGCAAGCAGGGTGTCCGGGTCCATTTATGTGTAGGGGGCTGGGATCGTTCGCAGAAATTTCCTGAAGTTGCCGCGACGGAGGAATCCCGCCGGACATTCGCCAAGGGGGCGTTGGATTATTGCCGGACGCATGACTTTGCCGGCATCGACCTCGATTGGGAGCATCCGACCGATGAGGCGCAGCAGGAACATTACGGTCTGTTGTTAGAGGAATTGGCACGGGTGTTTCATGCCGAGCAGAAGGAAGTCTCGCTGGCGATGGCCGGCTGGCAACATCTGTCGGCACGGGCGTTCGCCGCGGTGGACGGCGTGAACCTGATGTCCTATGACGGCCCCGAACGCCATGCGACATTCGATCAGGCGGTCCGCGAAGTCGCCGGGTTGCGAAAGGAAAATGTTCCGGCCGCCAAAATTCGGTTGGGTCTCCCCTTTTACGGCCGGGGCATCACGAACCGCGATCAGGTCTCGACCTACGCCCAGATCGTGCAAATGCACCGCCTCAAGGCGAATGTGAACGAAATCGACGGCCTGTTTTTCAATGGCCCCGATTTGATCAAGCAGAAAGTCGCGTGGGCTCAGAAGCAAAAACTCGGCGGCGTCATGGTTTGGGAAATCGGTCAGGATGCCGCCGGGGACAAGTCGCTGCTGAAAGTGATTCGCAAGTCGGTGCGGTAAGGCAGGTGCTATTCCCCCTTGATCTGAGCTGATGCGGTTCGGCAATGTAGAGCACTTGCTCCGCAAGTGCAAAAAAGGCACTTGCGGAGCAAGTGCTCTACATTCTGGAAGTGCAGCCAAGGCTATGCGATAATTTCATGTGGTCGGGCGGTGATGGTGAGTTCCAGTGTGAAAGACCGTGCTGATGAGAACTGCTGAAACGCGACTCCTGAAACAAATCGGACTGCCGGCCGGCTGCTGGCTGGGAATCATCGTGCTGTCGTTGGCTGTGGTCGCGGCCGAGTCACCAGCGCCCAAGGCCACCGTCGATTTCTCACAACAGATTCAAGATCTGGATCACCCGGACTACTCGGTGCGTGAAAACGCAACGCGGGCACTGTCCGCCGCCGGGGCGGACGCGCTGGAGCCATTGGGCGGTGCGTTGAAGTCGGACAGCCTGGAAGTGCGGATGCGCGTGGTCAATCTGCTCGGGAAGCTCTATGGCCAAGGCAATGAAACGACGTTTGAGCCGGTGGAACGGATTCTGGAGCAGATTCGGGCGGACGGGGCGGGCAGCGTCCGCGCGCATGCGCAATCGGTGCTGGAATCGAATTACGATCTGCGACAAAAACTAGCTGCCGAGAAAATCCGTCAGTTGGGCGGCTCGGTGTTGTACGCCCAGAAAGGGGGCAATATCCCCGGTGTGCAAATTGTCGAAGCAGAGGACGAAGATGAAATCGAGGCACCCGCAGTCCGCCCCATCCAGGCCATTGTCATTGGTCGAGCCTGGACCGGCGGCGATGAGGGTTTGCGTCAGATTCGACGATTATCGCGATTGCAGGTGGTGTATCGCGTGAAATCGGCCCCCGTCAGTGATGAGGCCATTGCCGCGCTGCAGGAGGCGATGCCGCAGTTGAATATCGAATCGCGCGGGGCGGCATATTTGGGGATCAATCCCCGGCCGCATGTGCGGGGCTGCATTATCGCGATTGTGACGCCTGGTTCCGCGGCGGCCAAGGCGGGCATGCAGGCCGACGACTTGGTCACGCATTTCGATGGCAAGCCGGTGGCGGGAGAGAATCCCGGCTTAAATTCCGAGAATCTGATCAAGTTGATCTCTGAGAAATTGCCGGGGGACACCGTGCCCATCATCGTGGAACGCAACGGCGATGTGGTGGAGCTTAAGGCGGAACTGACTGACTGGCCGACGGACTTGGCCCCATAATTTGGATGGTCACTGACTCAGGCTGGTGTTGAGATCGTCGATCAGGAGTTGCTCGAGATCCAAATCGCGGCCTTTGGGAATCCAGCCTGAAGGAGTGGCTTGCCCCATCAGTTCCGGCAAATCGCGCTGATTGGCGTTATTGTCCAGAAATGTGGCCGCCCCCGCCGAGTTCGCCGCCATCGCGACATCTTCCAGTTCTTTGTAGGCTTCGACCCCGACGAAGTACCCACCCTCCGCCGGCGTGATGGTGACTACTGCCTTGCGGCGGATCGATTGCAGGGTCGCTTCCACGCGGTTGTGGAGTGTCGCCGAATCAGAATGCCACGGTTCGAGCAAGCCTGCCCCGGTCTTGAACTTGGTTTCGATCATCCCGTTGAGGCGGTTTTCGCGTTCGATCTCGAACAGATTGTGGTGCAGCACGTCGATCGTCTGTTCCCAGACCTGTTCCTGATTATTGGCGCGGACGAAGATGGGATTGCTGGGAGCCGCCGGACCTCGGAATGCGGCGCAGCCGGACAACCCGGCGGTCGCAGCCGCCAGGCAGATTCCAAGCACAGCAGTCCGCCATCGTTGTCGCATTCGTCCGCCAAGGATAAACAGTCGTGATTGATGAGAAATTTGTATCCAGAATAGGTGTTGTCTCAGAGAACGCAGGTTGCCTCAAGACCGGATTCAAATTCGGGTCCAATTGAACTGCGACCTCACTTCGTAGCGGGATTGCATTTTCTCGGAGAGGGTGCAATTCTCAATCGAGACGTGATGATTAGTACCGAAACAAAAGTTTGGAAAGCTGGGGCGAATGCGTGCCATGAGCGATTTTGTAGGTGTGGCAAAAATTGGTGAGATTCCGCTGGGTGAAGGCCGGGCCTTCACCGTGAATGGCCGCCGGGTGGCTGTATTTCACAAAGGGGAAGGCTACCACGCGATTGATGACTTTTGCCCCCACATGGGCGCCTCGCTGGCGGAAGGCTACCTCGAAGACAATGGCGTCCTCTGCCCGTGGCATGCTTGGAAATTCTGCGTGGAAACCGGCACCTGGCTCGACAATCCGAAGTCGGCGACCAAAGCGCAAGCGTTCGCCGTCCGGGTCGAAAACGACGAAATTCAAGTCCATGTGCCTGATCCACCCCCACGAGTTTTTGCGGCAGAAACGTAGCTTCCCTGCGAATGAGTTTGAACGAATTTTTATTATTAAAAGAGATCCTGCGGGAGAGAAATCCCTCCGGGCGAGTTGCGGAAGATGCGCCAAATTGTGAAGATACCGAGTAGAGCGCTTCGGCTGGGGGTCACAATCGGAAGGGGTTCCGATTGCGAAAAGATGCTGGGCCTCTGGTTTGTGCCCAGGAGAAATGTTGTCTGACAAGTTCGTCCCTGCCAAATTCGGCGGCTGACTTGAGACAATTTCGCCACCTTTGGATTTCCAAAGTGTGATCTTTCCGTCTCCCGGAGTGGAGATGCGGTCTTGCGAGGAGGAATCGGGGCAGCGGCCTCGATTTTCCGTTGCGCCATGATCGTTCCAATCGTTTGAGTCGGAACAAATTCCGCTCGGGGTGTAAGAACGTTGAGAGTCAAACCATCTTTCCCAAAGCTCCCAGTCTGTGTGATTCGATAAGTCGAGTACTGGTCATTCGAGGGGTAGCCCGTCCGCGCGGCTCTCGAATTCCCAACAGCGACCTGCTCAATGAGAAGACAACTGGAGTTTTCGGGCAAACCGGGACGGATCAACGTTTGACCTAAAGGCAGAGACAGATGCAACCACGCAATCACGAAGTCCCCTTGGCAGTCATCGGTCTCGGTTGCCGCTTTCCCGGCGCGGAGAATCTCGATGAATACTGGCGACTGGTCCGCGATGGACGCAGCGGGATTGTACCGTTCCCCAAGGAGCGGCTCGATCGTGAGCTGTACTTCGACCCGGAACAGGGCAAGATCGGCAGAACGTATTCGCAGATCGGCGGCATCGTTCCCGAACGACCGCTGAATCGCGACATTTGCCCGCTGCCAAACAAGCTCCTCGAGTCGTCCGATTCATCGCACCTCATCATGTGCGAAGTGGCGGCGATGGCATGCCGGCATGCCGGTTACGATCCCTTCCACTTGCCCCAGCGCAATGTCGGCGTCTACATCGGGCATTCCGGTGGAAGTTGCCTTTCGGGTGAGATCGCCGCTTCGACCTATGTTGAAGAAGTGGCTCAGTATCTGCGTGATGACGCCTCGTTTCAGGCGCTCGCCCCGGAGATGCAGTTGGCCTCGATCAAAGGCATCATCGACCGGTGCCACAATGACAAGCCCAAGCGGTCAGCGGATGGCGGACCGGAATTGGCGGCGTGTCAGGTGTCCGGGCTGATCTCCGAAGCGTTCGGCCTGCAAGGCCCGTACCTCGCGGTCGATGCGGCCTGCGCTTCCTCACTCATCGCGATGGCGATTGGCGCGCATGCGTTGCGGCAAGGCTTGATCGACATGGCCATCGTGGGCGGGGCGTCCTACAGCAAGTGGTACGGACTGGTGCTGTTTTCGATGGCGCAGTCGATCAGCGGCACGGGATCGCGTCCGTTCGACGCCAACGCCGACGGGTTGATTAGCTCCGACGGTTATGCTGCCGTGATTTTGAAGACGTTGCCGAAAGCCCTGGCGGACGGCGACAAAATTTCCGCTGTCATTCGCGGTGTCGGCATCTCCTCGGACGGCCGCGGCAAGAGCCTGTGGGCACCACGCAAGGAAGGACAGGTTCAGGCGATTCACCGTGCCTACGGCCCTGGCATCGACGCGGCGGAATTGCAGTACCTGGAATGCCACGCAACATCGACCAAGGTCGGTGATGCGACGGAACTGGGTGCCTTGGCCATGGCTCTCAAAGACCGGCTGCCCAAAGATCGCAAGTTGCCCATCGGCAGTGTGAAGGCGAACATCGGCCACACGCTGGAATCGGCGGGCATCGCCGGGTTCGTCAAAACCGTGCTGTGCATGCAGAACCGCACCTTGCCGGGACAGATCAACTTTCAGACTCCGAATCCGGAAGTGGACTGGGCGAACATTCCGTTCCAGGTCAACACGCAAATGCGTCCCTGGCCGGAACCGCTCGAAGGCCGCGCCCGCCGGGCAGGTGTGAATGCGTTCGGCATCGGCGGTCTGAATGTGCATGTTGTGATCGACGACGCGCCGACACCCGAACTGAAACGGCAGTTCTCCGTCCCGGCCAACACGCCGGCGAACATCACCGTGCGGGAACAGTCCGCCGATGACCGCAGCGTGGCGATCATTGGTCGCGCCGCAATTCTCCCTGGGGCGCTCACGCTGAACGCCTACTGGGATCTGCTGGTCTCGGGACTGGACCCCAAGACGGAAACGCCGCCCGAACGCTGGAACAAAGAGATTTACTGCGACGGCGTGGGCGAGTCGATGTGGCGATTCAAGACCTCGCTGGGGGGCTACATCCAGGACTTCGTCTACGATTGGAAAAAGCACAAGGTTCCGCCGAAGCAGATTCACAACGCCAACCCGCTCCAGTTCATGCTGCTGGATGCCGCCGATCAGGCGTTCCGTGAATCTGGTTACGATGTGAAGCCATTCGACCGCACCCGCACCGCGGCGATCGTCGGTTCGGCGTTCGGCGGCGACTTCGCCTGCCAGTTGCAGATGGGTTTGCGGATCCCGGAATTCCAGCGCTACCTGCGCGAGGAACTCCGTGAACGGGGCATCCCCGCCAATCAGATCGAGAAGATCGCGGAGGGCTACAATGCCGCGCTGCTCAAACACATGCCGGCGCTGCTCGATGAAACGGGTAGCTTCACGGCGAGTACCCTGGCTTCACGCTTGACGAAGACGTTCGACCTGATGGGCGGTGCCCTGTCGCTGGACGCCGGCGATACGTCATCCATGGCGGCGATTCACGCCAGCATCGGGCTGCTGCTCGGAGGCGCTGTCGATATGGTGCTGTGCGCCGCCGGACAGCGGAATATGGACCTGAACATTTATGAAATCTATCAGTTGAAAGGCTTGATGGCGGCCGGCGAGACCAAGCCGCCTTACGATACCCAGGGCGGGAAGATGGTTCCCGCCGAAGGTGTGGGCGTGGTGCTGCTCAAACGCCTGGCCGATGCCCAGCGCGACGGCGACAAGATTTTCGGCGTCATCCGCGGGTTGGCCGCTGCGGCGAACTGCGGCAGCTATCAGGCAAACTTCCGCACCGCCGCCGGTCGCGTGCTCGAGGCCAGCGGGATTGAAGCCGGACAAGTCACCGTGTTGGAAGCGGCTCGGTTCGCTTCTTCAGAGGCGGATACCGCCGATGTGCAAGCCGTGTCGGAAGTTTTTGACTCTGAGAACCGCACCGTGCCGGTGGTCATGTCGTCGGTGATGGGCCAGATCGGCCACACGCTCGGGGCATCGGGGATGGCATCGCTGCTTAAGGCGACACTCGAATTGGAAAAGGGTCAGGTTCCCAGAAATCATGGTCTGACGCAGCCGATTCCGTCGCTGTCGGCCCAGGCGGATCTCACGCAGGTGGCCGATGTGTCGCGGCCGTTGCATGCGACCTTGCCGAACGGCAAGACGGTGATCGACGTGGCGAACAGCACCTCCACCGGCCTGTGCTTCCACCTCCTGCTGGAAGGGGGCACGCAACTGCCGGCCGCACCGGCGAAAGCCAAGCCGGTCGTGCGCTCGACACCCGTGCGGATGCACACCATCCGGCTCGGTGCGCCGACCCGCGATGTTTTGCTGGCCGAACTCGCGCGTATCGCCGTCAATCCCGACACCATCTTCCAGACGGGCGGCCTCGACCACTTCAATGGTCAGGATCGCATCCGGCTGGCTGTGCTGGCGGAAGATGTTACTGCGCTGGGCAAGAAACTCCGGCTCGTGTCCGAACTCGCCCACAAACCGGGTGGCCGGCTCACGCTGGAACAGCAAGGGGTCTTCCTGCAAGAAGTCGATCAGAAAACGCCCAAACTGGCGTTCTTGTTCCCCGGACAAGGCTCGCAGTATGCCGGCATGTTGAAGGAACTGGTCGCCGAGTCTCCCGCCGCCGCGGAAAAGGTTCGTGAACTGAACGAGATTCTCGCTCGGCTCGGTGATGGCCGGTTTGAAGACATCTGCTGGAATGCGAACGGGCAATTGGGCACCGATGTCTGGACCACGCAGCTCGCCATGCTGCTGGCCGATACCGTGATGTTCCATGTCTTGACGTCGAATGGCATTCGGCCGGACTTCATCAGCGGTCACAGCTACGGCGAGATTCCCGCGCTCGTCGCCGCCGGCGTCCTCACGCTGGAAGATGCGATTCAGCTCACACGAGTCCGCACGTCATCCGTGGAGAGCCACGACAGCACCCGGGGTTCACTCCTGTCGACCACCGCACCATTGGATGTGGTAGAACGGGTCCTGTCACATCTGCCCGGCTCGGCGTTTCTTGCCAGCCATAACGCGCCGGATCAGACCGTGATCGGCGGCACATCGGATGCCATCGCCGGGGTGAAGCGGTTGTTGGAAACGGAAAGCTTCGGCTGCAAGGTGCTCGCCGTGCCGCGGCCCTATCATACCCCGCTGCTGAACGACGCCCGGGAGCCGTTTCGCACGGCTCTGAAGAGCTTCACGTTCCGGACGCCCACGGTGAAGTTCCTGAGCAGCGTCACCAACGAGTATGTGTCGTCGGGGGAAATGGCCAGCCGCAATCTGGTCGAACAGTTGACCACGCCGGTCCGCTATGTCGATCTGGTGCGGAAGCTGGCCGCTGACGGGGCGACATTGTTCATTGAAGTTGGTCCGCAACAGGTGTTGTCGCGGCTCAATCAACGCATTCTGGTCGGACAAACGGTTTCCGCGCTGTCTTCGGATACCCCGAAACAGCCGGGTCTGGCCGCGATTCACGCCGTGAAAACGCTGCTGGAAGCCGCCGGGGTCAGCAGCTACAAGGGAGTCGCCATGTCGCAAAACGGGACAGCCATCGCTTCCAAGCCGGGCGTCGTCTTCTTCGACGCCACCGCCCGCCGCCGCAATAAAGGAGGGAGCGTCGATGTCGGAAGTGTGAGACCGGAAGTGCGAAATGAAGTCGCACCGCAGCGCGTGGCGGTGATGTCGGCACCAGTGCTGGTCGCCGAACCCGTTGTGGCTGGGCCGACACTGGATCGCGATGAAGTCACGACATTCATGATCAACTTCGTGGTGGACCAGACGGGTTACCCGGCCGAGATGGTGGAGATGGATGCTGATCTGGAAGCGGACCTGGGCATCGACAGCATCAAGAAGGC
>Ga0335397_10000317_pt1 | contig 59690 bp, 40 predicted proteins | sample MAT04_FD_205740 | JGI IMG/M metagenome (GOLD analysis project Ga0335397, IMG submission 205740) | Freshwater microbial communities from Lake Fryxell liftoff mats and glacier meltwater in Antarctica - MAT-04 (spades assembly) (version 2) ...
CAGCTCTGGCCACCTGCCGAAAACAACAACGCAACTTCTTCGACTTTCTGAAGTCCTCCATCGAAGCGAAGCTCAATAAACAGACCGCTCCATCGCTCATCCACGGCTAATCGCGTGAACGGTTACGATTTGTGTCAGTACGATGAAAATCTCGTTCCCGAGTCTTATCTTCCTGTCCCCAATCTTCCTGTCATCACCGGCGAGCCAGAGACTTCAGTCTCCGGTTCCGTTAGCAGTGCGTCGCAGGAAAGGCTGATTTAATCACGACACTGATTGACCGCTCGATGCTTACCTTTCCCGCAGCGCGGTGATGATGTTGAGCCGGACGGCTCGAATTGCCGGCAGGATTCCTCCCAGCAGGCCCATGATGACGGCCAGCATGACGCCCTGAATGAGAACGCGGGGACCGAAACGGAATGCAAAAGTGATTTCGCTGAAGGACGCGAAATTCGCGGTTCCGGTGGACAACCCGTTAAACGGCAGCGTCGCGAGACAACCCAAAAGTCCGCCCATCAGACACAGCATAACGGATTCCATCAGAAACGATGTCAAAATACTAAAACGCGAAAATCCCAGCGCGCGAAGAGTTCCGATTTCCCGCCCGCGACTGGCCACGGCCGCGTACATCGTGTTCGCTGCGGCGAACATGGCACCAAAGGTCAGAAACGCCGCGATGAAGTAGCCGATGTATTTCAGGAAGCTCGACTGAGACATTTGATCTTCGAAATACTTCACTTCAGGGATCGCGGACAACTGAAAACGTTTGTCAGTTGATAGCTGTGAAATCAATGAGTCCATCGATGCAGCATCTTGCGCGCGAAGGTTTACTGATGTCGTATATTCCGGAGTACGCCGAGCTGTCGCGAGTGCTCGCAGATCTGTCCAGACTTCAGATTCTGCGGAACTGCCGTCGGATTCGAAGTATCCGACGACTTCAAATTCATCGTGGTTGATTTTAATTTTTTCGCCAATGGCAAGGTCCTCAAATCGCTCAGCCATACGCTGACTGGTGATGGCTTCGTTGACTCCGGTTTTTAGATCTCGCCCCTGAGTGATTCGAAAGTCCGGTCGCAAACGACGACCAACATCTTCGAGTCCCCGAACGATCAGATTCGTGGTTCCACCGTTATTTCGTCGCGGCTTTGTGAGGATGGTGACAAGTTCTACCGAGCATAACGGCTGGCCATTTTCGTCTTTTGCAATTCCCGGCAACGATGAGACTTCCCGCGATACGCGCTGCTGAATACCACTGGAGATTTCATCTGTCGAACCCTTGCGAACGACGATCAGATCCAGCGGATGCCCGGAAACTCGAAGTGCGTGTTCAAGTCCATCGACAAGTCCGAACACGAGCACTGAGGCCATCACGACAAGTCCTGTGCTGACAACGGTCATTAAGGTCGTCATCCAGCGAACTTTAAGATTTCGCAGATTGTATTTTGCCGGAATCATGGATGTCTCGTCGTCTCAAGTCAGCTTGTCAAAATTGAATCTACAGGGATTTGCGGAAGGTGGTAAACGTAGGGTGGGACAAGCGGCAGTTAAGCCGCACCGGCCCACCAATGTGTGCGTCTTCACATGGTGGGCCGGCGCTCGCGTTGCTCGCTGGTCCCACCCGCGAATAAACATCAGGTCACTCGTCGCAGGCCATTGACCACGGAAAGTCGGGACGCCTGAATCGCCGGAATAAGTCCGCTGATCAACCCGATTCCACCGGCAACGAAAAATCCATACGTGATCCACGGTCCCATCATTTCAATCAGAGTAAACGGAAACTGCTGCGGCAGCGCCAGATGCATCATGTGCAACAATCCGCATCCCATAGCGACACCTAGAATTCCGCCAAGGAATGAAACCATGAATGCCTCGCCAAGCACCATCACGAGCACGCGCCGACCGGAAAAGCCAATGGCCTTCAGCACGGCAATTTCTGTCACTCGTTCGCGCATCGCCATTGCCATCGAATTTGCCGCAACCAGCGACAAACACAACACGACCAACAGACCGATCCACCGAATCATGACCTGAACGTTCCCGAGCATATCCACAAACATCTGCGCAAAAGCGGCTTCGGTTTGTGAACGAGTCGGCGTATCGGAACTGGCGAAACGATCATCCACCGCTTGAATCACATTCGGAATGTTCGACGAATCATCGACTCGTGCGAATATCGTCCCCGAGTTGCCAGCCCCTTCGCTTTCTTTGGCCTTCAAACTCTCGTCCAGATACTTCCAGTGGAACCACAGCGAGTCCGTGTTTTTCGGAGCATCAAATGTGCCCATGAGTTCAAGATCAAGATCAACCGGAAAAAACGTTCCCTTCAGAGGAACGCGCTGGCCGATCTTCCAGTTTCTCTTTTCCGCGATACGGCGATCGACCACACAACCTTGACGATTCGATTTCCAGGCTTTCAACTCATCATCAGAGATTTTCATCTCCGGCCACACATCAAACACCTGATCGGCATCTGTCGCAAATTCCGCGAACGGCATTGTCTCTTCCTGAAGTGTGCCGCCGAACCACGAATACGGCACCGCTGCCACAACACCGTCAGTCGCTCGCACATCGTCTACCATCGAGATCGGCACTTTGCCGGAAAAACCCTGCACGTTCATAACAACGATGCGATTCGCCTGCGACGCGCCTTTTTTCCACGTTTCCTGCGACGCCATGAATCCGTAAAGCACCGTCATCAACGCAAGGCTGAAACCCACTGACAAAATAGTCAGCAGACTGCGGATTTTGTTGCGAGTGATATTTCGAAAAATGTAGGTAAAGAGTTTCATCGAGCAGCCTCCACATGACCGGACATGTTGGGTTCAGGAACCAGCACACCCTTTTCCAGATGCAACGTTTTCTTCGCGCGGGCCGCTGCGTTAGGATCGTGAGTGACCATCACAATTGTTTTTTGGAACTCCGTGTTCAGCCGCTGCATCAGGTCGAGAATCTCGTTCGCCGATTTTGCGTCAAGATCTCCCGTGGGTTCGTCGGCGACAATAAGAGTAGGATCAGTCACGATGGCTCGCGCGATGGAAACGCGCTGTTCCTGACCGCCTGAGAGTTGTCGGGGGTAATGATCCATGCGATCGCCCAGTCCCACAACTTCGAGCGCAGTTTTTACGTGTTCCTTACGTTGTCGTCGCGTGAGGGACGTCAGGGTCAGTGGCAATTCGACGTTTTCATATGCCGTCAATACCGGGATCAGATTGTACAACTGAAAAATGAATCCGATATGACGTGACCGCCATTTTGCCAGAGCCCCTTCGGACGACGCTCCCAGATCCTGGCCGCAGACAACGACGGTTCCGGACGTCGGGCGATCCAGTCCGGCGATCAGATTCAGCAGTGTCGTTTTGCCTGAACCGGACGGTCCCATCAATGCGAGATAGTCGCCTGTCTGGAGTTCCAGATTCATCCCGCTCAGCACCGGGATGACAAGTTGCTCCCGTCGAAATTCTTTGCAAACATCGCGAACGACGACGACTGGCTGATTATTTTGTGAAGCGTCTGCCACGCTGGTGGCTCCTGTGGGTTAGATATTATTTGTATGCGTAGCGGAAGTCGCCAGGACTTTCGGTTCTTAGAATCTGCCGAAACTCTTTGCGAGTTCCGCTACGTCCTGGCCGGTAGTTCATTGTACTGTCTTGATCAGAACATCGTTCTTGAGTTCCAAACTCGGTTTCACGATGACCTTTTCTCCACCAGACAGGCCGCTCATGATTTCTGTGCGACCGTCTTTTGTGTCACCAACAGTCACGGCGATTTTGTGTATTCGATCGCCGCTTGTCACGACCCAAACAAATGTTTCTGAATCTGCGGAAACAATCGCGTCGGTCAGGCAGAACACTCGGCTTTGATCCTGCTTCGTTGACGCTTCATTTTCCATCGAAAGGAAATAAACCGTGCAACTCATTTCAGGAAAAAGCCGACTGTCTGCATCGGTGATTTCCACTTTCACCTTAACTGTCGCTCGAGCTCGATCACCCATCGGAATAATCTTACGAACATTGCCTTTGTACCGACGATCGGGTACGGCATCGACGGCAATTTCCGCGGACTGTCGCTCCAAAATACGACTGATGAAATCTTCTTTCACGTCGCTATCGACTTCCAAATGATCCAGGTCTGCAATCGTGACAACAGATCCACGTCCTGAGGCTTCGCCCATTCCACCCGGCAAAATCGATTCACCAAGCTCCGCGTCTTTTGAAATCACGGTGCCATCAAAAGGAGCGCGAACAAACATATTCTCCAGCAACTGCTCAGCCTCCCGAACGCGAGCTTCGGCGAGTTGTTGCGCGGCTTCCAGTGAAGCCTTGCGAGCCAACGCAGCGTCGCGTTTAAATCGAGATTCGTCGAAGTCTGCCGGAGTCAGCGCTTTAGATGCGAATCCTTTTTCTGCCCGTGCGAAATCGCGTTCAGCTCGCTGAATTTCGACATTCTGTTCAAGAATTTCTGTCTTTGATCGTGCTGCCATGGCGCGAACTGCAGCGAGGGAAGCATCCAGATCAGCATGTTCCAAAACGGCAAGAACGTCGTTGGTTTTGACTTTCGAGCCTTCTTCGACATTCACTTTTTCGATTCGACCTGTTGCTCGTGCACCAATGCGCGCCTGGCGTCGTGATTCAATGTAGCCCGTGGCAACGACAAGCGCATCTGCCGATCGCCCTTTTTCCAGACTGACGATTGCCACGCGCACTTCGGGACGAGGCCGCATGTTTTCAAGCAACTTTGCGGAATCCGGAAGCCAGCCCTGCCGCTGCGAAAGAACGACACCTCCAACGGCAAACCCGATCAACAGGCACAGCAAAATCAACCAACGCACCAGCCGACCGATTGTCGAAGCTGTTTGCGCAGGAACATCGCGCTGGATTCGAAGTCTGGAAAGGGAGTCGATCGATGATTTCGGCGTGTCAACATTCATAGGTTGCGGGTTAAATAAACAGTCAGGGAAATCGTGATTCCGTATTCATGGGCAAAAGCCAACTCCGATCCTGCCCGACAGATTGTAAACATTCCCAATTCGTTTTTACGGTGATCGTAGCGCAAATCCAGATTCTGTATCACAAAACGGGGAACAAAGAGACTTGCCTCGCGTCTGGCCGCTCGGCTTTGATAAACTGAATGTTGTAAAATCTCATACCTTTGTTCCACATCAGGCGAAGTAGATGTTTCGACAGCCCAAAAATGCGACGAGCGAACTCACCGGGCACCATTTACTTAACCGTCGCGGGTTTCTCGATCACACCGGTACCGGCCTCAGCAGCATCGCGTTATCAATAATGCTGGCCGAGCAGGGTTTGCTCAAGGCTGATGATACCAGTCCGAGCCGTATTGGCGCAAGCACCGTTGGAGGAAAGCTGCCGATTCGACCGGAGATCGATCCTGCACATCCGTTTGCATCGCGGTCATCCCACTTTCCGGCGGCAGCAAAACGTGTCGTCGTGATTTTTTGTTCGGGTGCCTGCAGCCATCTCGACACGTTTGACTACAAACCGGAACTGATCAAGCGGCATGGTCAGCCGCTGCCGGGTGCCGACAAACTCATAACGTTTCAGGGCGAACAGGGAAATGTGACACAGAGTCCCTGGGCGTTTCGGCCACACGGCGAATGCGGCAAGATGATTTCAGACCTTGTCCCAAAACTCGGCGCGCTGGCAGACGACATGTGTTTCCTGCATTCCATCAAGGGGAAAACAAACACGCACGGGCCCGGTGAAAACTATATGTCGACGGGATTCACGCTGGATGGTTTTCCCAGCATCGGAGCGTGGACTTCGTATGCACTTGGTACGGAAAATGAAAACCTGCCCGCTTACGTGGCGATTCCCGATCCGCGCGGCACACCACAAAACTCCGTCAACAACTGGGGGCCAGGTTTCCTGCCGGCAGCGTTTCAGGGGACAGATTTCAATACGTCACTACCGATTCGTAATCTCGCGAGACCTGAAACAATTTCACCTGAGGCTGACGCAAAGACACGCGACTTTCTGAAACGTCTCAACGAGCGACATCTGGAACGCTTCCCCGGCGATACGGAACTTGCTGCCCGTATTTCCAGCTATGAACTGGCTGCAAAAATGCAGCTTAGTATTCCGGAAGTGCGCGACCTTTCCACCGAGTCCGCATCGACACTTGCCATGTACGGCGCAGACGATGCGGAGAATTCACTGAAGGCGGCGTTTGCGAAGAATTGCATCCTCGCGCGACGTCTGCTGGAGCAAGGTGTTCGCTTTGTCCAACTATTTAACGGAGCCTATCAGACCGGCGGTGAAGGCGTCAGCAACTGGGACGGACACAAAGTGCTGGCGGAACAGTACAGCATCCATGGCCCGGTGCTGGATCAACCGACTGCGGCCTTGATTCAGGATCTGAAACAGCGTGGGCTGTTGAAGGACACTCTCGTCGTCTGGTGTACGGAATTCGGTCGCATGCCGACGTTTCAAAAAGGTGCCAGTGGCCGCGATCACAATCCGGAAGGCTTCACCTGCTGGATGGCCGGTGCCGGTGTCAAAGCCCCGTTCAGCTACGGGTCGACCGACGATTTCGGATACAAAGCCATCGAAAATATCGTTACGGTCCACGATTTCCACGCCACGATTCTGCATCTCCTGGGACTTGACCACGAACGGCTGACTTTTTACTACAACGGCCTGGAACGACGTCTGACGGATGTCGAAGGCACGCTTGTCAAAGACGTCCTCTCGTCAGTTGGTGTTTAGTCCGCTTCCTGAGTTGATCAGCAACGGCACGTCGTTTGGATCTTCGGGGTTGTTCTCGATCGGCGTTTCGGACTTCATGCGGTGCGCCAGAACCTGATCGCGGTAATCTCGCAAAGGACCAATCAGGGCCAGGTTGACGAAGCGACGACGGCTGTAGAATTCTGATTGATCCACTACTACAGAATGTGACAGGTCTTCCATCGATGCCAGCGCGCGGTTGGCGACGCTGACCGACAGATCGACGTCGTTCTGTACACGCAGCGCAGAACGGGGTTCCCACGCAGTTCGGGCTTCCCAGCGTTCAATCATTTTCTGCAGCAGAGAATTCAGCATGTCGTAACGGTCAGTATCGTCAGCGATCAGTGACGGTTGATCCACCAGTTGCGCCAGGGCCGAAATCACTGGTCGAACGGACGCATCCGTAGACGAAGTGAAGAATACGATGTGCAAACGGTGCTGGAATTCTTCGATGGGTGCCGGATGATGCGAGAGTTCATGCAGACGGACGATTTCGTAATGAGCAAAATGCGAAATGAGAGGTTCGAAATTGTCCGTGAACGTATCCAGCCGATGAATCAAATTCGTATTCAGTTCCCCACGACTTGCGGCGGACAACGCTTTCCCCAGTGAAATGAAATAGTTCTGACGCAACAGATCCAGAGGATGAGCCACTTTCCTGATTTTTCCGCTTTCAATCAGATCCTGCGGAGGACGTGGACTTTGCTTCATTTCCATCTGCAAGGATTTGCGATACGTCCACGGCTGATCGGGCATCCCGGCAAGTATCTCCAACTGCTGCGCCAGTGCACTCAGGCGGCGTTTGACTTCTTCGTGATCTTCTGACACAGAAGATGCCGCCAGAATCTGTTGCTGGTGTGGACTAAACGCTGCATTCATTTCTGATGCTTTGTCGGCGACTCGAACAGCTTCATAAGGCAAAGACATCGCCATGCCACAATTTGCAATTGATGTCGTACGCGCAGGAACGTCGTGATTGAACATTCCGATCGGGTCACGTGTGTCAATCAGCGGCAGAATCGCAACCTGCGCCCAGTCCCAGCCGGACGTGGCGATTTCCCGCCGTACATGATCTCGCTGAAGTTGCGACAGGAACTTCGGATCGATCAGTCCTGTTTCGGAGTCAGAAGCCAACACAACGATTTCACCTGGAACAATCTGAATGATGCCCACATTGACAAACGTGTTCATCAACGTTGTCATCGTCACTGTCAAAGGATCTGGCCCCAGATCATGCTGGCGAAACCGCTGACAAAACACAGCATCAGCGTCCATGCGTGAACGAACGGCCTGATAGAACTCCGCGGTGTACTGCGAGACATCAGAATCCAGTGCAGGATTGTTTCCTGAGGCAATCACAACATCAAAGCGGTCAAGTTCGCGGCGACGCACGGCAAGAATTTCCGGTTCATGCAGAATTTGAACACGTTCGTCTTTATCAGGCGACAGTTGCTGACGACTCCATGTAAATTTCCGAGCCAGCTCCGTTGTCTGTCTGTCTTTCCGAATCGCCACGATCTGCTGCACCGGAAAATGTGAGCAGACTCGCAGGCAAGCTCCGGTGTCGTCGCCCAGCAGCAGCACTCGAGACGGATGCGAATGATTGGCCAGCGGCAGGATCGCTGGCAGAATGTCCTCTATCGGCTGCGGCGAGATATTCGTATCCGCACTGACCTGCCCAATCAGCATCCCGTTCCGTTGAAACTCGACCACGTTGCCGGTGCGTCGCCATACGGTCACTTCACCAGACGAAGTCGGTACGGTTATGATCAGTCGACTGGCTTGAGACTGTGCAATCAGATCCTGATCCACGCCACGCCGTACCGCTGCGGCAGTTCGTTCAGAAAACAACAACGACGATGTTCTCGATGTTTCGATTGATCCGCAGGTGATCAACAGTGCGCTGCCGAGACTCAGGACAGGCAACGCAAACCGCCGAATCCTGCTGGACGATTCAGGCGAATTCGCAAGAACCTGGATGACTTGTGCGATTACATGCACCACAATTCCGAATGCCAGAATCACGACTGGTGAAACACTTTGTGCAACAGCCGCCAACGCCATCACGACACCACCAAGCAACGACAGAATTGCGGACTCCGTGGAATTCGAATATCGATTCTTATCGGCCGCACAAAACACTGGCACAAATGCGGCCGTTGCAAAAACTGCACATTGAAGCGATCGCAGGAACAGCACCAGCCAAGCCGGAAGTCCGGCGGTGTTGATATCCAGATTCAAGTTGGTCAACGACGCAAACAGGACAGGTAACAAGGCCACAATCAGGATCGAAGAGAATTGCAAAGCCTGTGGCTTTAACAGACGTACAGTCAGCGGCTGCGACAACACGATCAGCGTCAAAGCGGACATGCAGACAGTCTGGATCAGAATCGGCAGACCGCCAGGCATCAGACGAACGAAGATCTCCACGAGCGCTACTAAAAACATTCCACTCGCTGCGAATGATAGCAAGGACTGAGAGTACGCCCGGTTTGTGTCGCCGCTCGCAGCTTTCGATGCTTCGATGACTGGCAATTTCAGAAACTGAGTCGCAACAGCGAATATGATCGCAAGAGTCACCCAGATCGCCAGCGGCATGGCCGACAATCCCAGCCAGACGGGAAGCAGTAACATCAGGACACCGGGAGCACCTTCCAAAGCAAGATCCGTCCAGCATTTATTCACGAGCGGATTGGACGTGCGGAAGAATAAGCCTGCTGCCGCTGTCAATACAGCAACAACCATCGCAGGGAAGAGCATTGTCAGCAACGCCGAGAGCGGCCACGCGGATGGAATCGAATCACATCCAGCGAGCAAAGTGGCATTCATTATGGATGGAACAAACCAGCTCAACGCGAGGACCAAGACCGCAACGACGAACGTGAAAATCCTCGGTGCCCTGCCCGTCACCTGCCATGGAATGTGTTGGCCCATCCAGGCCAGCAACACCACGCCCAATGCAAATCCAAGTGCCAGCGCCATGAGCGAATCTGTTGAAGTGCCGCAGAGCGTATTCCAGCAGGAAATCAGTTGTCCGACGACGACGGCAACCGCCATCGCTGACAGAGTCCGACCGAATGGCCACGGGCGCGCAATCTGAGTAATTGAGAACATGGCATCCTTGCCTGAAATGACTTCTCTTGATTGATGACAGGTTTCGGCATTTTTACCGGCAAAGCCATGTTTGCCTCAAGACTGAAGGCAAAAACACTCTTGGTTCACGATTCCATGACCTCCGCTAGACCGGAATGTCGTCACGAAGATTCAAAATAGAAACTCTACATGAATTAGGTAAAAATATTGCGGGAAATCACGGGCGGGGGTTCCCGCCAGTAGTGGGGGATAGTCAGACATTGCCACCGGCACGACCTGTACCAGTTGCGCCGCTGTTCAAGATTTCTTGCGTGCTGCCAACAAAACAACCCTCCTATTCTTCCCGGACGTATGCTTTCCATGCGGCAATCCGTGGAAATAAGGCATGTCGAGTGTCGCATGCTTCGATGCGCAAAACATGACAAACACCACTTTGACGCAGACAATTTTGAGACGCAGTTAGTTCAATTCGCCAGACTAAGAATGTCACTATGGTTACTGCATTCAAAATCGATTCACCATCCCATTCGAGAACGTCTGAGTCCGCGGCGATTCGCGGCTTGACAGAACGTGATTTAAAGCACTCCAGGATTCTGATCGTTGATGATGAATCCCTCAACATCGAGGTTGTGCGGCGTTACCTGGAATTCGGTGGCTACCGAAATCTGGTTTCCACCGATCACGCAGGACAGGCATTGCCTCTGATGGGTCTCGACCGGCCCGATGTTGTCCTGCTCGATATCCATATGCCGGAAATCAATGGGCTGGAAATCCTGGCCGCGATGCGGTCCGACGAAACATTGTGCAGAACACCGGTCATCATTCTGACTGGCAGCTCCGACCCGGAAACAAAATTGATCGCACTCCAGGCGGGCGCGACGGACCTGCTGCAGAAACCTGTCCACGGCGAAGAACTGCTGGCGAGACTGGGCAACATTCTCAGAATGAAGGCGTATCAGGATCGTCTTCATCAACATTCAGAAGAGCTTGAGGAAGCCGTACGGCGACGGACGGCGGAACTGGAAGCATCGCGTCTGGATGTGATCCACTGTCTGGCGCGTGCCGCAGAATTTCGCGATGACGATACCGGGCAACACGTTCTTCGAGTTGGACGATACGCACGCGTGATTGCACAGCAACTGGGATTCTCACAACGGGAGTTGGATATCCTCGAGCCAGCGGCGCAATTGCACGACGTGGGGAAAATTGGCATCGCAGATTCGATTCTGCTCAAACCGGGAAAGCTCACTCCGGAAGAGTTCGAAACGATGCAGAAGCATTGTGGATTCGGCAAGAAAATCGTGCACCAGGTATCCAATGACGAAGCTCAATCGCTTCGAAAACATACCGACATTGGTGGTCGCATCATGAAGGCGTGCTCCTCTCCAATCCTCGAAATGGCGCGGCGAATCGCACTGACGCATCATGAGCGATGGGATGGAAGCGGGTACCCTCTGGGCCTGGCCGGTGGAGACATTCCGCTGGAAGGAAGAATCACTGCGGCCGCAGATGTCTTTGACGCTTTAAGCAGCAGACGGCCCTACAAGCCCGCGTTTCCGCTGCAAAAATGTTTTACAATCATGGAAGAAGGTCGGGGGACCCAGTTTGACCCGGATATTCTGGACGCATTCTTTGCTCGCCGCGACGACATTATTCAGATTCAGATCGACTCTGCGGACACAGAATGATGCTACGCGCGGCTTAGGATCGCTCGATCAATGATTGTCGTGGCTACGTTCGCCAGAGCGTGGATATCCGCCGTGTGGCGACGGCAGTTACGATCAAAACGAACGGTTGTTTTCAGAGCGATTCTTCGGTGAAGGGCATTCCTTGTTAAAGCACAGTCAGAAATTCTGGTCACAGTACAATCTGAACTCCGTCATCAGTCAGGATGACGTGTGCCGCTCGGTCATTGCTGAAAATCCGGCAGGCGACCGAGTCATCATTCACGACGTCACATTCACTTCTGACACGCCAGCGGCTGTTCGAATGCGGCTGGAGTATGAAACAGCGCGACTGGCTTTCCTGTCACTGGAACGAATGACCGTTCCTCTGGATTTTGAATTCCACGGCGACACTGGCCGCATTATTTGTCCATGGACAGCCGGTGAAACTCTGGCCGACACAATCGGATCGTCAAAACTCACGGTCGCCCTGACTCTCAGGATCGCCGAAGATATCCTTGGATCGCTTGAGAAAATTCATGAACATGGTCTGATCCGTCGCTGCCTTCGTCCCACAGAAATCATTCTTCAGGAAACTGACGGAGACAGTCGAGCTTTCATTGGAGGCTATGGTCCTCTGATGATGCTGCAGGGATTGCAGGATGCATCGTTGGCCATGCAGGTTGCGACGTACTCCTCGCCGGAATCCATGGGGGCTCTTGACGAAGATGTCCGAGCCTCTGCGGACCTGTACTCTTTGGGCATAGTGCTTTTTGAGTGTTTGACCGGCCGCGTCCCTTTTTCTGCAGATAACGTCGGTGATCTGGTCTTTCACCATATGACTGCACCGATTCCCGATCTGAAGTCCATTAACTCGCAGATCCCTGAACATCTCAGTGAAATCGTTCAGAGACTGCTTCAGAAGCATCCGCGAGATCGTTATCAGTCCGCTGCAGGTGTCTTGTATGACCTTCGACAATTGGAGACGGTTCAGGAAGCCGCCTATCCACAATGTCTGGTCCTCGGAACAATGGATCGCCGGGAAACTCTGATTGAACCGGCGTTCGTGGGACGGTCCAGCGACATGGCGTTGCTCAAGGCCGAACTGGAAAATGTCGCGCAGGGTAATAGTCATACCGTTCTGGTAACGGCCGCTTCGGGACTTGGGAAATCACGACTGCTTCTTGAAACATCAAGAATCGCCGTTTCCCAGGGATTTCAAGTGCTGCGCGCTCAGGGGAAAAATCAGATTGGGCTTGCGCCGCTCGCGTCACTCCGAGAAACAGTGTCTCAGTGTATCGACGTGATTCGTCACGACGCTGGCCTCAAAGCGCGCTTGCACTCCGAACTCAGTGAGTTTGCGCGAGAACTTGGAACCGTCGCTCCGGAACTGGTCACCGAACTCGAACTGCCGACGCAAGTCGAACGCACACATGATCTTTCCGATCGACGAATCGCCATCGCGCTCGCAACGTTCTTCAGATCACTCGGTTCGGCAGAAAAACCAGTTCTGATGCTTCTGGATGACATGCACTGGGCTGACGATCTGACAGTGACGATGCTTGAGTGCTGGCATCTGACGAATTCCAGCCACACTTTGCTGATCGTGGGAACGCGTCCTTCAGACGCCACGGCGGAACGACTCAGGGACAACCTGAAGTGTGTGATCAAACTCAATCTGGAACCGTTGGTTCGCGCGGACCACGACAAACTGCTGGAATCCATGACAGGCGGATTGCCAGCCCAGATCCTGACGACGGTCTGGGAGATGTCGGCAGGCAGTCCGTTTATGGCAACCGCCGTACTCCGAGGTCTGGTGGAAGGCGGTGTACTGACATCTTCCGACGCTGGCTGGCTGGTTGATGAACGACAATTGAAAAACCTGCAGATGTCTGGTGAGGCTGCTGAAGTCTTGAAGCGGCGCCTGTATCGCCTGTCGCGGGAATCGCAGGACTTGCTGGCTGTCGGCTCAGTTCTCGGGAAAGATTTTTCGATCGAAATGGCGGCAGACCTCGCGGAAATTCCTCGGGATCGGGTTCTGGAACTCCTGGTTGAGCCACGCCGAAACTGTCTGATCTGGGAAAGAGCATCCGGAAACATTTGTTCGTTCATGCATGATCAGATTCGTGAAACTGTCATTCAGACACTGCCTCCGGCTCGACGCGCCCTGATTCATCGCCGAGCCGCTGTTTATCTGAGCCGCCATGAACCGCATCGAGTCTTCGATATTGCCGTTCATCATGACGCAGCCGGACAATCTGATCTGGCAAAAGAATTTGCTCTCGAGGCAGCCGAACAGGCAAGAACAAGTCACGCGCTGGAATCTGCCGAACAGCAGTACCGAATTGCTTTAAGAAGTTTTTCCGCTCGATCGGAAGAGCCGAATTTTCAGGTCCTGTATGGACTTGGTGATGTTCTGATGCTGTGCGGCCGCTATCAGGAAGCAGAACCATTTTTTGAACGAGCGATCAAGTGTGCAGATTCGGCGGCACTGCGAGCGGAAGTTGCCCTCAAACTGGGTGAACTGGCATTCAAAGAAGACCAGAAAGACAAGGCCATCGAGCTGTGGGAAAACGCATTGCTCAGCCTTGGAGGCAAGCTGCCGTCCGCTCTGATGGTACCGTTTTATCTGGTACGTGAAATCGCGGTTCAGGCATTGCACACGCTGCTGCCACGCTGGTTCGTAGGCACTATCACAACCGAACCGTCCACAGACGATCGCCTGATGTGGAGACTGCAAAGTCGGCTCACTTATGCCTACTGGTACGTCCGCAGCAAATCAGTCGTCCTGCATCTGCATCTCCGCGGCATGAATCTGGCAGAGCGTTATCAACCGACTTCTGAACTCGCCCAGTTCTACTCTGAACATGCTCCCGGAATGAGTCTGATACCCCTGAGTCAGCGCGGAATTGCGTATGGTCGTCGTTCCCTGCAAATCCGCACCGAACAAAATGACATCTGGGGACAGGGTCAATCGCTGCATTTTCTGGCAATTGCACTTTATTCGGCCGCACAGTTCGAAGAATGTGTCGACGTCGGTCGCCGCAGCGTGCGAATTCTGGAACGAGCCGGGGACTACTGGGAAAAACATATCGCGCAGTATCAGGTTGCCGCATCGCTGTATCGCCTCGGCCGATTCACGGAAGCCGCTCAACTGGCTCGAGAAGCATACGACTCCGGCCTGGCAGTCGGTGATTTTCAAGTGTGTGGCAATATCATTGAAATTTGGGCGCGTGCCACCAATGGAGATGTTCCCCAGAAGATTCTGCAATGCGAACTGGACCGCCCTCGGTCAGACGTTCAGGGGCAGGCTCACGTCCTTCTGGCGCAAGGAATCCAGTTGATTTCCGACGGACGATTTGAAGAAGCTGTCCAGGCGCTGGATCGGGGAATTCAGGTCACTCGAAGTGCCGGCATCCTGAATGCCTATACGTCTCCCCTGTATGCCTGGAAAGCCACGGCATTACGCGGCTTCCTGGAGAATACATCCCCGCTGACTCGAAGTCCTCGAAGAACCATTATCAAAGATCATTGTCGAGCGGCCCGCAAGGCGCTGCTGGTCGCACTGCGATTTCGGAATGAACTGCCGCACGCTTTGCGCGAATACGCCTGGGCTCAGGTGTTCGGGAACTGCAATCGACGCGCGGTTTATCTGCTGAAGAAGAGTGTACTCGTGGCTCGGCTTCAGTCAGCAGAATACGAACAGATTCAGAGCCGACTGCTGCTTCAGAAGGTTCGCCTTGAAATGGGCTGTGCGGACGCGGAGAAAGCACTTGAAAACGCGGAACGCCGACACTCGGCCTTTCGCAATGGGCAGTTGCCGCAAAGAATGTTCTCGTCGATTGCCCTTGTGGATCGATTTGATTCCCTGCTGGAATCCGGCAGGAAAATTGCATCCGCGATTGATCCGACAGCAATTCTTCAAACCACAGCCGACGCCGCTCGGCGATTGTTGCGCAGCAATTATTGCGAAGTTATTCACGTCGATGAGAAAGGTCAGCCCGTCGTTCAATCAGAAGCAGTCCGCGCGCATGTTCTGAGTTCGCTCAAGACAGCAGATGCCATTGCCAGCAGTGGATCTGGATCAGAATTTCGTTCGTTGATGGCGAGTCCTGTCGTCGTGCGTACCAGAGTCACCGCCTGCCTGGTCGTCGGTAACTCAGAAGTTCGGGATCTGTTTGGACCAAACGAATTACGCATCGCCAGATACCTGACGACGATCGCCGGTGCCGCCCTGGAAAATGCTGACGGATTTCGCAATCTGCAGGAACTGAATGCCAATCTGGAAAGGATCGTTGAAGACAGAACCGCAGTCGTGGAAGCCCGATCGACTGAACTTCAGGAAACCGCCGATCACCTGCGTGAAGTGCAGACTCAACTGGCCGCAGCGCGCGATGCCGCAGAAAGCGCGAGTCGAGCGAAGAGCGATTTCCTTGCACACATGAGTCACGAAATTCGCACTCCTATCGGTGCAGTACTCGGTTTCACGGAACTGCTGCTCAACGGCGATTCTCCGCTGCTGCCAGAACAACAGTCCCATCTGCAGCGGGTATTGAGTAATGGAAACCATCTGCATCGCCTGCTGAATGACCTGCTCGATCTGTCACGCATCGAAGCCGGGGAGTTGACGATTGAATCGATCGAATGTGCGCCGTATGCGATGTTCCATGACATCCTTTCGGCACTCCAGTCGCGCGCGATCTCGAAGAATCTGAAACTCACATTGAAGGTCGAAAACGGGATCCCCGAAAAGATTCTGACCGATCCAACTCGTCTGCGACAGATTCTGACTAACTTGATCGGCAATGCCATTAAGTTTACCGACGAAGGCAGTGTGGATTTGATTGTTGACACAAATGTCGATCAAAACACGCTGCGGATTCGTGTCCGGGACACCGGTTTGGGAATCGATGTCTCTGTGCAAAAGGACGTTTTTGAGCCCTTCAAACAGGCCGACGAAACCGTGGCTCGCCGCTTTGGTGGAACAGGACTTGGTTTGCCGATCAGCCGAAGGTTGGCGCGAGCGCTAAGAGGAGATATCGAACTTTCCAGTGAGCCTGGGTTTGGAAGTACGTTCACTGTCACAATCACGACGGGATCACTGACGGACGTGCGAATTCTGAACGGACGTGAGGCTGAAGCAACACTTGTGACCCCGATCCGGGAAACACAGCAGAATTTGAATCTCAAGGGATTCCGTATCCTGATTGCTGATGATGTCGAAGCAAACCGTGAATTTTTTGCACACGTTCTGCGTAGGTGTCAGGCAGAATGTGTGTTTGCCGAAAACGGACAGGAGGCGGTTGATTTGATGCGGCGTGAGTCGTGCGATCTGATTTTGATGGACATTCAAATGCCCGTCATGGACGGCTATACCGCAACACAAACCCTTCGCTCGTCAGGTATAAAAATCCCTGTAATCGCGATCACGGCAAATGGCACTGACGAGGACAAACAACGCTGCCAGGAAGCAGGATTTACGACATACGTCACCAAGCCGATTTCGATCGCCATGTTGCTGCGTGCGGTCGACGAACAACTGAAAGTGTCGCAGGAACAAGCACCGTCGCCGATTCAGTCAAAGTCTTCTATGCCGGTGATTCGCGTTGAGTCAATCGCAGTCGCGGCAACTCCGGCCAGCAGCGAATCGACCTTTGCGGCAAGAGGCGAAGTCACTCTCCCCGTCGATCCGATTTTTCGTGATTTCGCAGTGCGGTTCGTTCGCAAGGTCAGCGACTCACTTCCACAAATCGTGTCATCAATCGAGTCATCCGACGGAACGACATTGTCTGGTCTTGCACATTGGATGAAGGGAACCGGAGGAACGGTCGGACTACCCGTGCTGACAGAAATCGGTCGTGAACTTCACGCCATGGCCAAAGCCGACGACTATTCCGGAGCCCATCGAGTGGTTCTGGAACTTCGGGCAATCCTCACGAAGCTGCAGCACGATTCTCAGTGCGAGCTGACCGCATAGGAATTGGCCCGAAATAATTTCCGGAAACCAAACATGCCGTAGGGTGTGTGAAGCTGAGCGAAACACACCATTTCGCAAATCTACCCTCACAGACACCAATCGGTGGTCGCCCTGAATCTGTGGGAATAAAAGCCAAGCCGCGCCGGCCCACAAAACTGCAAATCAGACAGGAAGATTGGGGACAGGAAAATAGACTTCACGCGGCCGGGAAAGAGGCTCTTTTCCCGATGCCGCGAACTGCGGGCGATTGAAGAAACATCCCCCACCGCTGAAACGGATCTCGTGTCCACCAAAACTGCACGCGAACACCTCTGCCACAACGGCAACGTTCCGTTGCGCGGCGCGACTCACGTCATCGAAATCATTTTTTCCATCGTTACGACACGGCCACCGCCCCACGAAGTGGAAAAGTTCAACGCATGATCTAAACGTCAGGCTAATCGCCTGCCGCATAGATCGCAATTCGTTATGCCCGAATTCAACCAACTGATACTGTTCCCGAGCTGTAATCAATCTCAAGTCGATGACCCGCAAGTAACATTGTCCCGAGCAATCCGTACTCTCCCTCGTTGATGACACTCTGCGTGTCATATGTGTGACCAAACCATTCAATCCTGCAGCAAAACGACTCCATGGCCACAATGCTTCCATCAGCAAGAACCGCTTCCGCTGATGATTCCAAAGGCAATCGCAAGGCTTCTGCTGTGCTGCGGGGCAGCACAAGTGATCCATTGAATGCGGTGTCGATCCAAGCCCAGCACTGAACCAATTCTGATTTTCCCGGCGATCCGATTCGAATTGGCACCAGTGCTCGCAGCTTCTCGTCAACGTGGCCTTTCATGATTCCATCAAGCCAATGAAGAAAACGGCTTCCTGTCCCACTCGCATTGTGTGCGAAACACGTTTGGGAAATTTGGCCCTGGCTGCACGCACCGCTTCATCAAAGGTTGGAGCAAAGAAGAATTCGCCAGACTTCGGCTCGATAGCGACATATTCTCCCTTGCGAGTCGCCTCCCATGCTTCTCGCTGGACTGCATAAATGCATTTTGCCTGATCAATTATTGCACGCGTAGTCTCTGAAATCATTCCTGGCCGTCCTTTCTGCAGATTGGCGGAATTGTACACTGTCGAAGTTGATGTGTCACGATGATTCAGGGCTGCGGAAGGGCTTCCCATCAAACGCAGGGTATAACGAACAAGCCTTCGACTTCGCGAGTTCGGACGAATTGCGCGAAGTGTGAACTGGATACAGCAAGGCGAAACAAAAAGCGATGCCGTGATCTCCGGCCACTTGATCTTGGAAATGGAAACGCATCTGGTCGCAGGTCGCAGCGGCGCTGCGAAGTCCTTTCCGGCAGAAAGGACCTACCTTACTGAAAAACGCAAAATACGATCTTCAGTGATAAGCAAAATCCCTATCATCGCCCGCATGGTCGTGTTTGCGTAACAGGAACATTCAGCATCCTGGACAAACTTGCAGCATGTGATGTTCTATCGATACGAAAAAAAAACGAGATGGCGACACAAGCCGAAAAGTCTTCCACCGTTCGTCAGGCCCAACCACAAGGGTTTCCTGCCTTCGCTGACCAGTCATTCCGGTATTCGTGCAGGCCCTACCCATGGGCCGACAGAAACACGACGTTCAAAAATGAGGTTAAAGAAACAATGAATCGAGTTGTTGAGTTGACAAAGAACACCCTTATGCTGCGATCCGGAATTTCCTCTCTTCCGTCGCCTCATCTAAGGAATCGTTTACATGACTCAACAGACTCTTCATTGGTCAGAAATCAGTTGGGAGCAGGACTATCAGTCGCGAATCAACCCGCAACTCATCACATCGCTGCTCAGATCGTCGGTCCCGGTTCTTGAACAATCGGACTGGAAGGCCATCAGGGTAGAAGAAGGTTGCTGTGAAACTTTACTGCCATTGAACAAAGCGACCACGAACCAGCACGGGACTCATCAAGCCGCACTCGTCTCGCTGTCAGCCGACTATACGGGAGGTCTCGCGTTGGCCACTCTGCTGAGAGGCGTACCCTTTGCCGGCATTCATCCATGTCGCAGTGATGTGTCTGCTTCGATGTGGCTGGCAGGAATGAACGTCAAGTACAAGAACCCAAGCACGGGACACCTCACCGGAATCTGTGAGATTGATCCCGCCCAGGCAGCAGACATCCGTAGACGATATTTTCGCGGAAGCCGTGTCCTTGCCTCGCTGCAGGTGCGATTCTATTCCAACGGCAGCTTAGTCGCAGAAGCAGAGATGAAGTATTTCGCGCAGCCGACATCGACTCTGGAGAATCAATCAAGATCGACATTATTCAGTCACAAACTGAAAGCATCGGCTCGCATGATCGCCGGGCTTCGCGCTCAGGACTCATCACATCCGAAGCTAAAAAACCATTGTCCTCATGCAAATCTTGTCGCCGGTCCGCACGGCGAACTCCTTGCAAATCATCTGCATGAGATTCTTCCGCAACTGAAGGACATGGTTTTGACACGCTCGCAGCACATTGATGAGTTACTCCAACAGGTTCCGGACCTGAAGCAGGTTGTACTTGCTGGTGCCGGACTCGATATGCGTTCGATCACCCACGCCGCCACACTTCCGGATGTCACGTTTTTCGAAGTCGATCTTCCCGAGATGATTGCCGAACGGGAGCGAGTGACGAAATTCCTGCCGCAGGAATTCAGTGATCGACGAGTCCTGCTGAGTGCAGACTTCAAAGTCGATGATCTGGCTCAGGTCATCGGACAGCATCCAAGGTTTGATTCCACTGTTCCGACAGTCATCATCTTTGAAGGCTGTTCGATGTATTTTTCGGAGTCTGAAAACCAGCGACTATTTCGCTCGTTTCTGGAACTCATGAACAATCCACTCAGTTGTGTGTGGGCCGACTTCGTCACATCGGCCGTCGTGACTGGCCGCACCAACAACCTGTATATCAAAAACTTCCTGCAGGGAATGGATTCACTTGGTGAAGCCTTTGTCTTCGGGACCGACGGCCCGACAGACTGGCTCGAGGAACTGGGCTTCAACTTTGTTGAGACGATCACTGCAGGCGACTACTTGAATGAAATCGATTCCGTGCTGAGTGCGTATTCCTTTTCTGTCGCAAAACGATGAACAGGTTGTCACTTCGGCTCGTTCCCTCAAACTGAAGCATTGAAGGAAAAACATTCAACTCTGCGGAACATCCCGCAGCCGACTCCCCGGCAATTGTCAATCGATCAGTTGTGTACACCGCGATTGATGTGGAGGAATGTGTGGATTATGCCGATTAGACACGATGTGCGGGAAAAGTTGACTGCCCGCACGTCTGTCTCTCGGCAGATCTCCATTCCTTGCTCATGATTGATGTGGACTCCTCTTTTCTGGTTATCGCAAAGGACGTGAGGCAGATGACGAGTCCAATTCGATTGCTGTCGGCAATTTTGCTGGGAATACTTCTCCAGCCCGCAGCTTACGGGCAGTTCGGGAGTGCATTGACTGGCGTTGGCCCCATCAATCGTTCCATGGGAGGGGCATCGACTGCCGCACCACTGGATACGTTGGGTGCGCTGCAGTGGAATCCGGCCACAATTACAGCACTGCCCAATTCTACGGACTTTGGGCTGGAATTGTTGTTTCCAAATTCGACTCTGAAATCAAGTGTAAAGGCCAACAGTCTGGCTCCAGGTTTTCCCGCCGCAGATGTGGCAGGCAGCACCAGGAGCGAAAGTGGCGTCTTTCCACTTCCCGAGTTTGGTGTGGTCTTCACGCCGAAGAATTCCGACGTGACCTTTGGGCTGGGAGTGCTGAGTGTTGGCGGGTTCGGCGCGAATTATCCCGGCAGCGCAACTAACCCCGTACTGACGCCGCCACTTCCCAACGGGATGGGCGTTGGACCAATCTACACACAGTACCAACTGTTGCAGTTCGTTCCGACCGTTGCATTTCGACTCACCGACGAATTGTCCGTCGGCGTTTCGCCGATTATCGATCTTGCCAGCCTGTCTGTAGACCCTGGAATTCTGGCCGCTCCGGACAACGCCGGGGGAAGTGGATTCCCCACCTACCCGGCAATGACTCATGGAGCGTTTCAATGGGGAGCGGGGTTCCAGATCGGGGCGTTTTACGTCACTGACAATTATTGGCAATTCGGGGCTTCGTTCAAAAGCAAGCAATGGTTTAACGACTTCAGTTACAACTCCAGTGATCAAATCGGTGCTCCACGCAATGTTAAGTTTGGGCTGGATGCCCCCATGATCATTTCCCTCGGAACAGCCTATGCCGGATTCGAAAGACTTCTATTCGCGGTGGACGCTCGCTATCTCGCCTACTCAGATACGAGAGGTTACTCCGAAACCGGCTTCACCCCCACGGGAGCAGTAGCAGGTCTCGGCTGGAAGGATGTCTTTGCAGTTTCCGCAGGAACGCAGTATCAGATGTCTGATGCCGTTTCTGCCAGACTTGGATATTCGTTCAACACCAATCCGATAGGCGACAGTCAGACGTTTTACAATGTCGGCTCACCACTGATCATTCAGCACGGCGCGTATGTTGGCACTTCGTACAATGTGAACCAGTGCTTCAAGGTATCGATCACGTATGCTCACTTCTTTGAGAATTCCGTGAGCGGCCCGATCCAAAGCCCCGGTGGGGCGATTCCCGGCACGAATGCTTCGTCCAGTGCTTTTGCTGACTCGCTGATTGTTGGTGCCAGTTTCACATTCTGATGACGGCCGACTGGCTGCATCGGCAGTTTTGTCTTGCCAGGTTCAGTCAAATAGCAGAAACGATAATTCGAAAATCGGCTTTCGCTTAACTCACGGCTGCATCGCCGCTCAGGCTGCTCACACCGCAGCGACTCTTGATGATTCCGGACTGTATTACTGCCATGATCCGTTTGCGATCTTCCAGAATGGAAATATCGGCCACGACATCACCGTCCACAATCAGCACGTCGCCAAGTTTTCCGACTTCCAGTGTTCCCAATTCATGATCGCGACCGAGAATCTCGGCACCGGTCTGAGTTGCACATTTGATAACCTCGAGTGGCTTGAGGCCGACATAATTCACGAAGAATGAAAGCTCCTTGGCATAGTCCCCATGGGGATTCCATGCAAATCCGTAGTCACCGCCCATGCCCAGGCGGCCGCCTGCGGCCAGAATTCGTCGAGCGCTCTCTGCACCGCCGTCCAGAGTTTCCTGGTGACCGTCAATCACGGCTTGAGACATACCGAATTCCGGGCCACGTTCGATGCTCATCAATTCAAAGTACAGTGCGGGCACGACCGGAACATTGCGTTTGAGCAGCAGTTCCATGGTTTCATCGTCCATAAACGTACCGTGTTCGATCGTGTCATAACCGGCGAGCAAAGCATTTTTGATCCCTTGGGTTGCTCGGCAATGTCCAGTGACTTTCATACCGTGATTGTGAGCCGTCTGGACCACAGCGTGCATTTCTTCAAACGTCATACACAATGTGTGATGATCGTTGAAATCGGCTGCCGCCGCGTCGCCGGTGGGGTACGTTTTCACCCATTCGACGCCATCCTTGACGAGTTTTCGAACAGCCTTGCGAGCTTCGTCAGCTCCGTTGACCAGCAGGATCAGGCCTTCCATGCCGATCTTGCGAAACTCCGGGTTCCAGTCCATCAAGCCGCCAGCACCACAGATTTCCCGTCCGCTCGCCGCGAGTCGCGGTCCAGTGACGAGGTCACTTTCGATCGCCTTTTTCAACCACACGTCGATATTGAATAGACTGCCTCCACTGCGAGCTGACGTGTAACCACATTCCAGTGCCAGACGCGCGTTACAGGCCGCGAGAAGTGTGACGTATTCGACCGGGTATTTGATGTCCAGATCTTCGAGTGCCGCGACGTTGAAATAGGTGGGATGAAAATGAGCTTCCACCAGTCCCGGCATGATCGTGCCGCCATTTGCATCCAGTCTGGTTGCCAGTGGCGAAACGGGCGGAGATCCCTGAAGCGGTCCTGCGTAGCGGATCACACCAGATTCAATCAGCACACATCCATCAGGAATCGCAGCGGCTCCTGAGCCAACAATGACCTGACCATTGTGGATAAATGTTGTATCAGTAGCCGTGCGCACGGTGAGTGAGACCTTATTTTGCATGCTGAAGAAAGCAGAAGGACGACATGAGTAGTATAAAGGGCAATCTGTTCAACGACCAGCGCCAGAACGGCACCTTGAAACATGGCTGAAGCACGAATCGACAACACGGTACGAATCGTTCCCCGCAGTCGCATGGACGCGCTCGCATATTCTGGAAAGGTTGTCGTCATCTGTGGCACGCGCGGTCCCCACAGTGGATTCATCCACAAGAGCCGAGACTACGGTGCCACCTGGCGCAGCATCGGCAACGTCGGAACTGGTGTCGCGAACCATTGGCTGGATCACGTCATCTACATCAATGACGGTACCGTGCGAGTCGTCGTTGGCGGAACAAACCAGGGATTCATTCTCTATTCAGTGCTACCGAGTCCATAGCAGCGCTCTCCACGTGCCACCCACCTACTATTTCCAATGGCAGACGCCAATTCGTGGTCGATCACTGTAGCCCGGTGAGCGGCCCGGTGTCAACCGGCCGGTACACTTCGGTTGGTTAACACGGGCCTTGCGGTACTGAGCAGGATTCGCGACGGACTCGGCACGCAAGATCGTACCGGGAAGCTGACGCATCCCGCTCACCAATTGTAGTTGAGAAGAATGAATGAGTAACGAATTAACAATGGAGTGAATATGGCTCACGTCCGCATCGACGACAACACTTATCGGCAGTTCCGCGACCACCTGCTGGATCTTGCCACTGATCGATCTGGCAATGTCAAATCCTGATGCAGGCGATCAATCCAGTCCGCGATTTCATTTTGATTCCGCACTGCTTCGGCGATCAACTTGACGCGGAGACTCATGCGGTACGCTGCAGCCGGTTGCGGGTCGCGTCGATGGCTTCATTCGCATCCACCAGCCTGCCTGCATCTGCATCCGCAAGTCCGCGTTCCAGCGACTTCAGGCTTTGCTCAAGCTCATTGGCTGAAGACCGTTGGCCTATTACCAGCCTTCGTCATCCATAGGCGACAGGTGTGCGGAATCTGTCACAATCAGATGATCAAGGACTTTGATCCTAAGGCGTTGCAAAACATTTACTGACCGCATTGGCGCCAGAAAACGCAGTAATTTCCCGCATTGTTCATATTGGTTTCCGGACATTAATTGTTTTGCAACGCCTAAGTTGTTCTCCGGTGTCTCGCAGTCTTTTGGTGACTGCTCGGTCTTCGCTGCTGGGCTCCAATGGAGGCTGGGTTCGGTGGAATCGGACGGATGAATATGAGCGACGACAATTGAAATGGCTCCGGTCGTTCACTCCCCCGCGTTAGGGATGCGCAGGGTGCGAAGCAGTCCGCAGGACCGAGCGTCCAGCGAGGCCCGAAGCTCCCCGGCCCGCAAGGGAAACGCCCAAATCATCGGGAACTTACAGCAGTTTTGTTCTCGATAGATGCTGCACCCTGAACCAACAATGAAGCAATGCAAGTCTGGACACTTCAGGGACTTGTCACGACGTTCATTCTTGTCGTGATGAACTTGAAGACACGCCGGACTGAGCGTCGCAGACGTCACAGCTCACCCCAACAGTGCGCGGTTCCAGCACATGGGACGTAACCTCACTGATGCGGAGGATGGTTTTGCTGCTCAATCATTCGCACATCCTGATCGCCCACCGAACGGAGTTTCTTATGCACCAAAGCCAACGGCTGAGTATTTTGACCGCACGCGAAGTGATTGGCTAAACTCTCTTCGTGAGATACTTGCATTCTTTATTCCAAACCGGTTTTATGCTGGCACACTGTGTCCCTGTCGATCCGTGGTGCTTATTTGATAGCAATACGCTTCTCTTTGGCCTTAGTATCGTAGAGATTTCCGAATCGTTTGACGATGTGAAATTCGCCGGGCCAGTCGTTGCCGTTGATCCACGTGCCGAGATATTCGATCAGATCCTCAACTTTTGGGCACGACAGGAAGATTCGGCAGTCCCCTTTGACGAACTCTGTTCCTTCAACAGAGCCATAATAGGGATCTGTGATGGTCTGCTGAGTGGTCAGCAGTGCGTTTAATTCATCCGCGAATTCCTGAACTCGTTTCTTTTCTTTCGGCGACGCACGGTCATTCTGTGGCCGGAATCGAAGCATGAGAGATTCTCCGTACAGATCCAGCTTCCGCGTGGCCGCTCGACGTGCCTGAATCTGTGCGTCCCGCCAGTATGTCCCGGGCGGCAACGGCCAGACTTTTGTAAACTGAAAGCCGTTGAGCGCGGCTGCCTCGACGCGCTGCTTGAAGTCTTCCGTGACGAGGACAAATTGCGGAGTCTGTTTCAACTGAAAGAGAGATAGTCCTCGCAGTCGCGATTTATGGAATTCAAAACGCTTAATATCATTCGCGCTAATGCCAACTTCATCGGAGAACCATTTTATCATGGACTTCTTTACATCCAATGCGTCCGATTGCTTAGTCACGTTCAGGCCAAAATACGACCCATTCTTGTGCCGCAGTTCTAGCAATTCTCCGCTTTCTTCGAGCATCGGACGCAACGCCTGCACTGCTTTCGGACTAAAGGCGGGCGTGGCGAATTCAAGACAGGGATAATCAACAAACGGTGCCACATCTCCACCAACCGGTTGAGGTGTCCAGACTTTCGCCAACGGATGAGCATTCCATCCGCCGCCCGGCAAATCAACGCTCGACCACCAGTCTTCTATTGGGGAATCGTGCCCAAAGAATGATTTCTTCGCCTTGTATTCCAAACATCCAAAGCGAGGATCAATCGTACGTGACAAATCATAAATTGCATCTTGGTTGCTCATGGTTCCCACTCATAGTTTTTCATGCGATCGAACATCCCTTCGAGTGCTTCAATCGCCTTTTGGGGCGTCTTCACGTCCTTAAGCGCCTTGACCAATGCGTCTAGAAACTCTGGGGTATGTGCTCCCAGATGCCTGCTGCTGTTCGTCCAGAATCCATTTTGAAATGAATCCAGCAGCCCCCAGTTTGTCAATTTGCCGCGAATCGTCTCAAGTGCAGCTTTTTGTGCATACCAAGAGAATCCTTTCCGAGGAAAAATATGTGCGGCAGCCCAACCAATTGGTTTTTTAAAGCCGTTGTCAATCAAATCTTTCGCAAGACAACTGAGAGCATTATGCACCAACACGCCGAATTCGCCGACTTCGTAGACGTGTTCGCCGTGGATTTCGAGATTGTAGACACGGACGGATCGTGATTGAACCTCGACGGATAAGACAGTCACAGGTCCGTTTTCGCCCTGCAGCACTTCTCCTGCTTCCAGTTCCCCCAGTGGCACCCAGTCGTGACGATCGACAGACCAGATTGGATGAATCGGAGTGCCTTCCAGAACGGCGACACGTCCGGTTTCATCCTGCATTTCCACACGAGCGATCTCATCGACTCGCCGAGTCACGTACCGCCCGGTGACCGCATGGCCGTCTCCTGATGATATGGCCGGAGCAGGTGAAATCTTTGTGACATGAGCCGTCCCGGAAACCTGGAGTTCCGGCAGTTCAAACGGCAGAGTCGCTCCAAGGACTACTCCTGTGGATTCAACCAGATCCCGAGGCCGGAGCAATTGAACTTCGACCACGCCACCGTCATCACGGTGGGCAATCATGTCGATCTGCAGCCAGGTGTTCTGATCCGGCTCCGGAAGCGAGAAATCATGCTCCCACGGTTTCGGATTGGCCGTGGAAACCCTTGATCCGAGTGCAACATCTTCAATGGGAATCCGAGTGCGCGCCGTGGTTGCCGTACTCGTAGACCTGGAAGTGAAGAGTTCCGATGAAGGGGAACTGAGTCGCTGTTCGTCAAACTCGATTGAAGCCGGAAGTTGTTGGCGAGTGTCGTTCGGTGGGCTTGGCGTAGAACAGACAGCGACTTCTGTACCAGCGACGAAGCACCCGCCAAGGATTCGCCCGAAGAATTTACCAATCGCAGCGTTAAACACTGCGCCGGTGACCGCAGCCTCTACGGTGCCTCCGACGGTTGCATCGTTGTGATCTCGGTTAATAATGTTGCCCAACGCGCGAATGCCAAGATAATCGACAGTGGATCCTATCGCACCGTAGGTGGCCAACGCTGTCCATGAACTGCAAGCGGGTATTGCAGTGAAATACATCGTAATACCAAGAATCACTGAACTTCCAACCGTGTATCCAAGCAGCGCGCCACCACTTGTGTTCAGCAGAAACTCGTCACCTGCCGTATCTTGAACGACGCCTCCTAAGAACTCGGTCACGTAGTGAATACGCCATCCGAATCTGTTCGCAGCCCAATCAAGCCAGTCGCTATCGTCGCCAATGTTGGTCATTCCATTATTGGTGTCATCTTCATCACCTTCAGGCAAACCTGAAGCAAAAGTAAGACTATCCAGTTTCCTAGAAATCCAGACCGCCGTCTGAAGTGCATCGTCCATAAACTCTTCACCGGCCTGAGAAATCGTATCCTTTAGCTTCTGCCACATTGTTCTTGTATCAGCAGCGACTCCCAATGCAGCAAAGCTCGTTGTCGTCATCACCAGTTCCGGAAGCGTCAGAGACGCAGCGTTACTCGCCCCAGAGACAGACAGCGTTGGCGTGCTGAAGATGAACTTCGTCGCCGTCGAGGGATTCCAGCCGGTGACCGGAGTGATCGTCATCACCGCCATCACACCGACCATCAGGAACTGTGGCTGGAAGCCGGAGTTCGTTTCGGTGGTCTCGCTCAGATTCGAATAATTCGTATCGGACTGCGGATGGTAACTGTAGCCTTCGCTGTACTGTGAAATGATCCCGGACGAAGTCCAGGTCTTTGTCGTATAAGCGTAGTCGTAGTCCGTGTGATCGGATATCGTAGATGTCGTATCCGTGGATTCGAAGAGCGTGTTGACGTTCGTTCCATAGGACTGCCCGTCAAACTACCATTGCCACGTCGTCACCGATTTCTCGACAGTGTTACTCTCAGTGTGGGATTCCGAATCCTCACCCCCGTCAAACTGGCTGACCGTGTCATCATACCTGTTGTCCACTTTATCACTCAGCAAACCAACCACTGTTCCGTTGATCGTGTATGTCAGATTGATGTCCGCAATGGCTCATTCAGAATTTTCAACTCAGCCGCGACCGAACTCGTTCCTGCAGTTCGGCCAGTTTTGTTTTCAGCTCGATCTCAGAATGACGAGATAAGTCCAGCTTGGCAGAAACCGCTTCACCCAGAATCTGCTGGAGCGTCTGAATTGCCAAAATGGCTGTCCCTTGCTCAATTCCTTGCTCAATTCCTTGCTCAAGCCCTTCCTCAAGTCCTTCTTCACGTCCTTCCTCGCGTCCTTGCTCAATTCCCTGCTTCAGTGTGGTCGAGAGCATCCAGTCGTAATCTCGTTGAGCTTTTTCGCGTTGATCGTGCATGGCTTTGTCCTCTGTCTTTGAAGAAATTGTTTCGAGGCAATGGATGGCTGGCTGAAATTCCAGATCGGGAAACATTCGCCGAAGGTCTTCGGCCGTATACTCGTGAGCATTCACTATCAGCCAACACCACTGAGCGAATCGACTGGCGTTGGAAATGGTCGTTTCATCGAATTGGATCTTTTGCAATTCTACCGTATGAACCTCGATCGCTCTATCCAATTTTCGACCACTTTTTTCATCCATCAACTGAAATCGATGATGCGCCTGGTCAGAATCCTGGAAAAGATTGTTCAGCAGCAGGCAAATCGAAATCGTCGTATGCAGTTTTGTGTAATCGTCACCCGCTGATAACTGGTCGGTATACAACTCGCTCACATAGTACACCATCCGCTGCATCAGCGCCGGATGAAGCTGAATCTGCATTTCGATATTAAAAAGACGCCCCGCCGAATCGCGTGCTTTGATATCCAGTACCATGAACTTTGCCGTCTCAAATTCCTTACGGCTGAACGGATTCAGGATGGTTACTTGCGTGATCGGACGCTCCAGTTCCAGAATCGCATTCAACAGCCCGATCAAAGCAACCGAGTTTTCAGGACTGCCAAAGATCATCTTGAACGCAAAATCCACGAACGCCTTGATGCCCAGTGGTATCACTTCGAAACTCCCCCCACAAACCTGGAACAGTCGCTATTACCACCGCATCGCGGCTTGATCGCCGCTTCATGAGACGGTTGCCAGCGTTCATGTGAAACTTCATTTGCTCCGAGCGAATTGAGTCAACCGCGCCGAGCGCCATAAACGGGCCGAAATCCTGCTACCGCCACCCATTTCCCAGTCGCGATTTCAGCCCCAAGGGCCGATATTTCGGCACCGATCGTCCTTCGAACCCTGTTTTTCACGCAGTCGAAAGTCCAGATGCAACCCCGGAAACATGGCCTGAGTCAGCACACAGATACTGATGGCAGGCCGACGGTTACCGCAGATTTATGCTTTCGTCGCTCTCCGTCGAAACCATGCTGCTGTCAATCTGAGGCCGTCGGCCACAGGGATCACCGGTCCCAGGAGTTCCGCAAGACGGTCAGCATCCAGCACAGAACGTTCCACGTCTCCGGCACGGCGGTCGCCAAAACGGATTTCGCTGGTGCTGCTGAGAGTCGAACGAATGTGTTCGGCGAGTTGCTGTGTATTCGTTTCGCGGCCCGTTCCAACGTTGAGAACTCGTTCCGGAATCTGCCCTTGAAGCGCCGCCATATTGGCTTTCACGACATCGTCAATGAAGACGTAGTCGCGAACGCAGCCAGGATCACCTGAAACCTTGCGAGCGTAGACGCCAACAGGTTCGTTCGCCAGCATTCGATTGCAGAAGATCGCCACGACTCCTGCTTCGCCGTGGGGATCCTGGCGAGGCCCATACACATTTGCATAACGCAGGACCGTAGAATTCAGGCCATGTTCGTGACGAAAACAGTCCAGATATTTTTCGACAGCGAACTTGCTGCACGCATAGGGACTCAACGGCAGCGGATTCGTCGAAACCGACGCACGAGTTCCTTCCGGGACTTCGCCGTAGATCGCACCGCCCGTGCTGGCGAATACCAGATGTCCAATCTTGTGATTCACGCCAGCTTGCATCACGTTGATCGAACCAATGATGTTGATCGATGCATCTTTCTGCGGCTCGCGAACACTGATCGCCACGCTCGCCTGCGCGGCCTGATGACTGACGGCGGTCGGCTTGAACTCTGCGAATGCTTTTTCCACTGCGGTGGCGTCCTGAATATCAACCTGGAAGAATTCTGCAGCATCCGGAACATTGTCCCGTCGCCCGCTGCTCAGGTCATCCAGCACGGCCACTTTCCATCCAGCTTCGAGAGCCTTGTCGGCCAGATTACTACCGATAAACCCCGCGCCGCCCGTAATCAAAAGTCGCATTGTCTTTGTCCCGCTCAGTGAAATGCCGTTCAAGGTGTCCGCTGCAATTCTATATTGACTGGCCGCCGGACATTCCGATAGCTGATCATACACCTGAATCTCATCGAACGAATCGAATAGCCACAGACAGTGCTGCGACCGGTTCAGCCACTAGTCGCATCGTAACGATTTTGACAGCAATTCGGCCGTCTGATGGAAACGCAGTCCTGGCAGCCATCGCTTCAGAAGGACTGAGCACTTAGGAATTGTCCCGAAGCAATTTCCTGTCTGAAGTATGCCGTATCGAGCTCGCCGCACTGCCGGAACAGAGGTCGCATCGGATGCGTGTTGAGTCTCAAGAATGGAGACTCTCGAAATTACCCCACTCGCTTGGTTTGACAACACTCACTGTCACCCTTATCGTTACACACTGCCCTGTCTTCTGTACTTGCGTTGTTTGCGTGGGTGAGTGGGTTCAGATTCAACAAATGGGAGGTTTGTGATGAAGTTGGCTCGTTTTGTTTGTTTGGGTGCTTTGGCTGGAATGTTGGTTGTTGGTGACCTGTCTCAGGCAGGTTCGTACCATCACTCAGGTGGTTCGTACGGATCACATGGTAGCTCTGGCGGATCTTATGCCTCAAGTGGTGGCTACGGATCAAGTGGTGGCTATCGCTCAAGCGGCGGCGGCAGTTCAGGTGGATCTCACGGCTCACGAAGAGTACGTCACTCTTCCGGGTCGCCTGGATCAACTGGATCTTACAGTCCTGCGGGATCTTACGGCACAGCAGCGTCCTATGGTTCAGGTGGATCTCACGGCTCGTCATACGCTTCGGGCGGTGGCGATTCTGGAGGTTCTTCAGGTGGCCGTGCATCACGTCGGGCTGCTCGTGTTTCACGAGGCTCTCATGGTTCAACGGGGTCTTATGGCTCAAGTTCATCAGGTGGATCTTACGGTTGGTAATTCCCATCGCGGCGTCGGAAATGACTCTGTGGAATGGAGACTGAAAATCAGGAAACGCCATTTGATCACCAGGAATTCTGGTTGATCTCTGGCGTTTCTTCTTATTCTGGGATTACAAAATGGAGAAGCCACGGAGGGCCGACCAGCACTTCGTTGCCTCTCGCGTCGGGAATCCCGCGATTATCAGGCAATTTGGCTCTTTGTCGTGAATCGCACCGATGCTCTGCGGCTTGAAGAAACTACTATGTAAAGCAGGGTACGGTGCACTCAGCTTGTGGCTGGTGTTTCATGTCTTCGCCGTCTTTATCTCGCCAGCCGCTATGCCGCCTTCCTCGCCGTTGCTTGAGAATGGCTATCGGATTGCACTGCCATACAACGAAGCGTTGTTTCTGAATCACGGTTATCATTATTTTGCGCCGGACCCTGGAGCCAGTACGCTGATTGCGTGGGAGATACCGCGTGAAGGTGATGTTCCTCTCGCTGGACGATTTCCGGAAGTCACGATCCGACCGCGGTTGATGTATCACCGTTACTTCATGCTCGCGGAGAATGTCTGGGCCTTTGATGAGGAAATTCAGCAGGAGATGCTGAAGGCCTACGCGCAACAGGTCGCACGCCAGTTCGGTTCAGATCGCATTTCGATCAGTCGCGTGCGTCATGAACCATCCTCGATTGTCCGGTTGCAGGCCGGGGGCAGGCTGGACGATCCCGAGACGTTTCAGAAAGAACTGCTCGGAGAATTCGATTTCTCAGCAGAACCGGACAAGCCGCATTCGTCGCTGGCTCAGAATGACTGAGGTTGCACCGTCATGATGGAACAACTGAAAGTTCAACTGCTGCGGAGGGTCCAGATTTCACTGCGCCACAGTATCAATGCCGGAATTGCAGCTTGGCATCGATTCTGGTTCGACCCGCTGGATCCGTTGATGCTGGGCATCATCAGACTCCTGACGGGTTGGATGCTGTTTTACAATTTGCTGGTCTGGTCGCTGCAACTTGAAACGTTTTTCAGCCGAAATGGCGTTCAGCCGCTTGATACCGTAAAGCGACTCTATGAGTCCCGGTATGTGTTTTCGTTCTGGCTGTGGATAGACGACACGTATTTGTGGCCTGTTCACATTGCCTGTCTTGTCGTGGCTGCAATGTTCTGCGTTGGCGCGGCCAGCCGAATGACTTCTGTTCTGGCGTTTCTTATTACGATTTCCTATTCGCAGCGCGTGCCGGTCGCGAATTTCGGATTCGATCAGATTCTGGGCATGATGTGTCTCTATCTGGCACTGGCACCTTGCGGTGCTGCGGTTTCTGTCGACAGCCTGATCGGTAAATGGTGGTGCCGCCGCAAAGGATTATCGTCGGACGGTTCGCCAGTCCGCTACGCATCGGCACGCATGGCCAGTCGACTGATTCAGTTGCACCTCTGTGCCATTTATTTCTGGTCGGGGTTTTCCAAGCTCAAAGGTGAAACCTGGTGGACCGGCGAAGCCATGTGGAACGTCATCGCCAATCAGGAATACCAGACAATTGACCTCACATGGATGGCATGGACTCCGTGGCTTCCGTTTCTGATCTCGCATATCACGATTGCATGGGAAGCATTCTTTATTGTTCTCGTCTGGAACCGTCGCTTGCGTCCGCTGATATTGGCCATGGGGACGGCCATGCACATCGGGATCGGTGCGTTTCTGGGAATGTGGACTTTCGGTCTGATCATGACATTCGCGTACCTGTCGTTCGCCGATCCGGAAATCTGGCGAGCGCGTTTCGCGAGACTGAGTTGGCACTTGAAAGCTCGCGACAAGGCGAATTCCACAATTGGCACGTCGCTGAGGCTGAAGTCTGGGACAGTTGCAGAGGTTCCCGATTTACAGGATTCATCGTCGTCAGGATCAGAAGTGGCGGCATTATCAACCGAGATGCCGATGGTTTCAAACGATGTTGTCGCGTTGCAAGTGGCCGTGACAAAGTGCCGTGTGCTTGTGATTGCGAATGACGCACAGCATCGCAATGCGCTACGGGAGCATTTTCGCAGCCATGCATTCGATTGTCGCGCTGTCGATCGCAGTGACCGGGCAATGCATCTGCTGCATCAGCAGCAGTTTTCGGCAATTGTGATTCATGGAAGCGGCTATTTCCGGACAGATCTGTTGAATCTGATTTCAGACATTCTGGACTATGGCAACGTTCCGGTTCTCGTTCTGCTGGCTGGCAGTCAGAACGCGCTTGCGTCGCATCTCGATACTCTCGCCGAAGTTGCGTGTCACAGTCTTCCGGCTTCGCTGCGAGAGATTCGCAATAGTCTGGAATCATTACTCGCGAGTTGTGGGAACCCGGTGTCGGAATGAAATGGATTTCACTCCGCTTGCTTTGGAAGTTGTGATCTATGAAGAAACTTTTCCCCTCGATCGCCCGAACTCGAGTCATGTCTTTAGCCAGTCTTATGCTGCTGGGGTCTGGCTGCGCGAACGCTCCGGATTCGCCTGAGATTCTGCTTGAGCGTGCGGGAATTCTGATGGACCGAGGCCAGGAGGCGGAAGCTGTACCTTTTCTCGACAGAGCCATCTCAGCCATGCCGGAGAATCCGGAAGTGTATTTTCAACGAGGTCTTGCCTACGAAAGACTCGATCTGCACGAAAAGGCGTTGGACGATTATGTTGCCTGCCTGGAACTCAACGATCTGCGTGCCGATGCGTTGAATAATAAAGCGGTTCAACTCGCCACGCTCAAACGTTATGACGAAGCCATTGCCGCCTTCTCAGAGCTTGTGGATCAGGATCAGAAGAATTTTTTGGGCTATCGTAATCGCGGCCTCTGCCGATTCGATATGCAGGATTTTGACGGCGCTTTGCAGGACTATTCGACAGCTCTGAAACTCAATCCCGAGGATTCCTCATCGTGGTTTCAGCGTGGCAACGTTTACCTGGCTGCGAATAAACTGGATGCGGCGGCAAGTGACTATTCAAAAGCTTTGGAACTTGATCCAGATTTTGCCAAAGCATGGATGAATCGCGGTGTTGTCAAATATCGCATGGGCCAGAAAACAACTGCAGCAGAAGATCTGACAAAGGCTCAGGATCTGGACAGCAATATCGTTCTGCCTGGTCTCGACTTCTTTAGCGACAGGGATCTGTCGTCCTCGGCAACAGAAGTCCTGTCAGCCACGGTGTGGGATAGTTGTCGTACGCTGATCGAAAAAGATCTTGGCGAACGTGGGTTTTCGAGTCTTGTCTTCGTGCGCGAGTTCCCGGACCTGCACTGCGCGGAAATGACCGGGAGTTTTGACGGACAATCGCGCACAGTTCTGGTGACATGTCAGCAGCAAGGCCAGACGTCTGTCACACTGCCCTGCCCTGATCCGGCAGTTGAGGCGGGAAGTGAGCAACAGCCATGTTCGCTGCTGGTGCTGCGGTTGTCCGACAAGAGCGGTGCTGTGGCAGAGGTGGCCCAGTTTGAACAAGAATGGCATCCGAATGCCGATGACGGTAAGCCTGTCATTATGAAATACAACCTGTAAACAGATCTGTCCTCAGGTCTGAGTTCGCGGGACAGTGGATCAAGACCTGCCGCTCGCCTTATAGTACCGAGCCGTCAACAATGAGTTGACGGCTTTTTCAGTTGATGACTTTGACCTGAAGAGATAATCCTCCATGAATGCTCCGTCGATCGCTCAACTCCCTTTGGGTTTCAAAGCATCCGGCTCGACCTGCGGCATCAAAGTCAGCGGGAAACCTGATTTGGCTCTGTTCGTTTCCGATCGTGATGCGACGGCGTGCGGAGTCTTTACGACGAACAAAGTCTGCGGTGCCCCGGTCATCGTGTCAAAGCAGCGTGTACCATCGACGATTGCTCGAGCGGTGATTATAAACTCGGGCAATTCAAACGCCGCCACGGGAGAGCCAGGAATTCAGGATGCAAAAGCCATGACGGCCGCGTTGGCGGAACAGCTTGGCTGTGATGCTGCCTCCGTGTTCGTGTGCTCGACAGGTGTGATTGGTGTGCCGCTGCCGATGCCTGTGATTCTAAACGGGATTCCGCAGGGCGTGCAGGGGTTGGGCATCTCAGACAAGCATCTTCTGGATGCTGCAGTGGCCATGATGACGACTGACACGTTTCCAAAACTCACGTCTGTTGATGTTGCGGTCTCGCATGGCACTGTCCGAATTGCTGGTGTCTGCAAAGGTGCCGCGATGATTGCTCCAAACATGGCTACCATGTTGTCGGTCGTGATGACTGATGCGCAATTGACGCCGGAGCAATGCGATTCGGCGTTGCGATTCGGCGTCGATCGCACTTTCAACTGTATCAGTGTCGATGGGCACATGAGTACCAGCGATACAGTGCTGTTGCTGGCCAACGGGGCAGCAGGCGGTGTACTTTCCGACAGCGATTTTGCCAGGGTTCAGGAAGCGATTCAGCAAGTCTGTCAGAAACTGGCGACTGATATTATTCGCGATGCTGAAGGAGCCGATCATTTTATCACGATCGATGTTACTGGCCTCGCAACTCGTGACGCAGCCTACCGCATTGCCAAAGAAATTGCAGACAGCGCCCTGGTGAAAACGGCAATCACCGGCGGCGACCCGAACTGGGGTCGCATTGTCTCCGCCGCCGGATACGCTCAGGTCGATTTCGACACGGCTTTCGTTTCGCTGCATATCAACGGCACTGAAGTCTACTGCGCTGGCACGCCCGTGCCGTTTGATGCCGCCGCACTTTCAAGTCAGCTCAAATCAAATCGCGATGTTCATTTGTTGCTCGCCGTCTCTGGTGGTTCCTGCTCCGGCAAAGAATCAGTCCGCTTCTGGACGTCCGATCTGACACAGGAATACGTCCGATTGAATTCCGAGTACACGACGTAGTATCGAGCGTTCAATAACTGTCAGATCTGCAGCCAGACTTTCGCAAACAACCTCCCCCACGCGGAGCGTCAGGGGGAGGTCGGACGAGCGAAGCGATGTCCGGGAGGGGCTTGCTTCGTGGTGTGCTGCGAAGGCAATAAATGGATTTCTTCTGCAGAATTTCGGCGAAACATGGCCGTTACTGTTCTACTTTTGATGACTCATTCCCGACATCGAATCCGAAGCGAATCCGAAATTTATCACTCGCGGATGCCCTCCCCCGTGCCATCGCTTCGCTCGGCCCGACCCCTCCCTGCCTTCGGCGGGAGGGGTTGAGAAATTGCGACAGGCAGTTCACGCAAGTCGATCCGATGCAACGTGATACTGAGGATCTTCAGAGACGTTGATTTCGACGAGATCACCTGCGCGATTCAGAAGACTGCGGCATTCAGGGCTGAGGTGTGTGAGGTGCAGTCGTTTTCCGCAGCTTTCATATTTGTCCGCCAGCCAGTTGATCGCTTCAAGCCCGGATTGGTCGTAAACCCGCGTGTAATAAAAATCAATGACGACGTCGTCCGGATCTTCGTTGACATTGAATAAATCCTTGAACGAAGTCACGGACGCAAAGAACAAAGGTCCATGCAGTTGATAGATTCGGCTGCCAAATTCGTTGTATTTAGCGTCAGCGAAAATGTGAGTTGCGTGTTGCCATGCAAACACCAACGCCGACACGATGACTCCCAGAATCACAGCAGATGCAAGATCGTGCATCACAACGGTATATCCCGACACCAGCAACATCACGAATACGTCGCTGCGGGGCATCCGACGAAACATTTTCAGCGACGCCCATTCGAAAGTTCCGATCACAACCATGAACATTACACCGACGAGAGCCGCCATTGGAATTTGTTCAATCAATGGTGCCAGAAACAGCACAAACATCAACAGACAGAGCGCCGCCGTTGTCCCCGACAGACGGCCTCGTCCGCCGGAATTGACATTGATCAGCGACTGGCCAATCATGGCGCAACCTCCCATTCCGCCAAAGAGTCCGCAGATCAGATTCGCAGTCCCCTGACCGATACATTCGCGATTCCCCTTGCCGCGCGTCTCGGTGATTTCGTCGATGAGCGTTAATGTCATCAGCGATTCAATCAATCCCACTCCGCACAGGACAATCGCGAATGGAAAAATGATCCTCAGAGTCGCCCAGGTAGCGGGAACCAGTGAGTATTGCATGAAGAACAGTTGCGGCAGTCCTCCACTGATACCTGCTGCGTGCGAACCTGACGTCGTTTTCACTTCCGATGTCATGATTTCTGGTGCAGGGCTCGCGTCGTGAATCTTCGTCCCTGACACCGCATCACGAGCATTCTCTGCTGCTTGTGTACTGATTCGCAGCATGTCGCCAACCGTCGCGAGCACGCGCGTGCCGTGCGGTGCATCTATGACTCGGTTGATGGCGATAGATAACAGCGTAACCGCGAGAATTGCCGCCAGTGACGCAGGGATAGCTCGTGTAAACTTTGGCAGCAGCCAGATGATGCTCATCGTCAGCGCAGTCAAGAGCAGCATCAGAGCCAGCGGTCGGCCTGACAGGAAAACCAGTGCCCCATCGGTGGACAGTGTTTTGAAACTGCCAAGCTGCGCAAGTCCAATGACGATGGCAAGACCATTCACAAATCCCAGCATGACCGAATGCGGCACCATACGAATCAGTTTTCCCAGCCGCCCCAATCCGATTGCGATCTGCATGAGGCCACACAGCATCACTGTCGGGAAAAGATATTCAATTCCATGCTCTGCCACGAGCGCCACGACGACAACAGCCATCGCGCCGGTAGCGCCAGAAATCATTCCGGGACGACCACCAAACACAGCCGTGATCAAACCCAAAAAGAAGGCAGAATAGAGACCGATCAGCGGCGAGACGCCGGCAACAAATGCAAATGCGATCGCTTCAGGAACAAGGGCGAGAGCAACTGTCAGTCCGGACAGAACGTCGTCTTTAATGGACCCAGACTGAGGGCGGAAAAAATCCAGCATGTAGTTTCCAACAGGGGAATGATGTCCCAGCCGCAGAAGGCGGGACCGGCGATCAGCAGAAATGCCACGTTGCGTATACAGCAACGAAGCCGCATGAAATCACCGCAGGTCATGACAAAAGCAGCACGAAACAGTCCGTGTGCAGGCGTGCAGTGAGGAGAAAACCTCAGCGTGTGCAGACCAGAGGCGAACTATAAGCTGCGGCGTTCCGGGGTCAAACACCGTCTTCCAGTACCAGTCATTTGCCCAAAAGGAATAAAACTTTCGTACGTACAGGACTCTGAATTCAGTGATCAAATGCAAGCATTTGTAGATTGTTGCTAAAGATTTCCAGACAATTTTTCCGCTTGGCCGCATCTGAACCTGCAGATTGAAACTACCCAGGAAGACTTGAACGAGGCTTTTGGTATGCGGAAAAAACGACTTTGTTTCTTGATTTGTTCCTGCCTTGCAGCATTGGTCTGCTTTGTCTCGAAGCCTGCAACGCACCAAATCCAGGCAGACGAACCCGACGAAGAGGCGAACTCTGCCGCCGAAACGTCCCGAATTCAGGGCTCGGTTCGCTGGACGGATGATCGCCCAATAAGCGATTGCCAGATAGATCTCAGAGATTCTGCGGGGACTCAGAGTCTGACTGTTTCCATGCAGAAACAATCCATAGACTGGCCGCTGTCAGCGATGAGCGAGGCGTTCAATCTATGGGAACGCGGTGATGCAGGTTCTCGACCGGACAGAAAGCAGACACCAAAAAATCAGGCCGGGGTAACTGTCCCGAATCTGGATGGAAGTCTCTGGCTCAACACGGACAAACACAGTCTGGATGCCTTTCGAGGGCAGTACGTGCTGTTGGATTTCTATACGACCTGGTGTGGCCCCTGCGATCAGGACTTTCCGAAAGTCCGGATGGTGTAGAATCTACTCGGTCAATCCGGCGCCGCCGTGATCGCCGTTCACGACAATTCTTCGTCAGTGGAAGCGATTCGAGAACACGCAGCAAAGAAAGGGATGGAGATGCCCATTGTTGTCGATCATCCCGATGGACGAATGCTGAAGCCCTGGAATGATCTTGGTCTGGTGTCTGGATATCCGAGTTACGTGTTGCTCGATCCGGAAGGACGGCTGGTGGCTGCCGATGTCACGATTCCTGCCCCGTTGCTTCGAGTCTGCAAACTGGAGATTATTCGCCAGGAGTTGCTGCGGCGAAATGCTCGGCAAGGCAATTAGTGCGTAGGATCTGTGATTGCTGTTGGACAGGCTTGGCGACTACGAATAAACTAGGTTTCCGGGAAAGCGGTTTTCGCCAGAATTCCGCGCTGCCACCAGTTTACTGGAAAATTCTGGCGAAACTGGCTACGACAAACGCCGATGGCTCACTGTGACCAAGTACAGAACTAACTCAGGGGTGATCAAAAATGTCCACGGGTCAACTGCAATCCGCGCCCAGAGAATTTCGCCTTCTCGCTGACGTGCCGACGAACTGGAACGCGGCAGATCTCCAGCAGCATCTGGGTGGAATTCCGCTTCAGCGAATTTGCCTGGTTCCTCCACCAGGCTGTGCCAGTGAAGACGATGTCATTCGCCTGCACGACGATGAACATCGACTCTGCGAACGACAGGACGGCGTCTTAGTGGAGAAGACTATGGGTTGGTCCGAATCGATTCTGGCCTCAGAGATCGTCATCGAACTGGGCATCTTCCTGCGGTCCCACAGTCTTGGCAAAGTGCTTGGACCTGACGGGACACTGCGTTTCCTGCCCGGCCTGGTGAAGATTCCGGATGTCTCATTTGTCAGTTGGCAAAGGTGGCCTAAACAGACTCCACCGCGGCGTACGAAGCCAGTCCTATCGGTGCAACGCGAGCTTATATTCAGCCGGTTGCTGTCGGTGACATCATGCCCGAAATGCCGCTCTTCCTGCGCCCCGGCGCTCATATCGCGATGCCGCTTCAGCCGACGTACGATCGAGCGTTTGCGGCGATTCCGAAACGTTGGCGAAAAGTGCTTGAAGTGTAGGCCGTTCGGATTATTCTGACTCTGCGCAAAAAGGGGCACACAGAGGTTGCTTCAAACTGGTTTCCTGAGTCCTTACAACATCCGCCAGACAATCCGTCGATTCGAAGTCCCATCGGTTTTCGGCGAGACTGCCTGGAGACCCTGATCCAATGAGGACAAATTTGTTCCAGACTGACACAACTGTGATGTCTGCCCGCGAACGGACGTTGCTCGTATTGACACGTTCAACAGGAACAAACACTATCCGCGCCAGTGATGAAGCAGAGGATCTGCTTAGCGGTCGCGATGCTTTCAGGGACGGATACTTTGAACATTCTACTCACAGGCGCGACTGGGTTCATTGGACGCTGTGTTCTTCAGGAACTGTTGCAGCGAGGTTATTCGGTGACGGCGATTGTTCGTTCCAGCGACACGCAATCAGGTGACCGGCGTTTGCGTCAACTGATGCGACAAAACGGATGGCCTTCAGAATGGAACCGATCACTTCACGTGATTGAAGGCTCGCTGGCGGATCTGTTCGCAGTAGAACCAAGCGCGATCGAAGACTGTGATCGAATCATCCACTGCGCTGCGGCACTGAACTTTGACACGAATCGCTGTGGCGAACCCTGGCGCACGAATGTCGATGGCACAATGCAGCTTGGGCGACTGGCTGCCAAATGTGGGATTCGGAAGTTTGTGTATGTTTCGACGGCCTATGCTTGCGGACAGACACAAGGACACGTTTACGAATCCGTTGGCGATTTCGGAGATGCTCGCAACGACTACGAAGCCAGCAAACAGGAAGCCGAACGCTGGCTGGTTCAGGATAGCGGACTGGACTGGATCATCGCACGTCCAGGAATCGTCGTTGGCGATTCGAGAACAGGACGCACAGGAAATTACATGGGCATCTACCGAGTGCTGAAATCGATTGCCAGACTCTGCGACCGGTTGCCAACGGAAGGCGATGGCCACGAGCACTTGCCGCTCAGGCTGGGCTTCACCGGAAACGAAACGAGTCATTTGATACCGATCGACTTTGTGTCTTCGGCCATTGTCAGCCTGGCTCTGCGTGACGATCTCCGTCATGAATGCGTCCATCTGACGCCGGACAAACCCACAACGACGGCCACCCTGCTGAAAGCGGTCCAGCAGTTTCACAATGTTCGTGGCATCGAATTCGTCGGCCCTGACGACGTCGATGCTTCTGAACGCAATGCGTTTGAACGCATCTTCGATCGAGAAACAAAGATCGTCAGTCAGTACTTCGAAAACGATCCAGTATTTGATCCGTCCAATCGACGGCGACTGATTCCTGATTTCCCTTCAACGCCTGTTGACGTTTCGATGTTGATGCGACTGCAGGCTTTTGGAAAAGCCGATGACTGGGGAAACGTCGATGTTGAAAACACCAGTGATGTGACCTTCGATTGTATCGACTTCTTTTCGCGACACTTTCCAGCCGCTGCTGCGAATTCGCAACGTCCGCTGCTCAACGGTTTATCGACGTTCGTTCGCTTCGAAATTCGCGGTGCTCGAAATGGTCAGTGGCTGTGCCGTCTGGAAGACGGTCGAGTGGTCGATATCGTTCCAGCCAATCGTCGCATGACAGGAGCCGACTTTCTGTATCAAACAGACGCCCGCTCGTTTCAGGAAATTGTGGCGGGAGAATTGAACGTGAGGCAGGCGTTCTTCGATCGTCGCATCAATATCTCCGGCGACATTGAACGAGCTTTGCTGCTGGCTGTGTTGTTCGAAGATCTTCTGCTGGAATCGCCTTACCACGCCGCAGATTTACAGCGTGCGGAAGCCAACGTCGCCAGAGAGAAACTTTGTGCCTAGCGCCGCGTCCCTGATTCAGGAACACGTCACGTTCGACGGCACTGGCGGCCGCATCGAAGGCATTCTCACGTACCCGGAACAGGACGATCCTCAGGACTCTGTGCTGATAGTCGGCCCACATCCGATGCTGGGTGGTGACTTCGATAATAACGTAATTCGTGAACTGGCGACTCAACTGGCCGAGCGAAACGCGCTGACGCTTCGTTTCAATTATCGTGGAGTTGGTCAAAGCGATGGGAATCCGGTGTTGTCAACGAACAACATCGCCGACTTCTGGGCTAGGTCTCGAATTGACGAGGAATCCGGTTTTGCAGACGACACAGCGGCAGCGGCCAGGTTCCTGAAGGAAGTCTATGGCTGCGTCAGTCACGTCGTTGGTTATAGTTTTGGAGCATGGCTGGGATCACGTTGGGCCGCTGAATCCGAAGCCGTCACTTCGATCTCTCTTGTGGCTCCGACCATCAGCCAGCATGACTATTCGCACTTGTCACATCTGGCGATTTCCAAATTGATCGTGGCCAGCTTTGACGACTTCGCGGTGCCGACAGAATCGCTGCAGCAGCAGTTTCTTGAATGGGCATCCCCCAAACGGCTTGTCATCGAAAACATCGACAACCATTTCTTTCGCGGCCATGAATCGTGGCTGACGGAAACGGTCGAGCGTTTTATGCGAGGTGAATCGTGAATTCCGTCGGTAGGTGGTTTGCGACGTATCGCAACTATGTGCTGCTGGCATACATGGCGCTGCTGATTCCGGCAACGATGTCCGCGACGCAACTGCGCACGGACAACGCCATCGAACGCTGGCTTGGCAACGATGATGCTGCCGTCAAAACATGGGACGAATTCTGCAAACGCTTCGCCATTCGTCCACAGATTACGGCCCTCATCGACGGAATTCTGCCAACAGATGCCAGCATCGACCGAACCGCGCGAATTCTGGAACGGCTGCCGACCGTTGGCCGAGTCTGGACACCCAACGATCTGCAAAAGGCCACCCATGCGACTCGGCCCACGCCGTTGGATGTTCTGCTTGTGCCCGGGGGAAACTCGACCACGCTGTGGATTGAACTCAAGGACACAGCTCAACACGACAGCCGTGAAACGGTGCGGCTGGTGCGGCTGGTGATGCAACGCTGTGGAATTCCGACGGATGCGTTGCATCTGGGAGGACCGCTCACGATCAACGCAGCGCTGGACCACTGGAGTCGACAGTCTTTGCAATCACTGATGCCCTTCGTTGGCGTCGTCTGCTTTCTGCTGTTGTGGGCCATGCGTCGGAATCTGTTTCAAAGCCTGTTGCTCACATTTTCGGCGGCCATCAGTGTGCTGCTGACGTTTGCCGTTATGCAACTGGCCGGAGCGGAAATGGATCTGTTGCTGGTGGCTTTGCCTCCGTTGATTGGTGTGCTTCATCTGTCAATCGGCATTCATTTGCTGCATCACTTTGACGTCGGTCATCATTCGGATTTCCGTTCTGTTGAATCGACGTCAAAGACAGCCGCGTTGACGTCGGCGTTTGTTGAAACCTTCGTGCCGTCCAGTTTGGCAACCGCAACCACGCTGATCGGAATGCTGTCCCTGGCGGTCAGTGATCTGGGGCCGGTTCGAGGGTTCGGAATCTGGTCGGCTGCGGGGCTGCTGATTTCGTTTCTGGTGGCCTACACCCTCGTGCCGTGCTTTCTGATCGACGCCCCCTGCCTTGTACCACTTCGCCTTGTCTGCCGTTGGATCAGCCCGCATTTCCACTGGACTCGCAGATTATTGTTCGTCGGATGCACGTTGTTGCTGGTCGCTTCAATGCCGGGGTGGCTGCGACTGGTGCCCGACTTCAATGCGATCGGCTTTCTGCCGACCAGTAGTCAGACGATCATCGACTACACGGCGATTGAAGATCGATGCTGCGGACTGGTTCCAGTCGAACTGGATGTTGATCTGTCCAGCGTCAAGTCAGGAGCCGATCGCTTCCGTCTGTTGCAGGAACTCAGTCAGCGTCTGGAATCGCACGCCGATGTGACCACGGCTTTGTCGGCTGTTGCCTTTGTGAATGAGAATTCCGCTGCCAGAGAACTGCTGCGAAACTGGGTGTCTGCCGATGGCAATCATTTCCGAGTTTCCGCACTGGTGATTTCGGATGCTGATCGCGATCTCCAGGACATTGGTCACGATATTCGCCAGTTGTGTCAGAGTCTGCCCGTGACCATGACTGGGCTGGTATCCTTGATTGAGGAATCTCAGCACGCGATTTACGAATCGCTGCGAGACAGTCTGCTGGCTGCAATTGCCGTGATTGCCGTCGTGTTGATTGCGGTGCTGCGAAGCATTCCGGCCGGCTTGCTGGCTCTGATTCCCAACGTTGGTCCCATCGTGATCGGGTTTGGAATGGTGGGATGGCTGAAGATGCCACTGGATGTGGGAACCGTGCTGACCGCCAGCATCGCTCTCGGTGTGGCACTTGACGATTCCCTCCATTTTCTGCACCAATATCGTCGCCTGAGCGGACAATTGACGGACGACCAAAACGTGGTACGAGAGACCTGGCAGTTATGTGCCTGGCCCATGATTCAAACCACTGTCGTAGCGGTGGCCGGCCTGGGAGTTCTTTTATTTAGCGAATTCCGACCGGTGGCCTGTTTCGGTGAGTTGATGGCTGCTCTACTGCTGCTCGCGTTGCTCGCAGATCTGGTGCTGTTTCCGTACATGTTGACAACTTCGATCGGGCGACTGTTCGCTCCACGACAAGTTCGTTCGACAACTGAATTTAATTCTTGCACCACTCTCAACGTCACTGCCCTTGGAAATCCCACGTGATACAGGCCATTCAACAGAAGTCTGATTCTCTGTATTCGACAGGCTCATCGCATTGTTCGAATGATCTCGATGCGCGACTGAAGGCGACGCTTGAACTGCATCTGCATCCGAAGTACGGCAGTCCGTATTGGTGGCGACGACAGGAAAATCTTGGCATCAATGTGCTCGATCGAGTTCGCTGTATCGGTGACCTTGCGTTGCTGGGTCCGACGCGTCCGGCCGAGTTATCAACCGAATCTGTCTGGAATTTTCTTCCGAGGCATTTGTGGAACAGTCGCAGCAACTGCGTAATCGGTGAATCCGGCGGGACGTCCGGGCCTCCGACTTCCAGCGTCTATCTGCCTGCCGATTTCCACACGGCCTTTGTGTCACCGTTTGTCTGGGCTGCCCGACAAACCAGTTTTCCCAAGGGCTGTGACTGGTTGTGGGTCGGGCCGTCGGGACCGCATATAATCGGGAAAGTCGTTCGCAAGCTGGCGATGTCGATGGGTTCGCCAGATCCCTGGTCTGTCGATTTCGATCCTCGCTGGGTGAAGAAACTCATTCCCGGATCGTTTGTTGCCAGGCGATATCTGGCCCATGTGATCGACCAGGTTGGCAACATTCTGGAACGCGAAAATCCAGAAGTGCTGTTCACCACACCTCCGGTTTTGGATGCTCTGGCAACTCGGCTGGACGATGACGCCAGATCTCAGTTTCGCGGAATCCACTACGGCGGCATGACGATCACGGCGGAACAAATCAACGGCTTCCGCAAATTGTATCCCAACGCCGTGCATCTGTCCGGCTATGGAAATTCTCTGTGCGGCGTCGCAATGGAGATACACAATGAGCCCCGCACAAGCATCGACTACTACCCTCGCGACGCTCGTCTGATTTACGACGTGGTTCGAATGGACTCGGACGAAACGGCCTGGACGTCGGTCGAACCGGGAGAACGCGGCCGAGTGATCTTTCATCGACTTGACGAGAGTACGTTTCTTCCGAACGTTATCGAGCGCGACGAAGCCAGCTTGATTCTGCCAACGCCTGATGGTTACGGTGCGGGCTGGATGTTTCCGGGATTGCGTGATCCCGGTCCTTCCGCCAAACAGGCAAAGACATTGAAGCTTGGTTTGTACTAAATTCTGCTTTTATGAGAACAGGGAAGTTCTGCCATGACACTTAAACTCAAAATTGCCTACACGCCTGACAGCGACGATGCGTTCTATTACTACGCCCTGGAAAACGGGCTGGTCGGCCTGCCGGGTGTTCAGTTCCTTTTCGAATGCGATCACATCATCGCTTTGAATCGTCGGTCGCGGCGGCGGGAATTCGATATCGCGGCGATCTCGTCGGTGGCCTACCCGAGCCTTGCGGACAAGTATCGAATTCTGAGCGTTGGAACCAGCGTAGGTCGAGGTTATGGACCGGTGCTGGTCAGTCGCAAATATCGCACTCTCAGACAGTTACAGGGCAAACGAATTGCAGTGGCTGGCATTCCTACAACGGGCGGATTTCTGGCAATGTTCGCTCTGAATAATTGCGAATTTGTGGAACGTCAGTTTGATCAGATCGCTGATGCTGTGGTGGCTGGAGAATTTGACGCTGGAGTCATGATTCATGAAGAGCTACTGTATTTTCCTCAGAAAGGTCTGCACAAAGTTGCCGACCTCGGCGCCGTCTGGCTACAGAAAACCGGATTGCCATTGCCTGTTGGACTCAACGTCGTCAACCGCAATCTGGGCGAATCGCTGATGCAGGATGTCGCAGACGTCATTCGAGAAAGTCTGTGCTATGCACAGACTCATCGCGAAGAAGCACTCACCTGGGCAACGCGATTTGGTCGCGGTGAAGAAGGTGACTGCGGCGAACAGCACATCGAAATGTTTGCCAACATTGATTCCATCATGATGCCCGAAGACGTCCGCACCGGACTGCGAGTCCTGTTTCCACTAGTTATGAACATGGGAATCACCGATTCCGTGCCGCCGATTGATATCGTGGATGGCAGCGTGGAGAACATCGATCACTCGCTGAATCTGATCGCCGGAACACCCATTGCCGTCGCTGCATAACACTGTCAGTAAGCCTTTCACAGAACGGAATCACCATGAACGTTGCAGCACCTCAAAACACAACAATCCGAACAGGAGTCGCCAGGGTCCTGGAACAGAAGCGACGCTTTCTGGTCCCGTCTGTATATCACTTCTATTGTGACCCGCCGCTGATTGTGCGCGGCGATGGCTGCGAACTGATAGATTCGGAAGGCCGCCGATATCTGGATCTGTATTCCGGAGTCGGCGCAATGAGTCTTGGACATTCACACCCCGACGTACTGGCGGCCGCTCATCGGCAAATCGAAGAACTGCAACACACGACCACAATTTATCTCACGCCGCCGATGTTTGATCTGGCCGAGCGACTGGCGGAACTTGCTCCGGCTGAGATCAACCGTTCATTTTTCTGTGCGTCCGGGACCGAAGCGAATGAATCGGCTCTGTTGATGGCCAGTCAGTTCACGGGGCGAGAACAATTTCTGTCGCTCGATCGAGGATTGCACGGACGAACGAAGGCCGCCATGAGCGTCACACAGATTCCGATGTGGCGCACCGATCCGTTTCTGCTCAACACCTGCACGCGAGTTCCCGGCTACGATGACCAATCATCACTGCAGAGCATCGAACGCGAATTGAGAACCCGCAACTATGCAGCCGTCATTGCGGAACCGATTCAGGGCAATGGCGGAATCATCATGCCGCCAACCGGCTACTGGCAAACTCTGCGAAAGCTGTGCGACGACACCGACACGCTGCTGATAGCCGACGAAGTGCAGACAGGAATCAATCGGACGGGAACGTTCTTCGCTGTGAATCATGAACACGTCACGCCCGATTTCATCACAACTGCCAAGGCTCTTGGAAATGGATTCCCGATCGCCGCTTGTCTGACCACTGATCGCATCGCCGACACCTGTAAGCGCCCGGCCGCCGCAACCTATGGAGCCAACCCGATCGCCTGCGCCGTCGCGCTGGCGGTTCTGGAGTTTCATCAGGAAAACAACCTTGCCGCTGAAGCGATGCAAAAAGGAATACATCTTGAAGTAAATCTGCAACGTCTCGCGCAACGAAACGACATCATCACGAGTATTCGTGGCCGAGGCCTGATGATCGGAGTTGAACTGGGTGATGGCAGCAACGGCGCGGCGGCAGTCATCACCGATCGAGTGCTCGAAGCCATGAAAGACAGTGGATTTCTGCTGGGCAAAACGGGACTCGGTCGCAACGTCGTCACCTTCATGCCGCCACTGGTGATAACCGCTCAGCAACTGGATACCGCCTGCGAACAGTTCGAACAGGTTCTCGATTCTATGAAAAAATAACGGGGTTCAACCCGTAAATCAGACCCAGCAGGTTGTTGATTGAGTCGCCACTGAGTTTACCTCAGTGGTTTTCAGGATTCTGCACTACGAAATTCGCGGTGTTTTCGAGTAGTGCAGAATCCCGAGAACCACCGGAATGAATCCGGTGGCGGGCAAAACAACAAACCGCAATCAATTTTCCTTCAACAACCTCCAAACACGAAATGGATCTGTATGAAACTCGGACTCGCAAATCGGTACTCTCGAATCGCATTGCTGGCCACGATCACGCTTCTGTTGACCGGCAGCGCCAGCGCTAAAGGCCCGGTTGGCCGACGCTGGCCAGATCAGCAGCTTGTATCGATCGACAAAATAGACCACGCCCCATTGGATCGGCTGCTGGCCAAATACGTGGACACCGACGGCTTCGTGAATTACAAAGCATGGCAACATTCGCAGCAGGATCGTCAGGCATTGCTGACTTACCTGGCGTCTCTGGGGCAGGCCAATCGCAGTCGGCCGGCATCGAAGTCCGCTCAACTGGCGTTCTGGATCAACGCCTACAATGCCGTCACCATTGAAGGAATGCTGCAGGAATATCCCACGGACAGTATTCGCAATCACACGGCCAAGGTGGTTGGCTACAACATCTGGAAGCAACTGCCGCTGATCGTCGGTGCTGACCAGTATGCTCTGGAACAGATCGAACACGATATCCTGCGCAAGATGGACGAGCCGCGGATTCACTTCGCCATCGTCTGTGCGTCCGTCGGTTGCCCACGACTGCGAAATGAAGCGTACGTGGCGAATCGAATTGAAGAACAACTAGCCGACAATGCCAAAGACTTCTTTTCTCGCCCGGCAAACTTTCGCTACGACGCTCAGCAGGGAACGATGCAGGCCAGCGAGATCATGAGCTGGTTTGGCAGTGACTTCGGAGATAGTCAGGCTCAGCAATTTGCACGAGTCAAACAGTATCTGCCCGCACCGGCCCAGGCTCTGGCCGCCAATCCGAAAACTCGGCTGACGTTCATGGACTATGACTGGTCGATCAATGATCAGGCTCGCCGAGTCGCCGGTCGGAACGTCCAGCAGCGCTGACTGCTCATCACGGGAGCCCCCTGAAATGACGTCCGAATTCAAACCGTTCCATCACCGCCAGTTTCGCTGGCAGTTGTCGCTGTGCAGTCTGGTTGTCGGCTGCCTGTTCGTGAGCGGCTGCGCATGGCCCATGCTGGACCGGACCGCGTTGAAAGATCCGGTGGCCGCTGTCGATGGCAATGGTCAGGTGTTCGAATCAACGGCGTCGCGAGAAATCAGTGGCGGAGACGTCTCTCAGGCCACGGACTCCGAACTGCTCGCCTTCTATGCGCCGGTCTATGTGCAGCAGTACAAGTCGGCCAGTGAAAAAGGCTATGCCTACGAACACGAAGTGGACCTGTTTGGAACTCCGTTCCTGGAACGGCTGCCGAACGGGAAATTGCAGACTCGAATCGATCCCGATCAGCCCACTGTTTACGGCATCATCGACCGCCGTCAGATCGGCGAGCGGAATCATGTTCAGTTGACGTATACGATCTGGTATCGCCGACATCCACGAACCAAGCGATTCGATATCGAACCCGGCCTAATCGATAGCGGCGTGGTGCGAATCACACTCGATGACGCCAACCGACCGCTGATCTACGAAACTGTGCTCGCCTGCGGCTGCTATCACAAGGTGTTCGTCGAAACTCGTCTGGAAGATGCCTGTCGAGAATCTTTCGGACCTCCGGAGGACGGGAAAGAGTACAGCATCTCCAAGCCGATTCCATTTCGGTTTGACTTCGAAGTGGCCGGACTGGTCGATACGCCGGAAGACGCTCCCGCCGCGCCAGTCATCTTCATCAGCAGTGGCGATCACAAAGTCCTGGGCCTGCACAGCAGCGCGACGCTGAACCGCCCACAGCGTGACGGAGCCGTTGCCAGCTATCGACTGGCGGACTATCGCGAACTGGAAGCTTTGCAGGTGGTGCAAGAAGGAAGAACACAATCCATGTTCAACAGCGCCAACGACCAGCAGGTGCTGGGAGCTCAACGCATGGAACGATTCATCTTCGCAGCCTTCGGAACCGACGACGCTGGCCACCCTCGCCGCAACGAACAGATTCTGCTGCACTTCGACCAGTCAAAATGGATCGACCCGAATCTGTTCTTCAAATACCTGCGACTGCCTCCAGGCACCATGTGATTGAAGTTTAAGCGGTTCGGATTGTTCTGACTCAGCACAAAAAATGGCACGCTGAGGTCGCTCGAATCCGGATTCCGGAGTGTCTACAATACTCGCTTGAGATCCATCGATTCGAAGATTCATCAGTTTTTGGTGAGCCTGCTTGAAGACCCTTATCCAATGAGTTTTGTCCCATGCGACCGTTTGGCACTTTGCCTGGCAGCATCGCTCGGTTGCCTGGTTTCTGCAGTGTTCCCTGCTGCCGCGCAAGAGACAGGAGGTGTCGTACTTCCGTCGGCTGCGGCTCTCCAACTCGTCGTTGAGCAACGGGACATCCTGCGATCGAAGATAGCGATGTTGCGCGAAAAGACTGAGTTGCGATTGCGAGACGGTCAGGCATTGCTGGCGGATGTAGCCGTTTTCGAAAAAGCCGCGTCCTGGATGTTGCGTTTCGAAGAATTCCCGAAGAAAGACTACATCGATCAACTTCGCGAAGTGATCCGGAAAGGACTGGCCCGCGCTGACACGTTGCAGGATGAAACGGCCGACTGGTCTCAGCAGTCCGGAACCACGGTTCGCGGATACGTGAGCGCCGTGGACAACAGCGTGCAGCCGTATGCGATCACGCTGCCGGACGGCGTCGATGCAAAGGAGGCAAAACGCTGGCCGATGCATGTTGTGCTGCATGGTCGAGCTGACCAGATGAACGAAGTGAATTTCATCCATCGCATGGATGGAAAAAAACTTTCGCAAAAAGCCGATCAGCCTTCGCAGGACTGGATTCAACTGGACGTTTATGGGCGAGGCAACAACGCCTATCGCTGGGCGGGCGAAACCGACGTTTTCGAGGCAATGGCCGATGTGAAGCGTCGATTCCGAATCGACGAAGATCGAATCACGCTGCATGGGTTTTCGATGGGCGGTGCCGGAGCGTGGCATCTGGGAATGCACTTTCCCTCCGTCTGGTCGTCGGTTGGACCCGGGGCCGGATTTGTCGATTACTATCGCTATCAGAAAAAAGATCCGAACAACGCGGATCAACGACTTCCCGAGCCGCAGCACACCACTTTGGGCATCTACGATTCGATCGAATATGCCCTCAATGCGTTCAATGTGCCGGTTTGCACTTATGGTGGAGAAAACGATTCCCAACTGCTCGCCGGTGCCAGCATGACCGCCGCAGCAAAGCAACTGGATGTCCCGATCAAACTGATCGTCGGCCCAAAGATGGGCCACGCATATGATCCTGAAAGCCAGCAAGAGTTCATGGCATTTCACATGCAGCAATCGGCGAAGGGAAAACCCCGCTTTGGAGAACGGAAACATATTCGCTTCACCACACGCGCACTACGTTACAACGACTGTGACTGGCTGAAAATTGAAGAAATCGACAGCGTGTACGAACCCGCAACAGTGGATGCAAAAGTCAACGCGGATGGTGACGTGGAAGTCTCCACCTCAAATGTTTCGGCGCTGCGACTGGTCCGCGATGCAGGGACTGACGCTATCATCGACGGGACGATTCTGGAATGCCGCACCGCCGCTGATGGGCTATTGCCGGACGTGTTCTTCGTCAAATCGGATTCCAACTGGCGAGTGCTGGATTATGAGGAATCGCGGGAATTCAGCGACAATCCTGATCGCCACAAACGCCACGGCGTTCAGGGTCCGATCGACGATGCGTTCATGAGTTCGTTCATTTGTGTGCGTGGCACTGATACACCGTGGAACAAAACATCACAGGCATGGGCGGACTGGACTCTTGATCGTTTTTCGAAAGAGTTCGCGCAATGGATGCGAGGCGATCTCCGAATTGTGGACGATACCGCAGTCGATGACGAAATACTGGCACATAACCACTTGATTCTGTTTGGCGATCCGGGATCGAATCTGGTTCTAAAGAGAATTGTGGCCGACCTTCCGATTGAATGGAGCAGAGAAAGAATTCGGATCGGAAATCAGGAATGGAAATCGGCGGATCATAGTCCAAGTCTGATCTTTCCGAATCCGTTGAATCCTGCAAAATACGTGGTCCTGAATTCTGGCCATACATTCCATGAAAAAGAATTTCGTTCGACGAATGCGATGCTGTTCCCTCGATTGGGCGACATCGCGATACAGCAGTTCACGGCCAAGAGTTCAGGCGGATTTGATGAAAAAACTGAGTGGGCCGATGTGTTCGACAATCACTGGAATCTGGTACTTCGTCCGCGCTAAAGAGTTGTCTCAGATTTCAATCAGTTTTTGAGTGTATTTTCGTAGGTTGCGTGAAGCAACGCGGAACGCACCATGTGGGATGTGCGATGGTGTGTTTCGCTCCGCTTCACACACCCTGCTCATCTCAATTCGCAGGACGTGATACCCTATGACAAATGAATTGACTCATTTTTCCGCCGACGGTGCCAGCCGCATGGTCGATGTAGGCGATAAGCCGGTCACACGTCGCACAGCGCGGGCGGAGGGAATGGTGTTAATGCAGCCTGAGACTTTGCGGTTACTGCGAAAACGCGCGTTTTCCAAGGGAGATGTGCTGGAAGTCGCTCGCCTGGCCGGAATCATGGCGACCAAACGAACGGCTGATTTAATCCCCCTTTGCCATTCATTGCCACTGGAAAGAGCAGATGTTCAGTACTCATTTCCCTCAGAGAAATGCGTGCATGTGGAAGTTTGTGTGTCAACGGAAGCAAAAACCGGGGTCGAGATGGAAGCATTGACTGGCGTCAGCGTAACATGCCTCACAATTTATGATATGTGCAAGTCGGTTGACCGCAGGATGGAAATCAACAGCATTCGCCTGCTCGAAAAAACCGGCGGACGATCCGGGCATTTCGTACGAAACTCTTAGGACAGAATTCAACATGACTGCAGTCATGTCAAATCGCAACGAACTCAGGCAACGGATTCAGCAACTTTTGGTAGCGGATCTGAATGCGGTCAACGCGCTGCTGCAGCGGCAGTTTCGTAATCCAAACATGTTTGTACAGGATGTGGCTCAGCATGTGAGTCGGTTTCAAGGCAAGCAGATCCGCCCGATTCTGACACTGCTCAGCGCTCAATTATTTCAACCCTCTGCTGCGGCTCGTGAAAATGTGCATCGACTGGCCGCAGTCGTGGAGATGATTCACACGGCGACACTGGTCCACGACGACGTGATCGATGACGCGAGTCTGCGACGCCATGTATCCACGGTGCATCGTCGCTGGAATACAGAAACCAGTGTGCTGTTCGGCGACTACCTGTTTTCCAAAGCGTTTCATCTGGCAGCAACGACCGGCGATGCAGAAGCATGTCGCCTGATTGGCCTGGCGACCGATCGCACGTGCGAAGGGGAACTCAATCAGATCGCCGCACGCCTGGAACAATCGACGTCGGAGCGTGACTACTTCCGAGTAATCGGCGGCAAGACCGGGCATCTGTTTGCGGTGAGCTGCCTGTTGGGGGCGAGAGCGGCTGGTGGGCCTGTGGCTCACCAGACACAGATGAAGCAATTTGGCCGGCGCATTGGATTGGCATTCCAGATTTCCGACGACGTGCTCGATCTGACGGAAACCGCTGAAGCAACAGGGAAAGATGCCGCAAATGATTTGTGCAATCATCGACTGACATTGCCGTTGATTCGCGCATTGAAACTTGGATCGAAGGATGAACAGCGACAACTGCGCGAGCTGATGGCATCAGGCGATATCAATGACCAGGCTCGTCTGCGTGACGAACCAATCGTCCGGCAAGGTGTAGAATCGGCGCAGGCGACTGCCGAACATTTTGTGCGTCGGGCGATGCGAAATCTGGAATCAACACCACCCTGCCCCGCTCGCGATGTTCTTGCGGGACTCGCGCGGTTCTCGGTGCAGCGGTGAAGTCAAGGGCCGCTCACAACATCACGGTACTTTAGTTCTGCTTAATACTGTGCCCGTGGTACGGCGGCATTGGAACTTCGATCAAGTTGCTGAAGTGTGTTGTTGTACTGGTTGTCCAGTTGTCGCAATTGGTTCTCGTAGGACGACAACGGGTTGACGGGTTGAAGCTGGTTTCCTGGACGAGGTGCCGTTGTGCCATTGTTTGCACCTGGCACTCCATTCACGCTTGCCGTACCGTGGGGAATGCCTTGCAGAACGTTGGCCCCATACTGCGGACTGCTGTAGCCTTGATTTGTGTAGTTTTGTTCGGCGTATCCCGGAGCGTTCTGGCTGAGTGATGGCGACTGAGACTGCAACTGCTGGATCTGTTGCTGCTGTTGCATCATCCATTCCTGCGATGGCAAAGTGGAAACCGGCTGACCATACATGGCACCGTTGATGACGGAGTTGCTTCCGGGGGACGCGACGTTGGCCATCCGAAGCTGGCCTTCCTGAGGCATCCCTCCTTGGCCCAGCGGGAAAAGTGAACCTGGGCCGACGTTCAAACCCTCCAGTTGCACGTTTGGCGCGTTCGCATTGTATTGATTCCCATTCGGGTAATGCTGGCCCGGCATCGAATTCGTCGGGACAGGGATGTTCTGCTGGCCGGGCATCATTTGCTGGCCAGCCATATTCTGCTGACCGGGCATGTTCGCCGCAGGTGGGCCGAATCCGATCGGTTGTCCATAGCTGACATTTTGTGTCGGTGGTTGAAACTGGCCACTTGGTCGGACGGCGACAACACCGCCTGAAGATGCAGGCGGTGTTAGGCCTGCTCGGATCGAGTTGTCCACGATGGCAGGCTGCTGGTTTCCATTGGGGTTCGGCAGGCCAGGATTCGCGGTGTATTGCGGAAGTGTCGCCAACGGATTCAATCTTGGTGTGATCATGGGCTGGTCGCTGGATCGTGCCGGAACCGACGCTGGCATTTGAGGGCCAGTCTCAGCCTGATAACTGCCTGGAGCGGGATTGCCAGTTCCATAACTTACCGCCGGAAGAGTTGCTGTTGTCATCGAATGAACGTCAGGGCCGCCGAATAGACCCGGCTGCTGCGCGAGTCCGGGTGCAGGATTTCCGTACTGAACGGCGGCATTCTGCGAATTGGTCGCGATGACAGAATGGATCGCGGGATTGTAATCCGCCGGGATGTTGATTGCCCCGCGACGCTGTTCGCCAGCGATTCGTTCACGATTGAGAATCTCACGGATTTCTTCAAACGAAGCATTCGCTGGGATTTCCGATGCACTCGCAGTCAGAACCGTAGCTGGTGTCTGCGATATCGGTGCCCGAGAAGCGGGTGATCGCGATGCCGGGGTGGAATCCAGGGACGCAAGAATCTGAGTCACTCTCGCCGGATCGCCGTAGCGCTTCGTCAGACGTGCGCGGGCTGCGTCGCGATTTCCCTGTCGCACGTCCAGAAGCGCCAGATTGGCATGTGCGTTCTCGTGATCTGGATTGATCTGAGTCGCCTGCGACAGATAGCTGGCTGCTTCGCTGTAGCGATTCTGAAGTAAGTACGAGTACCCGATATCGCATAGAAGATTTGCATCACGCGGACGTATTCGAAGCGCCTGCCGGTAGTGATCTTCGGCCTCAGCCCAGTTTTCCGTCAAGTCCGCTGCCATTGCCATGCCATGGTGCGCGGTGGGATCATCAGGAAGAAATTTCAGGACTTCGCGATATGCCTGACGCGCCTCAGGAATTCGATTTTCCTGCAACCCGCGTTGCCCGTCGGCGAGCAGGGCTTCAACACGACTTTCAGCAATTGGCGAATCCGTCGGCTTTGATTCGACGTCGTTGTCGTTAACGCGACGCACAAATTTCGGAAGCTCCTCATCGTCAATCCCGTTCTTTTTATCGACGCGCGCAAACGGGTTCCACATTTTCGTGGCACCACCATCTACCTGGCATCCAGCACACGAAACGGAAATTGCGGCGAGCAAAATAACGAACCACCGACGTCCTGACATGATCAGGTCTCCTGGCGGGAATTTGAGAGGCAAGATGTCATACCGGACTGAGAAATCCGGCAGCTACGGAGAGGAGAGAACGGCAAGCGTTCAGACAGGGGACGGAGTTTTAACGGATTTCCGGTTTTAGTGTCGAGACGAAGTTTCCGAGCAGCTTTCGGCAGAATCTGCCGGTATTCCCATCGCGCAAGTGTTCAGAAATTCGCTGCGTCCCCTGTTGCTTTTGTCGTCACGATCTTCGGCTGCGGCAGATTCGCCAATTCATAACCTGAACGCCACAACTCGGCGGACCGTGCAGAGAATTTCTCGCGAGGAAAATGACGGAATCAAAAAGCGCTGCCGCTGCGGGGCATGCCGATTTGGTCGCTGATGCGAAGAGACTTTCGGATAGCAGGCCCGATTGGGCTCAAGCCAGCCGCAGGTTCGCCAGCGTTGTTTTGAAAATACGTGAGTCTCGGGTTGGAAATGTTTCATCAGGAGACTGACGTCCCCCGCTCGTCTTAAAATCCACCACCGCCACCACCTCCGCCACCTCCGCCACCACCACCGCCGAAACCGCCGCCGCCGCCACCAAAGCCACCACCACCGCCGCCGTTGCTGCGAATCCTGCGGAATCGCCCGTAGTCCTGTTCGGCTTCCATGGAATTGATTCCGTTGCTGTACGGCTGGGACACCACAACGCGTTGATTGGCGTCCTGATTGCCCAGGTCCGTGAGGACTCGTACCACAATATCACGCCGCACCTGATCAAGTTCGGGATCGGCATTATTCCACGATCGTTGTACGATGATCGGAAACGGAGTCGAAGGCATTCTGGCAGCGATCTCGGCGATATGATCTCGTCCGTAGGGGCTAAGTTCCGAGGAATTGTCCACGAACTCGTTGCGATACATCACAAAGTCAGCCGCCTCTCCGTTGGTCTGCATCGCATGCCAGTGAGCCCGCGTGACGGATCCCAGCGGCAGGACGTCAGGCACCTGATGTCTGCTGGCTGGTCCGGTACACCAACTTGCGGGATTCCACCAGTGATAGCTGCAGGTTGAACATCCTGTTTCGCAGCATTCCGTTTGACAGGGACTACAGGACGTTGCGCATGGATCGCAAGTCGTGCAGCACGATGAACTTGTTGAACAGCAGCCATTGGCCAGTCCACATGCTGCTGCCAACAGCATAATTTTTGCGCGACGAGATGATCTGAGTAGGTTCATGGTCACTTTTCCTGTTTGCACGTAAAGTGCCCGGCGGTGCGGAATCTTGTTGGTCAATATTAATGAAAATATGAGCAGGACTGTCTCCGACGAGTCGGTCTGTTCGGAATCCCTATTTCACGGGCCGAGTCCAGCCAGCCGACTTGACTGGCTGATTGTCTCTTGAACCCGGAAATCGGAAAATCGACTTCTTTGTTTCTGCTGAAACATGTCCGTTCTGATTTGCCGGACCCATCATGTGACTTTGCGGAGGGTAGTGCTGTGGAATCGGCACCTGCTGCATTCCATTTTGTGGTGCAGAATAACCCTGCGGAGGCTGAAACCCCTGTGACGGAGCAACTTGCGGCACGGAGTATTCGGGTTGCGGCTGCAAAGGCCCCGAATACGGCATCGCGTTTCCATATGGTGCCCCGCTCTGCATTGGCATACTGCCCTGCATTGGCATCCCGCCGCCATAAGAACCTGCTCCCAGTCCAACCGGTGGGTTGAACTGACTGTACCCGACCGGCACACCGTGCAGATTTCCGCTCCCAACAGTACCGACCTGATAAACGTTATTGTCTGGTGTTCCTTCTGAACGTCCCAGATGCCACAAGTCGTAGTCATTGGGATGCGTGTGGTTGTAGCCCGGCAAAGGCGGCACTTCATCTGCCTCCATCGGGCGAACAATTTCCGGCGACACAAGGACGAGCAGTTCCGTTTCGATTTCAGAAGCATTTTTCGACTGGAACAGTTTCGGTCCGATATAAGGAATGTCGCCCAGCAGAGGAATGCGGCTCACGTTGGTCAACTCCTGACGCGACAGCAGACCACCGATCGCGAAGGTCTGTCCTTCACGTAGTTCTACGGTTGTCTGAACACGTTTTACGTTCGTGCCAGGAATTCCATTGACTGTATTCGCGGTGTTCAACTGACTGAATTCCGGGACAACCTGAAGTCGAATCAGGTCACGGTCCATCACAGTCGGCGTTACGACAAGACTTGTACCGAAGCCTCTGAACGAAGTGGCCTGACCGCCACCCAGACCGATAATTGTCGGCACAGCAAATTCTCCGCCTGCCAGGATACTCGACGACGTACCGCTCATGCAGGTCACCGTCGGTTCTGCCAGCAGCTTTACTGTTCCGTTCGACTGCAACCAACGGACGAGAACTGCGATTTCACCATTCTCAAAGATGCCGCTAAGAGTTGTTCCGGTTCCGCCGCCCAACGCTCCACCAATCGTGTGACGGGAATCATGGAAGGCGACCTGCCAGTCGAAGCCAAAGTTTCGCATCTGCGAGCGATTGATTTCCGCAACGATGACTCGCATCATCACATTGTATTCGCCGGGCACCGAAAGCTCATTAATCACGACGTCATGGAAACCATTATTCTGGCCGTTTCCGAAACCGTTTCCAGCGCCACCGCCACCGCCAAGGTTTCCCATCTGGGCGTAATTGCCATAGCCATTGCCGTTGCCGTTGCCGTAGTTTCGTCCCATTGTCCGAAACACTTCAGCGCGGACGATCTGCAAAATATTCTGTGCTTCTTCTCCGTCGTAAGCCTGGCCGCGGACAAGCACCTGAGTTCCAACCGGGATGATGGCGATCTGGGAATTCGGGAACAGCGTTTTCAATCGACGTTCCAGTCGTCCGAAGTCCAGTGTTCGCTGGTCTTCCAGACTGGCATCGTTGATCACCGACACCTCATAGATCGAAGGCATTTCTTCGCCTTCGAACCAGAATGTGAGGT
>Ga0335397_10000318_pt1 | contig 59634 bp, 47 predicted proteins | sample MAT04_FD_205740 | JGI IMG/M metagenome (GOLD analysis project Ga0335397, IMG submission 205740) | Freshwater microbial communities from Lake Fryxell liftoff mats and glacier meltwater in Antarctica - MAT-04 (spades assembly) (version 2) ...
AACTATCAACTATCAACTATAATATGCCTTTTATAAAAACAGATTTTCCTGGTCTTCTTATTTTTGAGCCCAAAGTGTTTGAAGATAGCCGTGGTTATTTTTTTGAAAGTTATAATGAAAATATTTGCAACGAAGAAGGCGTGGATATTCATTTTGTTCAGGATAACCAGGCGCAATCTTCTTATGGTGTTATTCGTGGATTGCATTACCAGTTAGCTCCTTTTGCACAAACAAAATTCATTCGTGTACTGAGCGGCGCTATTTTAGATGTGGTAGTAGATATTCGCAAAGGGTCGCCCAGCTTTGGTAAAAGTTATTCCATTGAATTATCTGCCCAAAATAAACTGCAGTTACTGGTACCAAAAGGCTTTGCACATGGCTATTCTGTTTTAAGTGCAACCAGTGAAGTGTTTTATAAATGCGATACGTTTTATAATAAAGCCTCAGAAGGAGGACTGATGTATAATGATCCTGCACTGAATATTAACTGGCAAATACCGGCAGATAAACAAATCATATCTGAAAAAGATTTGCTTCATCCAGACTTTGAAAATTGCAATAATAATTTTGTGTACATACCTTAATCACCTCCATTTCTATTGAGCATTAAAAAAATTATATTAGTTACCGGAGCCAATGGACAATTGGGTATGGAGTTAAGGGCACTGGCAGAACAATTTGCGCAATTTCATTTTTTGTTTGTTACAAGGAAACAGTTAGCCATTGAAGATGCGGAGGCAATTAAAAACTATTTTGCAAATCAATCAATTGATTATTGCATTAACTGTGCAGCATACACTGCAGTAGATAAAGCAGAATCGGAAAAGGAAGCAGCTATTTCCATTAATGCAACAGCAGTAGGAAATCTTGCTGCTGTATGTAGGGAATATCAAACCCGTTTTTTTCATTTCTCTACCGATTATGTTTTTAATGGCCAGGCCAGTGTTCCTTATAAAGAATCAGATGCTACAGACCCGGTAAATTTTTATGGGCACACAAAACTGCAGGGAGAGCAGGCTGCTATATCTAACAATCAAAATTCCATCATCATTCGCACTTCCTGGGTTTATAGCCGCTTCGGAAAAAATTTTGTAAATACGATGCTTCGCCTGATGAGCGAAAGAGAAAGTATTGGTGTAGTAGCCGACCAGGTGGGATGCCCTACTTATGCTGCCGATCTTGCAGGGGCGGTGATGCAAATAATAGCAGCCGGTAAATTTATCCCGGGTATTTATCATTATTGCAACCAGGGTATCATTAGCTGGCATGAATTTGCATTAGCCATTAAAGAAATAAGCGGAAGTAACTGTGTAGTTAATGCAATAGAAACTGCTGCATATCCTACTCCTGCAGCCAGGCCACATTATTCTGCATTGGATACAGCAAAAATAAAAGATAGTTATAGCCTGGATATTATGCCGTGGAAGCAGCGCCTGGAAGCGTGTATTAAAGGATTATAGTAAAGACAACAATAAATAGTTATAAATTTTTAGATTGTATTTTAATCAGGTAATCAAACAGGCTGGTTTCAGAAGCAATCAGTAATTTTTTTCTCAGCCGGTACCGGCTTATTTCTACCCCTCTTACAGAAATATTCATCAATTGAGCAATTTCTTTTGTAGATAAATTCATGCGCAAATAAGCGCAAAGTTTTAATTCATTGCCTGTAATGGATGGATGTTTTTCTTTTAATTCAACAATAAAATCACTTTGCACCTTATCAAAGTGTTTGGTAAAGTTTTCCCAGTCTTTTGCCATATTATCATCTTCACTAATCACTTTAATTATCTTCTTCATTTCCAATGTAGCCTTATCATTATTCAGCGCCTTCATCATATGATTCAGCTCTGTTTTTAGTTTGGTTAATATTTCACCTCTTTGCACCAGGTGCATGGCAGATGTAGCCAGCTCCGAATTTTTAAAATCAATTTCCAATTGTAACTTTTCATTTCGCAGTGCAATCAATTCATTTTCTGCTTTATTTATTTCCAGCTTATGCAGGTACTGCAGCCTTTTTTGTTCTTCCTCATATTTTGTTTGTTGCGAATGGAATTTTTTTAATAACCATTGATATAAGAAAAATATCCCTACAATAAATAATAAAAAGTAAACTGTTTTAGCCCAGTAGGTAAGATACCAGGGTGGAAGAATTTTAAAAATATATTTTACCGGAGCAGATTCATTGCCCAGGTTATTTCTGACTTTTACTTCAAATGTATATTTTCCTGATGGCAGGTTGGTATATTCCTTTTCTGTTTTCACTGACCATTCAGACCAGTTTAAATCAAACCCCGATAAACGGTAGCAATATTCCAGATTGCTTTGTTCACCATAAACTGGAGTAGAAAATTCAATATGAATCATTTTCCAGTTATTGGTAATATCCGGGATGTTTTTTTTCTCCTGAATCTGTTGCTCATTTACGGGAGCAAAATAACCACCGAATAACAGGCTGTCTGTTTTATTTACGATTCTTACTTTTCTTATCTGAACCTGTAATGCCGGTACATTTTTTTTGTACTTTTCGTAATTAATATGAAAAAAACCTTTTTCTCCTCCAATAAAAATATTATTTTCATTAACAGGGTAAATAAAATCAAACCCACTTAGCATTTTATTATTGAGTTCAGGCAAGTAAACGATAGTAGTGTCTTTGTTTGTAAGGTCCAGAACACCTAAACTTTTTTCATGAATAAACCAGATGTTTCCCTGTTTATCTTCTTTAAGATATCGAAGGCTTTGTTGACCTAATAATTTTTGGTAAAATTCACTGGGCTCAAAACTATCTTTAGTTTCATTATACTGATAAATACCTTTTTCTGTAGCTACCAGCACTTCATTTTTTATTTTGTATACATGATTGTTTAGTGTAGAGGGAAGCCCATTCTTGCTGGTGTAAATCTGTTTTTTATATTTTCCGTCGGCAAGAGAAACCATTTTATATACGCCATGATATGGATGTGATACCCAAATGTGATCATTTTTATCAATGGCTACAAACCTGGATGATTCAATAAAATCAGGAAAATTTTGAGCTTCAGTAAAAGTTTGATTGTTATAATTAAAAAATTTTAGTCCATTGTAATATCCTGCTACAATCTTATTAGCAGGAAAAACTGCAGATAGTGGAGTAAAATTCCAGAACCCTACATTTGAATAAATAGGGGTAGCAGTATTTTTATTTACAATAAAAGCGCCTTCATGTTGCCCAAGTAATATCTTGCCATTTATTTCAGTAAGCCCCCATATTTGTCCGGTTGCATTTGCAACGGGTAAAAATTTTCCTTTGCTAAAGCTTAAATCTTTAATGGATTCTAGCGGTACACTAAATAAACCAACAGATGTGCCACTGTATAAATAGTTATTATGAATAATAGATGTATATCCGGCTCCATCCTGAACAGATGGATTTATGCGCTTTATGGCACTGTTATATGCTATACAATCAATACCGTTATCAAGGCCAAGCCAGAGATTGCTTTGCTTATCTAAAAAAAGACTTAAAACATTATTGTTTTGTACTCCTTCGGGTTTAGAAAAACTTTGAATCAGATTTCCTTTTAAATCAATAATATAAATACCGCCATAAGTTGTGGCCAAGGCAAGCCAATTGGCATGGATGGTTTTTGCAGCATAAATCCTTTCTTTTTCAAATAAGCCATTATTGGGAGAAATGATTTTAGAAATATTATGTTGGCTTAAACTAAAAATTCCGTTTTTTAGAGTAGTTATCAGTATGCTGTCATTCTTCATTGGAATCATTGCCGTAATATCAACATTTGCCATTACATGACTACCTGCTGAATGTTGATTCCAGACACTGTTTTCAAAACTCAATAAACCATTTGCAAAGTCCTGGGCATATATTTTATTATTTACAACTCCCAAAAAAGCCCAGGCAGACTTAGCATTATAAACCACGGCATCTTTGCCGGATATTTTAAACATTTTGCTAAGGGTGCGAACGAAAATATCATTCTTTAAACTAATAATATCCCAAACATCTCCAAAAGACCTGTCTTTTTCTGATAATATGCCTGTTAATGAATAATATTCAAGACTACCATTATCTCCGGGAATAAAATAACCCAGTTCATCCTGCCCTCCAACATAAATTTTATTATCCACCCCTATTTCTACAGAGCGTACAATTGTTTTATTGGGCAGGGGGTACAATTTCCAATACTTTCCATCAAAACTTAATAAGCCTTCATTATTTGCTACGTAAATAATCCCATTGCTATCTTGTTTAATATCCCAGTTTTGAAGACCTGCTTTATATGCTCCTTTATAATAATTTATTACATCCGGTATACCGATAGTATTTTGACAATACCCTGCAAGGGGAAAGAAAAGAAAGAATAGTATTCTATAAAGCATTATGGCTGGTTATGGCATTGTGAAAGTAACAAAAAACAATTGATGTAGTAATGAAGTAGTAAAAAAGTACTAAAATAGTAGCTTTTTTGTTTTTGATGTAGTATTGAAGTGTGTATATAATAGTTATAGAATTATTAGTTATTTACTTTTATAATATTAATTGCCAACCAATTTCGAATACTAACATTTTCGCCAGAAAATGTATTTAAACAAATTAACCAAAACGATTGTTTATGAAGCTAAAACTCACATCATTAAGTGCTGTTTTTCTAATCTGCAGCATTTTTAGCCAAGCCTTCGGGCAAAAAATTCCGGTTTCCGGAAACGTAAAAAATAAGTCAACAGGCCAGGATATTACCGGGGCCACCGTTGCTGTAAAAGGTAGTTTAGTAGCCACCACTACAGATTTACAGGGTAATTTTTCCATTGCAGTGCCTCAAAAAGGGGATGTATTGGTTATTACCCATACTGGTATGAAAACATTTGAGTACACTGTTAACGACAATTCATTTGTAGGTGTAAAACTAGAATTGAGTCAAGCATCTACTTTAGAAGAAGTGATTGTAAACGTAGGTTATGGCACTCAAAGAAAGAGTGTAGTAACCGGTGCAATTTCCAGTGTAAAGGCAAGGGATCTGGAAAAAGTACCTAACGGGCGTGTTGAACAAACCCTTCAAGGCAGGGTAGCAGGTGTTACCATTGCGCAAAATTCCGGACAGCCAGGTTCTGCTTCTACTATCAGAGTAAGAGGTGTTACCACTTTTGGTGGTGGCAATAATCCACTTTGGGTGGTAGATGGTGTTGTGGTTGATAACGGTGCCATTGGGTATCTAAATCAATCCGACATTGAATCTATTGAAGTATTAAAAGATGCAACCTCTGCAGCTATTTATGGTACAAGGGCTGCTACAGGTGTTATTTTAGTAACAACTAAAAAAGGCAAATCTGGTAAAATGAGTGTAAGCTACAATGGCTTTTATGGTGTTGCATCACCAGAAAGAGTATTGAAAATGCTTAATGCCAGTCAATACGCTACCTTATTAAATGAAAAATCTATTGGAGGAGGTGGTAGTGTTCTTTTCCCAAATGTTGGTTCATTCGGTGTTGGTACCGATTGGCAAAAAGAAATTTTTAATAACAGTGCCAAGCGCTATTCACACGAATTAAGCATGAGTGGCGGTAACGAATTTTCTACTTTTTATTTATCCATGGGCATACAAGATCAGGAAGGTATTGTATCAACTGATATTTCTAATTATAATAAAAAGAATTTCCGTTTAAATTCTACACACAAAATTTCTAAAATATTCACCTTCGGTCAAACCCTTGGTTACACCCATCAAAAATCAATTGGTTTGGGTAATACCAATAGTGAATATGGTGGTCCTTTAAGTTCTGCAACCAATTTAGATCCTATAACTCCTGTTGTAGTAACAGATCCTGTGGCTGCTGCCGGGGCACCTTATAACAGCAACCCTGTTTTTAGAGATGTTAATGGTAACCCATACGGAATTTCTTCTCTTGTGGGCCAGGAGATGACGAATCCTGTAGCTTATATAAATACCCGGTTGGGAAACTTTGCCTGGTCCGATGATATTATTGGCAATGCATATTTAGAAATCAATATTTCAAAAGATATAAAGGTAAGATCTTCAGCAGGAGGTAAATTGGCGTATTGGGGTAACCAGGGTTTTACACCGGTATTTTATTTAAGCCCTACTGTATCTGTTCTTAAAAACAGTTATGGTAAAAGCAATAATAATACGCTGAACTGGAATGTAGAAAACACTATATCATATAGTAAAAAAATTAACGCACATAATTTTTCGGTTCTTTTAGGACAAGGAGCTTATGTAGAAAATAATGGTGGTGGTTCTTCTGTTACATTGTTGGATTTACCTATTACCAGCTATAAGGATGCCTCCTTTAATTTTGATATCCCCCAGGCAAACAGAACATCGGGTTCATATGATTTTACCAATCATAAATTATCTTCTTTGTTTGGGAGGTTAAATTACAACTATGCCGATAAATATTTGTTTACTGGTATTGTGCGCCGTGATGGATCATCAAGGTTTGGAAAGAACAATAAATTTGGTGTTTTTCCCTCTTTCTCATTGGGCTGGGTAGTTTCCAAAGAAGATTTTTGGAATAACAACAGATTTGTAAACTCCTTAAAAATAAGAGGTGGTTATGGTATTGTGGGTAATGATGCTATTAGTGATTTTGGCTACCTTTCAACAGTTGGTGGCGGGTTTAATTATACCTTAGGAAATGCCAATGTTATCACGACAGGGTATGCTCCCAGAACACTTGATAATCCGGATTTACGTTGGGAAGAAACATCTCAGTTGGATATCGGTTTTGATGCACAATTGTTTAGAGATTTTAATTTAACTATGGATTGGTACAAGAAAAAAACAACCGGTATTTTACGTGGGGTAAATATACCAGGTTATGTAGGTGTTTCATCTTCTCCTGTAGCAAATATTGCCGATATGGAAAATACCGGCCTGGAAGTAGAGTTGGGATATCGTAAAAGTTTCGGAGCGTTTAATTTTTCTGCCAATGGTAATGTGGCCTATTTAAAAAACAAAGTTACCTATGTAGCATCTGATGCAACATTTATTACAGGCGATGCTTCTTTTCAATCTATGGGTCCTGTAACAAGAACTGAAGTAGGGCAGTCTTATAACTCTTTCTATGGTTTTAAAACTGCAGGTATATTTCAAAATCAGGCAGAAATTGATGCATATGTAAATAAAACAGGCGGTTTAATTCAGCCTGCTGCAAGGCCTGGTGATTTCCGTTGGACAGATGCTGATGGAGATGGTAAAATTACAGATAAAGACAAAGTTTATTTAGGTACTAATATTCCTAAATACACATTTGGTTTAACCCTTAGTGTAGAATATAAAGGATTTGATATAATGACTTTTGCACAAGGTGCAGCCGGTAATACTATTTTTCAGGGAATACGAAGGTTAGATATTGGTAATGCCAATTATCAATCCAAGGCAATGGGCCGCTGGACCGGTGATGGTTCTTCAAATAATTACCCTCGTCTTACCAGCACAGATCCTAACGGAAACTTTGGTAAAATGAGTGATTTTTATTTAGAAAAAGGCGATTATCTGCGTCTTAAATTATTGCAATTTGGATATACACTTCCAAGCGATATAGTTAATAAAATCAAAGCTACTAAACTACGTTTTTACGTAACTGCCGAAAACTTATTAACCCTTACCAATTATACAGGATATGATCCTGAAGTAGGTGGCGGTGTTTTTGGTATTGATAAAGGAATGTATCCACAAGCACGTTCTTTTATTTTTGGTGCTCAGTTGCAATTTTAATTTTTAAAAGAAAGATTATGAAAATCTTTAAACCAATTGCTTTCAATTTTTATTCAATGGGTTTATTGAAATCAGCATCACACACAAAATTTAAACAAATGAAAAAAATACAAATAATAAATTTATTCATTGCCGGAACCTTGATAGTATCATTGGGCTCCTGCAAAAAAGAATTTGTGGATATTACTCCCAGAGGTCAGTTCCTTACCGAGAACTATTACGCAGATCAAACACAGGCTTATGGCGCCCTTGTGGGAGTATATGATGTAATGCGCAAAAACTCAGGTGGTTTCGAAAACATGATAACCATGATGAATGCCGGCAGCGACGATCAGTATGCAGGCGGAGGTAACTCTACCGACGGTGCAGGCATACAAGGGTTTTCAAACTATACACTTACAGCACTCATTGTTCCCGGAAGTTTTTGGAACAATCATTACCAGGGAATTTTTAAAGCAAACACATTGCTCGCAAAATTGCCAAATACTACCATGGATGCTACTTTAAAAGCACGGTATGTTGCCGAAACAAAAGCTTTACGTGCATTGTGCTATTTTAACCTAATAAGAATGTTTAAGAACGTTCCGTTGCTTTTAGAAGCGCTTACAACAGGCAACATGTATGATGTTACACAGGCTACTCCCGTAAATGTGTATACTCAAATTGAAAAAGATTTAACCGAAGCCATTGCTGTTTTACCGGGTACTGTTGTAGCAAGTACAGAGTCTGGCAGATTTACCAAAGTAGCTGCAGAAGCTTTACTGGGTAAAGTTTATTTATACCAAAATAAAGGCGCATTGGCAGCAGCACAGTTTGCAGATGTAAACGGACCAACTCCAGGAGCAGCCAATCAATATGGCAATAAGCTTTTAACAAGTTTTAGCAGCCTATGGATTTTTTCCAACAAATTCAATACAGAATCAATATTAGAAGTTGGACATAGCAGCGCTGGTAACTCCGATTGGGGATGGTGGGGTGCATCTAACGATGAAGGTAATACTGTTAATCAAATGGTAGGACCAAGAAGTTATTCAAGACCAGTAGGTTCTACAGCACCGGCTTTGCCATCTGGCTGGAGCTTCAATGTATTTACACAGGATTTTTATGATGCTATAAAATTAGACCCTCGTTTTGCTGCAACTGTTTTCGATTTAAAAGCACTGAAAGCTGCAGGGCAGGCAGAATATATTGAAGGATATCAGAATACCGGTTATTTCTTAAATAAATTTTTGCCAAGGCAAAGTGATGTGAGAACAGGTGGAGGTGCACAGGAATTAAATTTTCAGCAAAACACTTATCTGATTCGTTTGGCAGATACTTACTTAATGGAGGCTGAAGCATTGGGCGCTGCAGGTACAAGAGCTCAGGCTTTATTGGATGCTGTAAGAGCAAGAGTAGGATTGCCGTCTGTTCCTGTATCATTGGCTGCAATTAAGGCTGAACGCAGGTTAGAGCTTGCAGGCGAAGGTCACAGGTTTTTTGATTTAGTTAGATGGGGTGATGCCGCATCCAAATTAGGAAGCAGAGGTTTTATAGCAGGAAAGAATGAAGTTTTCCCTATTCCATTTGCAGAATTGCAAGGAACAAAATTGGTTCAAAACCCAAATTATCAATAATAAAATAATTTATAATGGAGAAAATAAAATTAATATACAGCATATTGTTTCTGGTAATTTTTGCTACGGGTTGTACCAAAGAAGATGGAATAGATAGTGATTTATCTTTTCTGAATTCAGCAGGTTCTGCCAACCTTTCAAAAATATTTGAAATCAGTAATGATAATTCAGGAAACGTAAAAATTACACCATTAGGTGAAGGCGTTTCTTCATCAACTATAAACTTTGGTCATGGTACCGGTGCTGCGGCATCTGCTATCGTTGCCCCAGGTTTTAGTACAACCCATTCTTATCCTGAAGGGTCATATACAGTTACAATCGTTTCTGTAGATTTAACAGGCAAAACAACTTCTACTACTTATCCACTAGCGCTTACGTACAGGGCGCCGGAAAATCTTACCATCGGTACAGGCAGTGATATGAAAGTAAGTGCAACTGCATTATATGCTAAATCATTTTTGGTTTATTATGGTGATGTATCAAATGAAGTAGGTACTCCTCTTGCAATTGGGCAAACACTTCCTTTGCATATTTATCCTGCTGGCGGGCCATATAATTTAAAAGTAGTTGCATTAAGTGGCGGTTTAGCAACTTCACAATCCATTAAAACATTGTTTGGTTTTCCTTTGACATTTGAAAGTGCAACCATGGATTATTTTTTTGGAACTTTTGGTGGTGGTCAGGCATTTGCCAAAGTGGCCAACCCAAGTGCAACCGGATTAAATACCAGTGCAACTGTAGGAAAATTTACCAGAGGTTACGAAGGATGGAGCGGCACATACAGCCCATTAAATATCCCCATCAACTTTGCACAGGGAAATAAAGTAAAAGTGTGGGTGTACAACCCATCTGCTGCAATGATTGGAAAAAATTTAAATGTAGAACTTGAAGCTGCAATTGCAGGTACAGGAGCCACAGCAAATGGTGTAGGCGTATTAAAAGTTCCTTTAACTACTTCGGGAGCATGGGAAGAATTGGTTTTTGATTTTAGTACCATTCCTGCCATAACCAATACTGCCAGATTCGGACAATTGGTATTAAGGTTTAATGATGCAACCGATGGAGCGGGTGCCATTATTTATGTAGATAATTTCAGACTAACTAACTAAAAAATTACAACTATGATAAAGAATAAAATAAATTTCATTTTAAGTTTGGTTGTACTGCTGTTAATATTTAGCGGCTGCAAAAAAACAGATTATTCCATGGGTGATTTAAGTGCACCTTCCAACCTTGCCATCAACACAGTGATTGTTGGACAAAATGCGGCTAATCCTAACGGTGATGGTTCGGGTGATGTAAAAATTACCGTAACCGCCGATAATGCACTTTCATACAGAATAGATTATGATGCAGGCAATGCAGTAGATTTGGTATTTTTACCAACAGGTAACATTACAAAAAAGTTCACTGCACTTGGTACAAACACGTATAAATTAACTGCTGTTGTGTATGGTAAAGGTGGTACTTCATCTACCATTACAAAAGATATAACCGTTAAAAGTGATTTTACTCCGGCGGCATCAATTGTATCTAATCTAACAGGAACCGGCACTAAAACCTGGGTGGTAGATAAAAGTGTTGCAGGCCATATGGGTGTGGGCCCCTGGAATGTTGGGTCTATCAGGCCAGAATGGTGGGCTGCTGCTATTAATGAAAAAGTTGCTTGCTGCAATTGTTTTTATACATCCAGTTTCATATTTGCAAAAGTTGCCGCTTCTAATTCTTATACATTGCAGGTAATATCACCCGACGGTGCATTTACAAAAACAGGCAGCTTAACTACTTTGCCCGGTATTCCATCATCAGGTGCAGAAGGATGCTATTCTTATGCTGGTGGTACTACTAATTTTTCTTTTGTTCCGGCTTCATCCGGAGCGCCAGCTACTCCTTCAGTTCCGGCCAATTCACCTTCTACTGGAACAAGTATTTTGTTGTCTGGTGTAAATACATTTATTGGTTATGGTGCTACATTAAAGGAGTATGAAATTCTAGAAATCACACCCACTTATCTGTTGTTAAGAGTGCAGGGTACTGAAACAGGCAACGCCTGGTATTTTAAATTAAAATCGCCATAATATTTTTTATTATGTAGTAGGTTTTGTTGCAAAGGAGGAAGGTTTGTTTTGCCTCCTTTGTAACAAAGTTTACAAAGCGTATTTTTTCTTTTGATTATAACTACAGATTTGAATTGTGATCTTTATTTGCACATTCAGTTTTAGTTTATCCGATAATATTTTTTTAAATTTTTGTTCAATCGTGTACATAAGGGTCATAAAATATTTGATTATGAAAACTTTATTTTCTGTAGTAATAGCATGCATGTTCTTCTTTACATCCTGCGGTTCAAAAGAAACACCCGGTACTGGAAACACAGTACCTGGCAATCTAACTTTAAATGCTACCGTAAATCCGGATAATAGTGGTAATGTTTCATTTGTGGCTGCAGCTACCAATACAGTGTTGTATACCTTCGATTTTGGAAATGGTGTAACGCAAATTTCTACAACAGGAAGTTTGGTTTATAAATATTTTGCTTCCGGAGTTTATACTGTAACGGTAGTTGCAAAAAGCGCCAGTGGTCAAACAGCTTCAAAAACAATGTTGGTAACCGTTTCTGTTACTGCTTCGTTAGTATGGGCTGATGAATTTGATATTGCGGGTCAACCAGATGCATCAAAATGGGGATACGATTTAGGTGCAGGAGGAGGATGGGGTAATAATGAGGTTCAGTATTATACCAACAGGGTAGATAATGTAACCATATCTGGTGGAACACTTAAAATAATTTTAAAAAAAGAAGCTTACAGCGGCAGTGCATATACCTCTGCCAGAATGCTAAGCAAAGGAAAATTTTCGTTTAAATATGGTAAAGTAGAAGTGATGGCTAAGATACCTCCGGGAGGCGGTACATGGCCTGCCATTTGGATGCTTGGCGACAATATTGGAACTGCCGGATGGCCTGCATGTGGCGAAATTGATATCATGGAGCATGTGGGCAATCAGTTGAATAAAATTTTCGCCACATTACATCATCCCGGTCACTCCGGCAGTAATGGCGATGGAAGTAGCGTTATGATTCCTACATCCACTACAGCCTTTCATAAGTACTCATTAGACTGGAGCGCAAGCACCATAAAAATTTCTGTAGATGATGTACCGTTTTATACTTTTACAAATACGGCCAGTTTACCTTTTAACCAAAACTTTTTTATGATTTTAAATGTGGCCATGGGTGGCAATTTTGGTGGTACCGTAGACCCCGCAATTACAAGTGCAGTAATGGAAATAGACTATGTAAGGGTATATCAATAAAAATACTTTAATGGTAATAATGCTAAGCTGATTTATTATGAATAAGAATCTTGTTTCGTTTTTGGTTTTTGTAATTGGTATTGCTTTGCATTCATGTTCTGTTGTAAATAATGCAGACAATATCAAATCTTCTAAAAAAACGGAAGATAAATGGAAACTCACATGGAGTGATGAATTTGATAAAAAGGGATTGCCGGATAGCAACAAATGGAACTATGATACTGGCGGTCATGGCTGGGGCAATAATGAATTACAATTCTATACTTTAAAAGATCCGTTAAATGCGTTTGTTGAAAATGGGGTGTTAAAAATTACAGCCAGAAAACAATTAAAAGAAAATAAACAGTTTACATCGGCAAGGTTGATAACAAAAAATAAAGCTTCTTTTAAATATGGCAAATTTGAAATCAGTGCAAAGCTGCCAGCAGGTAAAGGTACCTGGCCTGCCATTTGGATGCTGGGCGAAAATTATGAAAAGGAATATTGGCCTGATTGTGGCGAAATAGATATTATGGAACATGTGGGTTATATTAAAGACAGCATTTTTGGAACCATCCATTCTGCTGCTTACAATGGAATGCTGGGTACTCAAAAAACCAAAAGTATTTTTATCAGTAATCCTTATAGCGCTTTTCATACTTATGCACTTGAGTGGTCCCCGGATAAAATGGATTTTTTTGTAGATGGAATCCTATATAACCAAATCTTAAATGAACACTTAACAACAAAAGAATGGCCATTTGATCATTCCTTTTTCCTTATTTTAAACCTGGCAGTTGGCGGAAACTGGGGAGGAAAAATGGGAGTAGACGAAACCATCTTTCCTGCAGTTTTGGAAATTGATTATGTAAGGGCTTTTCAAAAATAATTTTACAACTTAAAGCAGCAGCTTAATATGCGGATGGCTTTAAAAATGATTTTTCATTTTAATTTTCTTCGCACTTGAAAAAAATATTTTTCTCTACGTTAGTTGTTCTACTAAATACTTTGTTATTTACCAATGCATCTGCACAACAAAAATCATATACTCAAAAGGCAGATTCTATTTTGAAGTTAATCACACTGGATGAAAAGATTAGACAGTTAAATCAATACAATGATGACAATGAAAGATGTTTTTGAATTAATAAAATAAATTAGGTAGCCTGATTTTAAATCGAAATAAAATGAAAACGATGAGTGGATATAAAAAAATAATTTTACTGCTTTTAGTTGCTATCTCAGGTGTAAATTGTTCGCAAAAAAATGGACCTACACCCACACCGCCACCACCGCCCACGCCTGTTGTAAATGAAGTGGATTTTTGGTTAACCAATGGAGATCAGTCTGTAAAATTACAAAAGCAAACAACGCCGCTGCAATTTGCAACTGCAGTAAATATATATCCCACTATCGAGCTTAACGACACAGAAACCTTTCAAACGATTGATGGGTTTGGATTTACATTAACCGGAGGAAGTGCACAAGTGATTAATCAATTAGGGGCTGCAAAAAAACAAGAATTATTGCAGGATCTTTTTGGAAACAGTGCCACCTCTGTTTCAATCAGTTATTTAAGAGTAAGTATCGGTGCATCCGATCTGGATGCCAATACTTTTTCATACAATGATTTGCCAACAGGTCAGACAGATATGAATCTTGCACAATTTAGTTTAGCGCCTGATATGGTTAATTTAATTCCGCTGTTAAAAGAAATTTTAGCCATCAATCCTGCTATTAAAATATTAGGGTCACCTTGGTCTGCACCTGTTTGGATGAAAGATAATAACAATACCATAGGAGGAAGTTTGCAGCCTCAATACTATGGAGTGTATGCCAATTATTTTGTAAAGTATATTCAAAAAATGAAGGAGCAGGGCATTACCATCCATGCAATTACAATTCAGAATGAACCATTGCATCCGGGCAATAATCCAAGTATGTTTATGCCGGCAGCACAACAGGCAATTTTTATTAAAAGTAATCTGGGCCCTGCTTTTCAGGCTGCAGGTATTAATACCAGCATCATCATTTATGATCACAATTGCGATAATCCGCAGTATCCCATCAGTATTTTAGATGATGCAGTTGCGAAACAATATATTACCGGTTCTGCATTTCATTTATATGGTGGCGATATCAGTGCATTAACTACTGTTCGCAATGCTCATCCGGATAAGGCTCTTTATTTTACAGAACAATGGACATCCTCTGCCGGTGATTTTGGCGGCGATTTAAAATGGCATCTAAAAAATGTAGTTATTGGATCTATGAGAAACTGGAGTAAGGTAGCGCTTGAATGGAATCTTGCAAACAATGCTTCTTTTGAGCCACATACACCCGGAGGTTGTACACAATGCAAAGGGGCCATTACTATTAATGCAGACCTGACTTATACAAAAAATGTGGGATACTATATCATTGCACATGCCTCTAAATTTGTACCACCTGGCTCAGTTAGAATTGGAAGTAACATTGCAGCAAATATGAGCAGTGCTGCATTTAAAACACCTGCCGGAAAAACCGTTGTTATTGTAATCAATAATGGAAATGTTTCAGATTTGTTCAATATTAAATTCAATGGAAAATGGATTACATCCTCATTGAATGCAGGTTCAGCCGGAACCTATATTTTTTAAAAAATGAATTGCTTATAATTTTAAAATGAAATCGCTTCTGATGAAAAACATAGTTTCTATCCTGTTATTATTTTCTTTAAACAGTTATGCTCAAAATTTAAATGAAGCAAAGAGTATATCAAATTTGGCTGAAGAAAAAACTATTACCATATATACCTCAGCCAGTAATACTGATTTACGACTTGCAGAATCAACCGGAGTATCCTTTACTCAAAAGGGCCAGCCGACCGAAACCCAAACTTGTGTTTTTGTTTATCCATCCAAAAAGAACCAAACATTTTTAGGAATAGGCGGGGCTGCTACCGATGCAAGTGCAGAAGTGTTTGCAAAGTTGTCTGCCAAAAGACAGGAAGAATTTTTAAATGCATATTACAGTAAAGAAAAAGGAATTGGTTATACACTTATGAGAACCAATATTAATAGTTGTGATTTCAGCAGTGATATGTACACGTATGTTACCGAAGGAGATAAAAATTTAAAAAGTTTTTCAATAATCCATGACGAAAAATTCAAAATTCCTTTTATAAAAAAAGCAATTGCCAAAGCTGGCACCCTCACATTATATGCAAGTCCATGGAGCCCCCCTGCATATATGAAAGACAACAACAATATGCTAAAAGGCGGCAAACTTTTACCAGCTTATTATCAAACATGGGCAAGCTACTATTCAAAATTTATAAAAGCATATCAAAAAAAAGGCATACCCGTTTGGGGAATAACCATACAAAATGAGCCTATGGCCACACAGCGGTGGGAGTCCTGTATTTTTACAGCCGAAGAAGAAAGAGATTTTTTAAAAAATTATCTTGGGCCCACACTTAAGAAAGATGGATTGGGAAAAATTAAAATATCAGTTTGGGATCATAACAGAGATTTACTGCCTCAAAGAGTTAGTACAATTCTGAAGGATCCGGAAGCAAATAAATATGTGTGGGGTATTGGATTTCATTGGTACGAAAACTGGAGTGGCGGAGAGCCGATGTTTGAAAATGTAGGTAAGGTAAATAAAATGTATCCTGATAAAAATTTATTGTTTACAGAAGGTTGTGTAGAATCTTTTAATGCTGAAAAATATCAGTTGTGGGCCAATGGAGAAAGGTATGGTAAATCGATGATCAATGATTTTAATAACGGTACAGTTGGATGGACTGACTGGAATATTTTATTAGATGAAAAAGGCGGCCCCAATCATGTTGGTAATTTTTGCTTTTCGCCTATTCATGCCAATACACAAACAGATGAATTGATTTATACGCCCTCTTATTATTTTATTGGGCACTTCTCTAAATTTATTAAACCGGGAGCAAAAAATATTTCCACTATTGTAAGCAGGAGCCAGCTAATATCTACTTCGTTTATAAATCCGGATGGTAAAATAGTAACCGTGGTTATGAATCAATCTGACAAAGAAATTACTTACTCTCTTCTTGTTAATTCAAAGGGATCTGAGATTGAAATACCAGCAAAAGCAATCCAGACATTGATTTATTAAACTTAAAATATTGAATGTTAAAAAAAATTAAGTTGAATAAATGTAACAAAACAATTAAAATCCTGGTTTTAGAATATCATATTAAGTAGATAGTTTCAGTTTTAATAAACTGCAATAATACAGATAATAAAAATAGCTGTATACTCGTTTTGTAAAATTAGAAGTTGATTTATTTTAATTCTTTTCTTTTCTCCTTAAAGTGATCGCCGCATTTTTATTCAGATCTCCGGAGAACCTGATTTCATGCCGTTTGTTATCAAATTGTAATAATAATAAACCCGTATTGGGGGGCAATGATCCAAGGTTTTCTGCATACATTACCAACTGTATGGTATCGCCAAGTTCTGGTGTGATGTAAATCGTTTTTGTAAATGCAGCAGTACTTAAACGTTGTTTGGAAACAATGGTTTTTCCATTCAAAATAATACTTACAGAATCGCCATCTACTTCACCATTATCATATAAGGTTAATACCAGGCTATCCGACATAATGTATAGCTGGTCTATCGTTTCTATTTTTCTTTTTGCAAGATCAATAGCAGGAGCAACTTCAATATTTTTGGGAGCAGGTTTTACTACAGCAATACTTTTTGCAACTACAGCCGGTGCTTTAGCTACAGTTATAGCTGCTGTTTTTACAACAGGCGATACTGCAGGAGTTTTAACTACAATGTTTGGTTTAAGAGCAACAGGTTGTTTCGTTACAACCATTGTTGCAGGTATTGTATTTTTAATGGCGGCAAAAGTAAATGCAGATAGAGGTTTTGCTGAAGTAACGTTGTAAGTTTTATTTTTTTGCCTGGTATAAATTATTCTTTGCTCTTCCTTTAGAGGAAGTGGTTTTATTGATACAAAAACCTCAGGTATTACTTGTACTATGGCTTCTTCTTTTTTTACGAATGGTGGCGGTGCAGTAGTTGTAGATACTATGGCAGGTGCGGCTGTAACCTGCAACTGTTTTTTAGGCGAAAACGATAAGCCGCCCGCAAGTTTCATTTCTTCCAGTTTAGCCATCAGTTTTATTTCTGCGGTATCTTCTTTTTTAATTAAATAAACATCACCACTTGCAGGCCTTAATGCACGATTGGTTTTTGTTTCAAAAGTTCCGGTTAATGTAAGTTGTAATCCTTCTTCACCTAATATCAGGGTATTGGTCTGTTTTATTTTTTTTGCAGCTTCGCTGGCAAAATTATTAAACAGCATATCCTCATCTGCAATTACAATACGATCCTTTTGAAAAGTGATCTTCATTTTTTTTATCGAAATAATTTCTTCATTATTTACGGTAAAACTGGTAAGAGAATAAGCCATTAATTTTCCATCTTTTTCGGCAATAACAAGTTCGTAAGGCAATTTTTTTTGGGCAGTATTTATATAGCCCTGCCATAAACCGGTAATGTCTTTAGTGGTTGTAAGCGTAGGTTGTGCAAATAATTGAAAAGGGAATAATAACAGCATCCAAAAAGCCTTCCTGAAATATTTCATTATTAAAAGATAAACTTTTTTGAGCGGCCCCGTTTATAGATGTTTAATTTATTTTACCAGGCGTATACCTGCATCATCCAAAAGGATCTTTTTCTGTTTGAATAAATTGCCCACCGTCATTTTAAAAGTCTTTTTGCTCATACCAAAGAATTCATAAATTGCTTCAGGGTCTGATTTATCATAGTAAGGCAGGTATCCATCATTTTCCTGGAGCAGGCGCAGTATTTTTCCTGCTTCATCTTCCACCCGTTGATATCCGGGTTTGCCTGCTGCTACATCTATCTTATTATCGGGGTATATTTTTTTTATAAATCCTTCAAATTTATCGCCCACACCAATGCTGCGGTAAATTTCGTTGTGGTGCAGTACACCCGTATGCTGGTTATTGATGATAACCACATAACCAATATCAGTGCGGCGGTAAACAATCAGGTTTACTACGTCCAGTGTTTTTACAGTAAGTACATCATTGCTTAAAGTATTATCAAATCTTTCGGTAGCAGCCATTCGGTCGGTTTGCTCATCCCTGTAAAGTTTTACCAGGTATTCGCCATTGGGCAGCATGCCGGTAAGCTGTTGGGATTTAGCCACAAACAGGTCTTTCATTAAACCCCAATCCATAAATGCCCCCTGCGGAGTTACACTCACAGCCTTTAGTTTTACAATGTCTCCCAATATTCCCAGCGGTTGCTGTGTAGTGGCTATTAAACGATCATCACTGTCGTGGTAAATAAATACTTTTAATTCATCTCCGGGTTTCACATTGGCAGGCACAAATCTTTTGGGTAATAAAATACCTTCGGCACCATCATCTAAATAAACACCAAAATCTACTTGTCTCAGCACTTTTAATGTATTGTATTCGCCTGTTTTAACCATTATTATTATTTTAATACTAAGCCGCAAAGGTAGTAAACGTGCATTGCACTTAATTTAATTCCTCCTTTTAAAATTGCTGTTATTGCATTGCCTGATGATAAAATTCACCTAAAATTCGTGATATGTCTTACTTAACTTACCTTTATTCAAATTAATACAATAAGATATTTTGAAGTTTACAGAATTTGAATTTGACAAAAGATTGATGGAAGGCATTGAAGCCTCTAATTACGAAGAAGCCACACCGGTGCAGCAACAGGTAATTCCACTCATACTACAGGGAAAAGATATTATTGCTTCTGCCCAAACAGGTACCGGCAAAACAGCGGCCTTTTTATTGCCACTTATTCATAAGATATTGACGGGTAAAAATGATCCGAATGCCATCACTTCATTGGTAATAGTGCCTACCCGTGAATTGGCGATACAGATAGCCCAGCACCTGGAGGGACTCAGTTATTTTACTTCGGTAAGTTCTATTGCTGTGTATGGTGGTGGTGATGGCAACGCTTTTGTGCAGGAGAAAAAAGCACTGAGCATGGGCGCCGATTTTGTAGTGTGCACACCCGGCAAAATGATGAGCCATATAAAAATGGGATATGTAAAACTTGACCAGCTTCAATACCTTGTTTTAGATGAAGCAGACAGAATGCTGGATATGGGCTTTTTTGATGATATTATGTTTATCATTGATCATTTACCAAAAAAAAGGCAGAATCTTTTATTTTCTGCTACTATGCCGCCCAAGATAAGATCGTTGGCAAAAAAAATATTACATGAGCCAGAGGAGATCAATATTGCTATTAGCAAGCCTCCCGAAAAAATAGTGCAGCAGGCCTACCTGTTATATGAGCCTCAAAAAATTCCATTAATCGTTCACCTGCTCAAAGAAAAGAAATTTAAAACCGTACTGGTTTTTTGCAGCAGTAAGCTAAATGTAAAGCAGCTTACCCGAGACCTTAAGCGCAATGGCATTAATGCAGGCGAAATTCACAGTGACCTGGAGCAACAAAGCAGGGAAGATATTTTGATGCAATACAAAAGTGGGCGTTTGCCGGTGCTGGTTGCAACAGATATTCTGAGCCGTGGTATTGATATTGATAATATTGACCTTGTTATCAATTTTGATGTGCCGCATGATGGAGAGGATTATGTGCATCGGATAGGGCGCACAGCCCGTGCAGAAGCGGAGGGTAGTGCTTTTACACTCGTGAGCGTAAAAGAGCAACGTAAATTTTATTCCATAGAACAACTTCTTGGCAAAGAAGTAACAAAAATAGCGGTACCTGAAAGTATTGGGGAACAACCTGCCTATACTCCTTCTTCATCGGGAGGCATTAGATCACCCAATAGAAGAAGCTTTTATAACAAAGGAAGCAGCAGGCATAAATAAATTATTTGTATAGAAAATATTATTGCGCTACGTATTAATCGTGGCGCATTTTTAATTGGGCTAATGCTAAATGATCATTATAAGAATAACCAGGTTTATTTTTCCCTGTCAACTTTTTTTGCCTTTCCCAAAAAAAATCTTTCTTCAACTGAATCAATATTCAAAAATCCAACAGAGGCATCTACAAATAAATAATACATCAAACCAGTGTAAGACATGTTTGAAAAAATGTTAGCATCAATACAAGCAACATATTTTTTAGCCTGGCGAATATATTAACATCCATTTATTTACTACTTCCCAATTATTATCGCATACTGCCAGTTAGTATCTTTGGTAATATCATTTAGAGAAGAAGATTAAATTGTACTATAAATAAATTCGAACGACTTAAGATTCATGCACAAAGCATTTGCTATTGCGTTTAAAAAATAATCGATATGAATTTAACAGCCTGGTCACAAACAATAAAGCAATTAAAAGCTGCCATACTTGCCAGTAGGTATAAAGCTGCTGTATTAGCTAACAAAGAATTGCTTACTTTATATTTTAATGTAGGAAAACTGATTTCCGAAAGAGAAAAAAAAGCTAAATGGGGCGATAAAATATTAGAACAACTCTCCAATGATTTACAATTTGAACTGCCCGGTTTAAAAGGCTTTTCGGCAACTAATATTAAAAGAATGAGGCTGTTTTATCAGCAATGGTCATCCTGCTTTGTAATTAGTCCGTTGCCAACGGACCAATTACAAAAAAACCGCAAAAAAACTGCGGCTTCAGGCACATTTCTAATTAGTCCGTTATCAACGGACCAATTGAAAAAAAACAATAAAAAAAATACAGCCAAAGCTGAATTAGCAGGTGGCCAACCGGCAACTGACCCAATTAGTCCGTTACTGACGGACCAATTTGCTTCTGCTTTTTTTTCGGTAAGTTTTACACATCATGTAGAACTATTAACAAAAACAAAAACGCTTGAAGAAAGGCAGTTTTATATTGGAAAAATTGCAACTGAATTCTGGACGGTTGCTACTTTGCAACATCATCTTAAAAATAAATTATTCAGAAAAAAGGGAAAGATGCCCAACAACTTCTCTACTGCCATTACCAACGAAAATTTAAGGGCCACAGCACTGCAAAGTTTTAAAGATGAATACCTGCTCGATTTTATAAATATACAGGATCCCGGAGAAGAAGACGAACGCTTAATAGAAAATGAAATAGTACGAAATATTAAAAAATTTCTGATGTCGCTGGGCGCAGATTTTGCTTTTATATCCAATCAATACCGCTTAGTTGTAGATGATATAGAATACTTTGCCGACCTTCTTTTCTTTAATCGCAAACTACAATGCCTGGTAGCATTCGATTTAAAAAAAGGAAAGTTTAAACCGGAGTATGCAGGCAAAATGAATTTTTATCTTTCTGCACTGGACGAATACATAAAGCAGCCGCATGAAATGCCCGCTATTGGCATTATTCTTTGCAAAGAAAAAAGTAATAAAACAGTAGAGTTTTCTTTTAGAGATATGCATAAACCTATGGGTGTATCCACCTATAAAACAAGCAGCCAATTGCCAAAACAATTTAAAAATGCTTTGCCCACTGCAGAAACACTCAAAAAATTAATGGGTTAGTCAATGACAACATTAAGTGGTGTAAGGGCAAAAATAATCTATCCTTAGGGAGCAGGAATAAAAGCTAACCCAACAATAAAACTAAACAATTAGCTAAAAAAAGTATTAAAGAGAAAAGTTATCAGTACTACAAGCAACATATTATCCAGCCCGGTAGAATACCTTACCGGCATATCTGCACAGCGGGGCGAAATGCTCCGCAAAGAACTGAATATTCATACTTTTAAAGACCTCCTGGAACATTATCCACTGAGGCATATAGATAAAACCAATGTAGATCAGATAGGATCACTTAACCAGCAGGATGAATTTGCTTATGTGGCAGGCACCTTAATAAGCCTGCAGCTTTTGGGGCAGGGCAGGGGGCAAAGGCTGGTGGGTAAATTAAAAGACAGTACCGGCATTATAGAGTTGGTATGGTTCCAGGGAATTAACTGGGTACAAAAATCATTAATGGAAGGACATCATTACCTGGCTTTTGGCAGATTAGGATTTTTTATGGGTACGCCACAAATATCTCATCCCGATTTTGAAGCATACACTGCCCAAAAAGCCACCGGCAAAGAACACCTGGAACCCATTTATCCTTCCACCGAAAAATTAAAAGCAAGAGGACTCAATGGAGCCATGCTGGCAAAATTTACTTTTGAAATGTTGCAAAAGATTTTTCCAAAAGACCTTCCGGAAAATTTGCCTGCCAATATTTGCAGTACCTATAAATTGATGACCCGTTATGATGCTTACAGGCAAATACATTTTCCTGCATCTATTTTACATTACGAGCAGGCATTGCGCCGTTTAAAATTTGAAGAATTATTTTTTGCGCAAATGCGCATCAATTTAATAAAAATGCAAAGGCATCGTTTTAGCAAAGGATGGACCTTTGATAAAGTGGGCAATCTGTTCAACGATTTTTATTCGCATCATTTGCCCTTTCAACTTACTAATGCGCAAAAAAGGGTTTTAAAAGAAATACGAAAAGACACGGCAAGTGGGAAACAAATGAATCGCCTGCTGCAGGGAGATGTGGGCAGTGGCAAAACCATGGTAGCACTGCTCTGCATGTTAATTGCTGCCGACAATAACTTTCAGAGTACACTAATGGCTCCTACAGAAATATTGGCACAACAGCATTACTATAGCCTTACAGAATATGTAAAAGATCTTCCGGTAAATATTCAGTTGCTAACAGGTTCTACCTCTGCCAAACAACGAAAATTGATAATGCAGGGATGTGCCGATGGATCAGTGCATATTTTACTGGGTACCCATGCAGTGATAGAAGATAAAGTGCAATTTCAAAACCTGGGATTTGCAGTAGTAGATGAGCAACACAAGTTTGGTGTGGCACAGCGTGCCCAACTCTGGAAAAAAAATACATTGCCCCCGCATATACTTGTAATGACGGCCACGCCCATCCCAAGAACCCTGGCACTAACCGCTTATGGTGATCTTGATTACAGTGTAATGGATGAATTGCCACCGGGCAGAAAACCAATTGACACCGTTCACCGTAATGAAAGGGCAAGGCCCCAGGTAATGGATTTTATAAAAGATGAAATTAAAACCGGCAGGCAGGCCTACATCATTTATCCGTTAATTGAAGAAAGCAGTAAGATGGATTATGAAAACCTGATGAAGGGATATGAGGAAGTAAAATCCTTTTTTCCGGAACCAAAATACTGGATAAGTATGGTGCATGGCAGGCTGGATCCAAAATTAAAAGAGGCTAACATGCAACGATTTGTTAGCGGCGATACACAGATAATGGTGGGCACTACTGTGATTGAAGTGGGGGTAAATGTGCCTAATGCCTCAGTCATGGTAATAGAAAGTGCAGAAAAATTCGGGTTATCTCAGTTGCATCAATTGAGGGGCAGGGTGGGCCGTGGTGCTGAAAAAAGTTATTGTATTTTACTCACCGGCAATAAAGTTTCCAGGGATGCCAGGGAAAGGCTTAAAATTATGGTGGCTACCAATGATGGGTTTAAAATTGCCGAAAAGGACCTTGAAATTCGTGGCCCCGGCGAAATAGAAGGAACCAGGCAAAGTGGTGCATTAAACTTTAAGTTGGCAAGTATCGTATCAGACAAAGCAATGCTGGAAGTGGCCAGGGACGAAGTAGAAAAAATATTGGAATCTGACCCCGACCTGATGTTGGCTGAAAATTTGCTGATAAAAAACCATCTGCAACAACAAAAACAAAAAACTGGCTGGGGTAAGATTGCGTAAATATTTCAAATGCTTATTTTAATATAATAAGTTAAATACGTTTTAAATAATTCTATAAGTCAAACAATCTCATTGATAATTACGTTTATAATAACTAAATTGTAAATAAAAAAATAATTGAGAAAACTTACCGCAATATTTTATTCTACACTAACATTTTTTGTTCTTACTGCCAAACCTGTTGTTGTAAAAGCCCAGATGGAGTTTGTGGAGAATAAAGGTCAGTGGCATGAAAATGTAAATTATAAAGGCGATTTTAAAACCGGTGCTTTTTTTCTGGAAAATAAAGGATTTACTGTGGTGCTTCATCAGCCTGAAGATATTCAGCGTTTATCTGCTGTTGTTCATAGTCATGGAGAGAATTTAGGGAATGGTGAAAATAAAAGTGCTGTTCAGTCCAACACTCCTGATATATTACACTCTTTTGCATATAAAGTAAAATTCCTTGGTGCTTCTTCTGATATTAAACAGGTGCCTGATAAAAAATTACCTACTCACAATAATTATTTTATAGGGAATGACCACGCAAAATGGGCCAGCGATTGCAGCATTTTCACTGCTATCACTTATCAAAATATTTATCCAAATATTGATATCCGTTATTATAGTGATGCCGGTAAACTTAAATACGATTTTATAGTTAAGCCCGGTGGCAATCCCGATTACATTGCGATGCAATACGATGGACCCAAAGATGTTTTTGTAAAGGACAAACAACTTATTATAGCTACACCGGTAGGTGATGTGAAGGAATTATATCCTTATACCTACCAGTCTGAAACGGGCAAACGCCAGGAAGTAGATTGCAAATTTGTAGTCAAGAACAATGTGGTTACATTTAAAGTGGGATCTTATGATCCCTCCGCTACTTTAATTATTGATCCCTCCATTATCTTTTCCACTTTTACCGGAAGTACCGTAGATAACTGGGGTTATACCGCTACACCCGGGCCCGATGGCAGCTTATATGCCGGGGGTATTGCCTTTGGAACAGGTTACAGGGTATCACCCGGAGCATTTCAACAGACTTATGGCGGAGGTGTAACTGAGGGTGGTTTTCCGGGTTATGATATTGCCATCTTTAAATTCAGTCCTAACGGAAGTAACCGTATGTATGCCACATACCTGGGAGGGTCGGGCAATGAGCAACCTCACAGTATGATTACTGATGCCCAGGGTAATCTTATCATTGCAGGCAGAACAAATTCTACTAACTATCCATTAGGTTCTCTTTCCACTCCAATTGGCACCGGCGGAGGTTTTGATATTATTATCTCAAAACTTAATGCTACAGGAACAGCTCTATTGGGTTCTGTAAGAATTGGTGGATCGGGCGATGATGGAGTTAATATTCGCCCCAAATATACAAGCCCTGCAGTAACACCATCTGCCGTAAGTTTAAGAAGGAATTACGGTGATGATGCAAGGAGTGAAGTGATATTGGATGCATCCAACAATATATACCTTGTTTCGTGCACACAATCAGATAATTTTCCTGTGTTAAATGCTTTTCAAAATTCACGGGGTGGTGCACAGGATGGTGTGATTATGAAATTTAATCCTACACTTGCCACTCGGTTATTCAGTACTTATTTTGGTGGTACTGGAGATGATGCCTGTTTTGTTGCTAATATTAGTCCGGCTACAGGTGATCTTTTTGTTGCCGGGGCAACTGCCAGCAGCGATTTACCTGGTAATAAAACTGGCGTAATGCAACCTGTTTTTGCAGCAGGAATTGCCGATGGTTTTATTACCCAACTGAGAAATGATGGAAGTGCCATTATTAGAACAACTTACCAGGGCACTGGCGGAATAGATCTTATTTATGGCCTTAAATTCGATCGCTCCGGCTATCCTTATATTATGGGAACCAGCACCGGCAACTGGCCAGTGCTGAATGCAACTTTCAGTAATGTTTATGGTGGTAATAATGCCAAACAATTTATTAGTAAACTGCAACCCGATCTTTCGGCCTATGTTTACTCAACTGTTTTTGGTACCAATATTTTAGTGCCCAATATTTCTCCCATTGCCTTTATGGTAGATCGATGTGAGAATGTTTATGTATCAGGTTGGGGTGGTGGCATCAATGTACAACAGTCCTATACCACCGGCACTACTGTAGGCATGGCACAGGTAAATCCTTTACCAGGTATACCTGCACCGGATGGCAAGGATTTTTACTTTTTTGTGTTGGAAAAAAATGCAACCAGCCAGTTATTTGGTTCTCATTTTGGTCAAAACGGTGGCTTGGGCGATCATGTAGATGGGGGCACAAGCCGGTTTGATGAAAATGGCGTTATTTATCAGGCTATTTGTGCTAATTGTACAGGAGGAGCGGTTTTTCCAACAACCCCGGGTTCATGGTCCACATCAAATGGCAGTTCCAATTGTAACCAGGCTGCAATTAAAATTGAAATGAATTTTGCTGGTGTAGGAGCTGGAGTGCAGGCTTCTATTAATGCTGTAGTAAATGATACCAGTGGCTGTGTTCCCTTAACAGTAAATTTTAGAGATACCCTGGTAAAAGGCAAAAAATACTACTGGAATTTTGGAGATGGAACTGCGCAGGTAATTACTACAACTGCCACCATTTCTCATACATTTAGTTCAATAGGAACTTTTTCTGTAATGCTAATTGCAGAAGATAGTCTTACCTGTAATATCAGGGATACTGCTTTTATAAACATAAAAGTGGGAGATAATGTGGTAATACCCAATTTCATTTTTACAAAAATTCCTCCCTGCCAAAGTCTTACCATGCAGTTTACCAATACATCTACTGTGAACTTTGGTAGTTTTGGCCCCCGGAGTTTTGTGTGGGATTATGGTGATGGAACAGCAAAGGACACTGTAGGATTTAATCCATCCAGGTTGCATACTTATGCTGCACCCGGTACTTACCTGGTTAAACTTTATATTTTTGATACTACTTTTTGTAATTCGCCCGATTCAATTGTAAAAACAATCCGTTTAAATCCATTGGTAAAAGCACAGTTTACAACACCTGCCCGGGGTTGTGCACCTTATACTGCTTTGTTTGAAAATACATCACTGGCGGGCACTGATTTTTTATGGCAGTTTGGCGATGGTACTACATCCACCAATCCAAGCCCGACGCATTTGTATGCTAACCCAGGCATCTACCAGGTAAGGTTAATTGCCAATGACACCAGTACCTGTAACAGGACGGACACTTCTGCATTTTTCACCATTACTGTTGTTCCAAAACCTACCGCTTCATTTACATGGTCTCCCAATCCGCCACAGGAAAATACACCGGTTAATTTTACCAATACCTCCATTGGAGCAACCCGTTATTTGTGGAATTTTGGAGATGGAGAAAGCTCCACCCAAACTAATCCTTCTCACCAATATAATGCTACAGGAACTTATAATGCTGCGTTGATAGCTTTTAATGACGATAATTGTACCGATACCTTTAATCTGGATGTGAATGTAATTGTAATACCACTACTCGATGTTCCCAATGCATTTACACCATCACAGGAAGGGCGCAATGCAATTGTGAAAGTAGAAGGATTTGGAATAAGTAAAATGAGCTGGAAAATCTACAACAGATGGGGACAACTGGTATTTGAATCTTCCTCTAAGAACCTTGGATGGAATGGAACATTTAAAGGAAAACTGCAAGCCATGGACGTGTATGCCTATACGTTAGATGTAGAATTCTCGGATGGAAAAAAATTAAGGAAAACAGGTGATATCACCTTGCTTAGATAAAAACAAAAGGAGGCAGAGATGATGTACGTACAAAAAATATTGTTGATAGTGATGTGCCTGCAAGGTGTATCCCTTCTATATGCCCAGGATTTGCATTTTTCCCAGTTTTTTAATTCGCCACTTACCACCAATCCTGCCAATACCGGTTTTATACCCGATGCAGACTACAGGCTTACCGCACATTACCGCAATCAATGGAGTTCTATAATGACCTTGCCTTATAAAACCATGAGTATATCGGGCGATGCTCAATTGTTTAGGGATAAATTAGAAAATGGATGGCTGGGTGCAGGAGCAGTAATATTAAGTGATGTGGCTGGCAGTGGCGGCCTTCGTTCTACTAAAATTTATGGATCCATAGCCTATCACCAGATGCTGGGCAACAGCAGCCTGTTGAGTGCAGGATTTAATTTGGGATGGGCCAACAAAAGAATAGATCCCAGCGGTCTTAAATTTCCAGATCAGTTTGATGGTAAATTCTTTGATGCAAATCTTCCTACAACCGGTATTCCTTTAAATAATAATGTGAGCTATTTTGATATGCAGGTGGGTATGAACTATGCTTATTTTCCACATGAAAATGTTTATATCAATGCTGGTTATTCATTGCACCATGTAAACAAACCAAGAGAAACTTTTTATAATGATGAATCGGTAAATGGCATTATTCCCATGAGGCATATTGCCTTTGTAAATGCTATTTTAAAAGTGCATGATAAAGTAATCATTAATCCCAATGCCTATTTTTCTATGCAGTCAAAAGCTACAGAAATAAGCGGCGGATTAATTGCCAATTATAATTTGTCTGAATCAGGAGAGAAGCAACTTATAGCAGGATTGTATTACCGGCACAAAGATGCAGCCATCCCCATGCTGGGTTTCGAATTAAACAATCTGCGTTTTACTTTTAGTTACGATGCCACTGTATCTACGCTTAAAAATTTTAATAACTACAGAGGAGCAACGGAGTTTACCCTTGTAAAAAAAGGATTTTACCCCCAGAGTGGAGACCGACAATCTATGTGTCCGAAATTCTAAAAAACGGAAATAGTTTTTCAAACAACCTTATTTTTTTCCGACTTTTGCCAAAAAAAATTAAATGCCAGCAACGGATAGTAAACAAAAATTTATGGAACAACTGGATGCTTTCAGGAATATCCTGGGAGTAAGCTATGTTTTTACCGACGAAGAAAGTTTAAACAACTACGCCCACGACGAAACTGAAAATCTTCATTTTTTACCAGACATTGTATTAAAGCCCCGCACTGCCGAAGAGCTGAGTGAAGTGATGAAGATTTGCAACCATCAAAAAATACCTGTTACTCCAAGAGGTGCAGGTACAGGATTAAGCGGTGGCGCACTTCCGCATTTAGGTGGCGTGCTCGTGTCATTTGAGCGCATGAACACTTACGATATTGACGAAAGAAATCTGCAGGTAACAACAGAACCCGGTGTTATTACCGAAGTATTGCAAAATGCAGTAAAAGAAAAAGGATTATTTTATCCACCCGATCCCAGCAGCAGGGGCAGTTGTTTTATAGGAGGCAATATTGCAGAAAACAGTGGTGGACCCAAAGCAGTAAAATATGGTGTGGTAAAAGATTATGTACTCAATTTGCAGGTGGTGCTGCCAACGGGTGATATTATATGGACGGGTGCCAATGTTTTAAAAAATTCCACCGGTTATAATCTTACGCAATTAATGGTGGGCAGTGAAGGTACCCTGGGATTGGTAACCAAAATTGTATTGAAGCTGTTGCCGCATCCAAAATATGATTTGCTGATGCTGGTACCATTCAAAAATTTAGAAAAAGCCGGAGAAGCAGTAAGTGCTATTTTTCGAGCAGGATTTAACCCAAGTGCATTGGAACTGGTAGAGATTGATGCCTTAAAAATTGTAAGCAGTTTTGTAGACAGTACAGCCGTTCCTGTAAATGATGATATTGCAGCACATCTTATTATTGAAGTAGATGGCAATCATATGGAAACCCTGATGGCAGAGATGGAAGCCATAGCAGAGCTACTGGTGAACTACGATTGTGGTGATGTATTTTTTGCAGATGACGCACAGCAAAAAGCTGAACTTTGGAAGTTGCGCAGGCGTGTAGCCGAAGCCGTTAAACTTGCAGGATATACTATAGAAGAGGATACGGTAGTACCAAGGGCAGAATTGCCTGCGTTGATAAGGGGTGTAAAGGAATTGGGAAAGGAATTTAATTTTCATGCAGTTTGTTACGGCCATGCCGGGGATGGCAACCTGCACGTTCGCATTAAAAAAGAGGGAAGTATTTTCAGTTTAAATAATCCCGATGTTATTCCTGCATTAAAAGCATTGTTTGCACTGGTAAAAAAACTGGGAGGTACTATCAGCGGGGAGCATGGAATTGGGTTGATTCAAAAAGAATATATGGATATTGTTTTTGATAAAACACAACTGGAAATTATGCGGGGCATTAAAAAAGCATTTGACCCTAATAATATTCTTAACAGCGGAAAAATATTTGATTAAATCTGCAAAAAATAAATTACGTTCTTATGAAAATGAAAAAAATATCTTTAATTGTATTACTGGTTATGTTTTCTGTAAACCTGTGGGCTCAGGATGAAGATGAAAAAAAAAGCGGGTTTAAAAAAGAAAATCTATTTACCGGAGGAACACTAAATGTATCTTTTGGCAACCAGGTTACAGCACTTGGTATCAGTCCTTTTTTTGGATACAGCATCAATAAATATATAGATGTAGCAGCTTCTGTGGGATTAAATTATATTTCACAAAGAGATTATTCTTTTTATAATTCAAATGATAAACTTCGTCAAACTATTTATGGCCCCGGTGCTTTTGTACGTGTATTTCCTGTAAAATTTTTATTTGCCCAGGCGCAATATGAATTTAATTTTATAAAGTATAAATACATCCCTCCATCCAATAGCGGTATACCTTCCGAAAAGTATAATATGGATGCCCATAGTATGTTGGTAGGAGGGGGCTTTGCAAGCGGGAGAGATGGAGATAATAAATCTTTCTACTATATTTCCATTTTATGGGATGTAGCCAAGTCTGTTAATTCACCTTACAAGGATAACCTAAACAGGGCCATACCGGTTATAAGGGCGGGTTATAATATTGCCTTATTCCAGGGAAGAGGAAACAGGGATTAAAGATATTGTTGCATGTCTGCAGGCTCATTTAAAATCGTCATTGTTTCATAAGGATCGCCATATAAAAAACCTTCCTTGTACATCTTTTGAATATGTGCAATCATGTGATCATAAAATCCGCCACTGTTTAGTATAAATATTTTTTTATTATGGATCCTCAGTTGGTTCCAGGTAAGAATTTCAAATACTTCATCCAATGTGCCATAACCACCCGGTAAAATAATTGCCGCATCACATTTTTCATACAACATTTGTTTTCTGTTGTGCATGGTTTCTACAATATGCAGTTCAGTTAAACTATCATGCTGGTGTTCAAACTCAGAAAGTATTTTAGGAATGATACCAATTACTTTACCATTCTTTTCCAATGCAGCATTGGCAACCGCCGCCATCAATCCTTTATTGCCACCACCATAAATGATCGTTATGTTTTTTTCTGCCAATAAAATTCCTAATTGCCTGCTGTGTTCTTCAAATAAAGGATTGTTTCCGGATTTACTACCACAAAAAATGTCAATTGCTTTAATAGCCATAAAATTATTTTATGAGCAAAGGGAAAACAATTTTCTTTAACTTCAAAAATTATTACCTCAATTAATAATTCAATAAAACAACCATATGTCTCCAGCTTTATTATTTTCATTTGTAATTGGATATTTTATTGTTCTGCTTGCCGTTGCCTGGTACACTTCCAGGGGATCTAATAACGAATCTTTTTTTATAGGAAACCGAAAGAGTAACTGGATGCTGGTGGCCTTTGGAATGATCGGCACATCCCTCAGTGGCGTTACTTTTGTAAGTGTGCCCGGTGGAGTAGGCTCGGCTAATTTCTTTTATTTCCAGATTGTAATAGGATACCTGTTTGGTTATATGACCATTGCTTTTGTATTATTGCCATTATATTACCGGCTAAATCTTACCAGTATTTATACTTATCTCGAACAGCGTTTTGGTATCAATGCCCATAAAGCAGGCGCTTCTTTTTTCATATTGTCAAGATCTATTGGTGCTACTGCAAGGCTTTACCTGGTGATAAATATTTTGCAGATTTTTATATTAGACAAACTGGGCATTCCTTTTATACTTACCACATTTGTTATTTTACTCATGATTCTATTATACACTTTTGAAGGAGGTGTAAAAACAATCATCTATACCGATACATTGCAAACATCCGGCATGTTGATTGGGTTGGTAGTTTGTACCATCGTAATTATCAAAGCGCTTGGAACTGATTTTTCCGGTGCATTATCTTTAATGTCAGATAAAGGATATACCCAGATATTTAATACAGATATAAAATCAGGATCCTATTTCATGAAACATATTGTAGGCGGTATGTTCATTGCCATTGCCATGACGGGGCTTGATCAGGAAATGATGCAGAAAAATATCAGCGTAAAAAATCTGAAAGATTCACAAAAAAACATGATGAGCTTTACGGCTGTACTGATGGTCGTCAATTTTCTTTTCTTGTTTTTAGGTGGTATTCTTTATCTGTATGCAAGTGCCAATAATATTTCAGCAGCACCGGATGATTTATTTCCAACCATCGCATTGAGTGAAACTTTTAGTGGAAGCATCGGTGTATTATTTATTATTGCATTGATTTCTGCTTTGTTTCCAAGTGTAGATGGAGCCATTACTTCTCTTACATCCTGTTTTTGTATAGATATTCTTGGCCTCAATAAAAGGAAAGATGATGAAAAAGCTAAAAAGCGTACAAGGTTAAAAGTGCATTTTAGTTTTGCTGTAATCTTCTTCCTACTGGTGCTGGGGTTTAAATTTATTGATGATAAACTGATCATTGATTTTATTTTAAAATTTGCAGGCATCACTTATGGTCCTTTGCTGGGTTTGTTTGCCTTTGGTATTTTAACCAAAAGAACACTCAAAGAAAACCTCATATGGGCTGTATGTATTATTGCACCTTTACTGGCATTAGGGCTCGATATGCTTAGCAGCCCGGTTTGGTATGAGAAAAAATTACATGTGCAGTTAGGCCTTCAAAGTATTTCAGAAAGCATCTTTAAAGGATATGTTATAGGAAACGAACTGATCCTTATCAACGGTTTAATTACCTTCCTCGGGTTGTTAATTATTTCAAAAAAATATACTGTTCCAATAAATTAACATATGCAGCTTGTACATACTAAAGCAGAGCTGTATGCGCAGCAATATTCATCCCCGCAGGATGCTTTGCTGCAAAAAATTGCAGAACATACTGAATCCGTTCATCCGCATGCACATATGCTAAGCAGCAGCACCCAGGGAAAATTACTGGAATGCTTAAGTCAAATGCTTCAACCTGAAAAAATACTGGAGATAGGTACTTTTACTGGCTTTAGTGCGTTATCTCTTGCAAAGGGTTTGCGGCCGGCTGGTATGTTACATACAATAGAACTGAGACAAGAGGATGCTGCAACTGCCCAACGGTATTTTAATGAATCTACATATGCAAAAATGATACAATTGCACCTTGGAGATGCGTTGCAAGTGATACCTTCTCTAAATGAGAAGTGGGATCTTGTATTTATTGATGCTGATAAAGTGAACTATATTAATTATTACGAATTAACTTTGCCAAAATTAAAAAGCGGCGGCTGGATCATTGCAGATAATGTACTGTTTCATGGACAGGTTTTAGAGGAAGAAGTAAAAGGAAAAAATGCATTGGCCATTCAGGCTTTTAATGATCATGTAAAAAATGATAGCAGGGTAGAGCAGGTATTGCTTACCGTTAGAGACGGTTTAATGTTAATAAAAAAAATCTGATTAGTATGGTGAAATCAATTCTTTCAATAGTCTTTTTTTTAATGATGGGGAATGTTTATGCCCAAAGAATGACTGTGCAGGAATATGTAGAAACCTATAAAGATGCAGCCATTGCACAAATGAAAAGACTGGGTGTGCCCGCATCTATTATTTTAGCACAGGGAATTCTTGAAACAGAAAGCGGCAACAGCGACCTTGTAAAAAAATCAAATAATCATTTTGGTATAAAATGTAAAAGCAGTTGGACCGGCATGAGTGTAAAACACACCGATGATGCCCCCAATGAATGTTTTAGAAAATATACCAGCGCCGAAGAAAGCTACCGGGATCACAGTGATTATCTCTTTAACACGCCCCGTTATGCAACCCTTTTTCAACTGGCTGCTACCGATTACAAAGGCTGGGCCTATGGATTAAAAAGAGCAGGCTATGCCACCAATCCCCGTTATCCTCAGATACTGATCAGTAATATTGAAAAATATAATTTACAGCAATACAATTTCATAACCGATCCTCAAAGCCAGTTGGGAGAAGTAAATTTATCCGCTGTTGCGTTACCTGAAATTCAAAAAGGACCCTCGCCAACAATAGAAGTGACTACACAAAAAGAAACCAATGTTTTTAAAAAATTATTTTCCGGCAAAAAAAATAAAAGCAACCAATACTTTAATAAATTAAATGCAGTAATGGCTTTTAGGGGCACTTCTCTGCTGGCTATTGCAACAGAAAATAATATAGCATTGGCAAAATTGCTGGAGTATAATGATCTTAAAGAAGATGGTTTATTAAAAGAAGATCAGTGGATATATTTAGAGAAAAAGCACAAAGAGGGTAACAGGGATATCTACACTGCTTTGCAGGATGAAACATTGTATGAAGTTTCTCAAAACAATGCAGTGCAATTGTCATTACTGGCTCAATACAACCAGCTTGCAGAAAACAGCCGGATAAAAACGGGTACGATTATAAAATTAAGACCGGGTGCAGTAGTTATTTCACAGCCCGGGGCTGCTGCTAAAATTCATGAAGTGCAGGCTAAAGAAGGTTTGTACAGCATTTCAAGAAAATACAATGTTACCGTAGATGAGATAAAAGAATGGAATCAACTCACGGGAAATGAACTTAAAACGGGCCAACAATTAATCATAGCAAAATAAAAAGCATGTCTCTCATTCAGGTAAAAGATAAACAATTTGTTCCTTATTTAACGGCTGCAGAAATAGACTTGCAGGTTAAAAGACTGGCAAAAGAAATCGGCAGGGATTATGCCGGAAAAAATCCTTTATTTATAGCTATCTTAAATGGTTCATTCATGTTTGCTTCCGATTTGTTTAAAGAACTTGATTGCGAACCGGAAATATGTTTTATAAAGTTAGCTTCCTATAAGGGCACCCGAAGTACAGGACATGTGATTACTTCTATTGGGTTAGACGAATCTTTAAAAGACCGGCATGTAATTATTTTGGAAGATATTGTAGATACCGGCAAAACACTGAATGAGTTTTTACCTCAATTATACGATCAACAACCAGCATCATTAAAAATTGTTGCCTTGTTGCATAAGCCCGATGCATTGCTGTATCCAATTAAAATAGATTATCTTGGTTTTAGTGTACCCAATAAATTTTTGTTGGGTTATGGGCTGGATTATGATGGGATGGCAAGGAACCTGAATGAAATTTACAGGTTAGTGGAGGATTAGGCAGCAGCGTTCTGTGTTTTAAAGTAGTCTGATGTAGAGTAACATTTGCCTCAATAGTATTTGTTTGAAAAAAATTATCACATATTGTTTAACCCTTTTTTTCATTTTTCCTTCATTTAGCCAGTTCTATTTACGTGGTGAAGTAAAAGATGATAAGAATAACGCTCTCCAAAATGTAAAAATATTTGTACATTCTGTTAGAGCCATGTACGTTTCAGGTGTTCAGGGCAGTTTTGGCTTCACAGTAATAAACCCTTACGATTCCCTCACTTTTTTCCTGGATGGATACGAATCTAAAACGCTTCGGGTTAAAACAAATCAATGGCAGAATATCACTTTAAAAGCTGCAGCCGACCTTGTTACAAAAAACAAGCAAAAGCTGATTTCTGTTACCAGAAATTTTAGCCAGTCTGCCAAATTTAATTCGATTTTTAATGATGAAACTTATTTTCAACTTGTAGAAAATGAATTTGTAACTGCAGATCATTTTCCCAATACAGGGTTTTCGTTAGATGTTGATAAAGCCTCTTATAGTAACGTGCGGCGTTTTATTAACATGAAGAGTGCGGTGCCGCCGGATGCTGTAAGGATAGAGGAACTTATCAACTATTTTAACCTGTATTACAGAGAACCCAGGCCTGATCAAATATTCAATATTAACAGCCAGCTCACTTCCTGCCCATGGAATGGAAATGAGCAACTGCTTTTTTTAAATGTAAGTGCCCAAAAATTAGACCTTGATAAAATACCTCCCGGAAATTTTGTTTTTTTAATTGATATATCGGGTAGTATGGATATGCCCAACCGGTTGCCGTTGTTAAAAGCCTCTTTTCAGTCATTTGTAAAAAATCTGCGGCCTATAGATAAAGTGTCAATAGTAGTGTATGGCGGCACGGTAGGTGTTTGGATGCAGCCTACATCGGGAGCCGACAAATCTACTATCATACAATCTATTGAAGAACTAACTGCATCGGGGGCAACCCCCGGGGAGTCGGGTATCCGAACGGCATATAAGCTTGCAGAAAGCACTTTTATAAAAGGAGGCAATAACAGGGTGATTTTGGCTACCGATGGCGATTTTAATATTGGAGAAACATCAGAAAAATCTTTGGATGAATTGATAACCAAAATGCGGCAAACAGGCGTTTTTTTAACCTGCCTGGGTGTGGGCATGGGAAATTTTAAAGATTCAAAATTGCAAACCCTTGCAAAAAAAGGCAATGGTAATTATGCTTACATTGATAATATTAAAGAAGGTGAAAAAGTATTGGTAAAAGAATTAACGCAAACTTTTTATGCAGTGGCCGATGATATTTTTATGAATGTGAAGTTTAATCCTTCTATGGTAAAGGAATACAGGCTCATAGGATTTGATAATAAAAAGGAAGCCATTGCAGATACTTCAAATAACATGGATGGCGGTGAAGTGGGCAGTGGTAACAGCACGCTGGCTATTTTTGAAATTGTACCCACCCAACAAAATACACTTACATTAAATTCTGCATTGGCAGACGATTTGGCAGCGCTTACGCTCAGTTACAGTCTTTGCAATGATACTTCAGGCAAAAGGATTAACCAACAGGTGGCTGCCAACTATATTTCTTTTAACAACATCCACCCGGAGCTGAAATTTGCAACTGCTGTTACCATGTTTGCCCTCAAACTAAAGGATTCAAAATATATTCATAATACAGATTGGTCCTCGGTGGTTTCTGTAGCATCAGTATCAGCCGATACTACTAATTATCTTCAAAAAGAATTTCTACAGTTGCTGGAAAAAGTGCAAAAAATTTATCCGGAAAAAAAGAAGAAAAAAAAGGACTAAGCGTTTTAATAATTTTTTTTAATAGGAGTTAAAAAAAATTATTAAAACAAAAAGCCCATCCTTTATTAGAATGGGCTTTAAAATATTTTGGTTTATGTTATTTTACCTCTACAGCATCATTCAACTCTGCATCTACTAAAATACGACCACAGTTTTCGCAAACCATTAATTTCTTTCGCAATTTTATTTCGCTTTGTTTTTGTGGAGGAATAGCATGAAAACAACCACCACAGCTATCTCTTTCTATTGGTACTACTGCAAGGCCATTGCGGTAATTTTTGCGAATGCGGTCGTAGCTAAGCAATAAACGCTCATCTACATGATTTCTTGCTTCAGCAGCTTCTTTATCGTAATGTTTTTCTTCTTTCTCTGTTTCGTTAATGATCTTTTCCAGCTCTCCTTTTTTGCCATTCAGGTTAGACTCTTTAGTGGTAACCGCTTTTTTAGCAAATTCAAGTTGTTTAGCTTTTTCTGCTACTTCTTCTGTTGCATCTTTAATGTGTTTCTCACACAATTTCTCCTCCAGTTGCTGCATCTCAATTTCTTTATTGATTGCTTCAAACTCACGGTTGTTTTTTACGTTCTCACTTTGCTTCTCGTATTTTTTTATCAGTTCCTGTGCTTCTTTAATAGCAGCTTTCTTCTGATCAATAAATTCGGTAATACCGTTTATCTCTTCTTCCACACGGGTTTGGCGGGCATGTAAGCCTTCAATTTCATCTTCAAGATCCTTTACTTCCATCGGTAATTCACCTTTCAGAATCTGGATCTCATCCTGCTTGCTGTCAATTTTTTGTAAGCGAACCAGGGAAGTTAATTTTTCTTCTACTGAAAATTCTTTAACTGAAGCCATATTGTTTCTTTATTTATTTTTTGTTTACAGGCATTTTAGCATTACTCAACATCCTTGTGTCACTCACTTGTACGGCATCGTTCTATTGAGCTATGCGGTTAAAATAGTGCACAGGGTTGGTATTCACACCCGTTTTAAGGACGGCAAAGTTAGGGAATTTATTCCTCAAAAGATCAAAGAGCAGGTCTATTGTAAACTGCTCACTTTCATAATGGCCAATATCGGCTAAAACCAGCTTAGCTTCTGCATCAAAAAACTCGTGGTATTTTATATCGGCAGTAATATACATATCTACCCCTGCTGCAATGGCAGCACCGGTTAAAAAACTGCCGGCCCCACCACAAACAGCCACTTTTTTTATAGATTTTCCTGTTAAGGGGCTATGTTTTATAACGGGTATTTTAAATATGGTTTGCAAAATTTTTAGCATTTCTGTTTCCGGTATGGCTTCTTTGAGCTCTCCTGCCAGTCCACTGCCGGTATGCTGGTATTGGTTGGCAAGGGTATAAATATCGTAAGCTACTTCTTCATAAGGGTGAACTGCCTTCATAGCTTTTACTACCTGATTTTGCAACCACACCGGGAATATAACTTCCAGTTTTACTTCAGCATCCTGGTGCCTTTGGCCTACATTGCCCACAAAGGGGTTGGTTTCAGGGCCTGCTTTAAAACTTCCCATTCCTTCGGCACTAAAACTGCATTCGCTGTAATGGCCAATATTGCCGGCTCCTGCTGCAAACAAAACATCCAGTAGCTTTTCTTTATCATTCACCGGAACATATACAGCCAGTTTTTGAAGCAGGTTAGCTTTTGGTACCAGTATGCTTCTGTTTACAAGGCCCAGCAAATCGGCTATTTTCCCGTTCACACCATCCGGCACATTATCCAGGTTTGTGTGAATGGCATAAATGGCAATATCATTTTTAATGGCAGTAATGATGGTTTGCTCCACATAATTTTTGCCCGTAATTTTTTTCAGGCCTTTAAAAACGATCGGGTGGTGTGCTATCACCAGGTTGCAATTTTTTTCAATGGCTTCTTTAATAACATCTTCGGTAGCATCCAGAGAAATAATGGCTCCCGAACACTCCCAGGCTGCGTTGCCCGTTATAAGGCCGGCATTATCGTAATCTTCCTGTAGATAGGGTGCTGCTAAGGTTTCCAGTAATTTAATGAGTTCATTTATAATCATTCCCTTATTTTTATGTTTATTAAAGTTAAACACTGATTCTGAAACTATTTTAAAGCCCGTCAAATGAAAATGATCAAACTATTGTTGGCCTCAGTTATTACCATAATCGGTATTTCAGCATGTAAACCTAATGGATTTCCATCTCAGATTTATTATCCCGACCCTGCAGATCCAGCTTTAATTTATAAGATTTCCTTTGTATATAAAGCTTTGTAAAAATGGATGCAGTAAAACAATTATACCAACAATACAAACAAGCCCTCCAAAAAATTGCCGATGTAAAATATGCATCGGCCATTCTACAATGGGATCAGGAAACCTATTTGCCTACAAACGGCGGAGAAATAAGAGGCAGGCAAATAGCAACGTTGAACGAAATAGCTCATGAAAAATTTACAGACGAAAAATTGGGTAGCCTGCTAAAAGAATTGCTTTCAAAAGAAGGATTATCAGATGCTGAAAAAAGAAATGTAGAACTGAGCCTTTATGATTTTAATAAAAGTAAAGAGCTCCCCTCTGCTTTTGTAAGAAAAATGAGTGAGGCGGTTAATAAAAGTTTTCATGCATGGATACAGGCACGCAAAGAAAATTCTTTTGCTGTTTTTCAACAACCGCTGCATGAAATCATAGAACTAAAAAAGCAGGAAGCAGATTTATTGGGGTACGAGCATCATCCATATAATGCTCTGATGAACGATTACGATCGTGGGCTTACGGTGCAAACGGTAGATACTTTATTTGCTTCGCTTAAACCGCAACTGCTCCAGCTTTTAAAGGTAATAGCTGAGCAGCCGCCCATAGATGATTCTTTTCTTCATCAGCATTTTGATAAAGACAAACAATGGGCCCTGGGCATGGAAATACTCAGGCGCATGCATTTTGATTTTGAAGCAGGACGGCAGGATATCAGTGAGCATCCGTTTACCATCAACTTTAACAGCAATGATGTAAGAGTAACTACCCGGATTGATGAAAATGATTTTGCCAATATGCTCTGGAGCTGCATACACGAAGGCGGCCATGCATTATATGAGCAGGGTTTGCCATTGGCAGAATATGGCTTGCCGCTAAGTGAGTACTGCAGCCTGAGCATTCACGAAAGCCAGAGCCGGCTTTGGGAAAACTGCATTGGCCGTGGATTACCGTTTTGGAACCATAATTTTCAACTGCTTAAAGACTCATTTCCACAACAGTTGAACAATACAACTATTCAGCAATTTTATAAAGCCATCAACAGGGTGCAACCCTCCCTCATTCGCACCGAGGCCGATGAGCTCACTTATCATTTTCATGTAATGATCAGGTATGAAATTGAAAAACAATTAATAGAAGGAACTATTTCTGCAAAAGATATTCCCGCCATATGGAACGAATCCTATAAAAATTACCTGGGTCTTACCGTTCCGGATGATAAACAGGGTTGCCTGCAGGATGTGCACTGGAGCCATGGTAGTTTTGGATATTTTGCCACTTATAGTATCGGTAGTTTATATGCAGCTCAATTGTATGCAGCTATTTTGCAACAAAACCCGTCTGTAGAAGAGGCAATTGCAAATGGCAATAACCAAACTATTTTAAACTGGCTGCAACAACAAATTTATAAATCCGGGCGTTATCATACTTCAGAAGAACTGTGTAGTAAGGTAACTGGTGAGCCGCTGAACAGCCAGTTTTTTATTAATTATGCCACAAAAAAATATACAGGCATCTATGAAACATTTTAATTTTTCCTTTATCAACTTTTTTTATAAGTGGAGATTTTTAATTGCTTTGTGTTTTGCAGTTAGCATACTTTTATTGCATGGCTGCAGTAAAGACGGTACTGCCCCTACAGTGGAGCTGTATCAAAAATATTTTGAAGAAAATGTATTGAACAGAGATTTTAAGGTATCTCTTGCAACTGATAATGGCAGTGATAGTACCGCTAAATATGCTGGTTGGGTTTTTAAGTTAATAAAGAATACTTATTTGGATGGCCCAATGACTGCCACAAAAAACGGTGTTACCCATACAGGCACCTGGCAATGCAATGAAGATTATGGCAAACTCATTATCAATATCAATCAACCCGGTGTACCAGCCTCTTTTGCTTTTTTAAACCGTGAATGGCGGTTTACCAAAAAAGATCTTCCTACCATGGAATTAGCACCATGGGGAAGTTCAGCACCCGTAGTACTGCATATGTTGCGTTTATAATGTTGGATATGGCAAGTATTTTCTGTGGATAACTAATCCCAAAATAAAAATCATTTGTATAATAACAGGAGCCCATCCTGCGTTATTGTGTTTGTAACCACAGCTTATTTCTTAAACCATACATAACACCGATGACTCAAACAGTACATTTACCATCTTATTTACCGGACGACCGTATAAAATAGTAACTGACTTTGCAGTAATTATACTGTAAACAGGTTCCTTTTTTTATGATTAAACTGCCATAGCTGCTTAATGCTTTTGTGTAAGTTGATGCGTTTTTAATGGTCCACCATTTCATAAAAAATTTCCTGTAGATATTGGAACGATTTGTTTTTATGGATTGTTTGGATTACAAAACCCTGCTTTTTGGCGGGGTTTTTCTATCCAAAATTATTTTGAACATTAAGGCTACAATTTTGTTTGAACCTTATTATTCACAAGAAAATTTATTTTTATATGGCATTAAGCGTAGGACAAAAAGCAGCAGAATTCAGTCTTTATAATTCAGAAAAGGCTAAAGTAAACCTCAGCGATTATGCTGGAAACAAAAATGTGTTGCTGTTGTTTTTTCCGCAGGCATTTACAGGAGTTTGCACTAAAGAGCTATGCTCCGTAAGAGATGGTATTAATAAATACCATAACGACAGCACGGAGGTATTGGGCCTTTCTGTGGATTCTGTTTTTACATTGGGTAAGTTTAAGGAAGAACAACAATATAATTTCCCATTGCTGAGCGATTTTAACAAAGAGGTCTCCAATTTATACGAAGCCATTCATGATTCGTTTACTGATATGGGAATGAAAGGGGTGAGCAAAAGATCTGCTTTTATTATTGACAAAAGCGGAATATTGCAATATGCAGAAGTATTGGATAATCCGGGAGAAATGCCTGATTTTGACGCAATTGACAAAAAACTGGCTGAGCTGGCCTGATAAAGAAGCATGCCTTGACTTATCAAATTGTCAGGGCATGCCCTATATAATTAGCATTTAATTTCTTATTATTTCAATGATACTTAAAAAGATTATACTACTTTTACTTTGTTGAAAAAAATAGTTTACATATTATTCTTTTTTATTGGATTAAATTTTACCTCTTTTGCTCAAAATAAGATAGCTGCACCCGATGCAGTGAATGCAAAGCTGGTTAAGTTTTATCCCAATCCTGCAAGTGCTGTTATAACCTTTGAGTTTAACAGGGCAAACGACATTTCTTACTCATTACAGGTTTACAACTTTATGGGTAAACAAGTGTACGATATTAAAAAAACTCCCAATAGAATTACCATCAATCTTGAAGACTTTTTCAGGGGGATTTATATCTTCCAGGTAAGAGACAAAAACGGCACAATCGTGCAATCAGGTAAGTTCCAGGTTGTAAAATAGAATCAATTCCACATTTTTTTTGAAGTTTAATGTCAATTTGACTGCCATCTGCCTATTGGCAAACAGTTTGACAATCGTACATTTGCACACATTTTTTAAAGAAACACATATGGAAGAAAAAACTCAGGTCAGTAACGAAAATATAGAAATGGATATTAATGCAGACTCAGATATTCCGGGAAATACTCATTTGAGTAACCCTGAAATTGAAACAGATCAGTCTGCAGAAAAATTACAGGAAGAACTACAAGAGCAAAAAGACAAATACCTGCGCCTTTTTGCAGAATTTGATAATTACAAACGCCGGACTTCCAAAGAAAAAATGGAATTGATACAAACAGCCGGAAAAGAAATTCTTACTTCTATGCTGGATGTAATGGACGATTGCGACCGTGCAGAAAAGCAAATGCAGCAATCTGATGATATAACACAGGTTAAAGAAGGGAATCAGTTGGTGTTTAATAAACTCAGAGCAGTGATGCAACAAAAAGGTCTTACAGCTATGGAGAGTATTGAAACTGACTTTGATGTAGAAAAACACGAAGCCATTACAGAAATAGAAGCTGGGGAGGCACAAAAAGGTAAAGTGGTGGATGAAGTTCAAAAAGGATATTATCTTAACGGAAAATTAATACGTTTTGCAAAAGTGGTAGTAGGTAAATAAACCAAAGTTATCTGCCAATAACCGTTAGCTGCAAACCGGTTATTGATAAAGAAATTGTTTGCATCAAATGGCTAAGCACTAAAAAATCAATGAGTACAAAAAGAGATTATTACGAAGTATTAGGGGTATCAAAATCTGCATCCCAGGAAGAAGTAAAGAAGGCTTACCGAAAAGTGGCGATGCAGTTTCATCCGGATAGAAATCCGGGAGATAAAGCATCTGAAGAAAAATTTAAGGAAGCGGCAGAAGCTTACGAAGTGCTGAACGATGCTGATAAAAAAGCACAATACGATCGTTTTGGTCACAATGCTTTTGGCCAGGGCCGTGGTGGTGGTGGCGGATTTAGTGGAGGGGGTATGAATATGGAAGATATCTTCAGCCAGTTTGGAGATATCTTTGGCGATGATGCATTTGGAAGTTTTTTTGGAGGGGGAGGAAAAAGAGGTGCCGGTAGCCGTGGGCGTGGCACCAGGGGCAGTAACCTGCGTGTGAAGCTTAAAATGAATTATGAGGAGATAGCAAAAGGGGCTACCAAAACCATTAAAGTAAAAAAGCATATTAAGTGTAATACCTGCGATGGCAGTGGCGCAAAAGATAAAAACAGTATTCAAACCTGTTCTACCTGCGCAGGCAGCGGACAGGTGAGAAGGGTGCAAAATACTTTCCTGGGTCAAATGCAAACCGTAACAACCTGCCCTACCTGTAATGGAGAAGGCTCTACAGTTACGAGCAAATGTGCCAGTTGTAAAGGCGAAGGAAAAGTATATGGAGAAGAAACCGTAACCATAGATATACCTGCAGGTGTGCAGGAAGGTATGCAGCTTAGTATTAGTGGAAAAGGCAATGCAGGCGAACGTGGCGGAAGCCCCGGCGATTTGATTGTATTGATTGAAGAAGAAGCGCATCCTCAATTGCACCGGGATGGATTAAATGTAGCATTTGATCTTTATATTTCATTTCCTGATGCAGTTTTTGGCACCCAGGTAGAAGTACCCACCATTGACGGGAGGGCAAAGATTAAAATACCACCCGGCACACAAAGCGGAAAAATATTCAGGTTAAAAGGAAAAGGGTTTCCTCATGTAAACAGTTACGAAAAAGGCGATCAATTAATACAGGTAAATGTGTGGACGCCCCAACATGTAAATGCTGAGGAAAAACAAATGCTGGAAACCATGCAGGAATCTGCCAACTTTGAACCAAAGCCCGAAAAAAATGAAAAGTCATTTTTTGATAAAGTGAGAGAAATGTTTAGTTAGTGAATAACTGGTAAAAGAATAACTGATAATGCCTGGCCAAATATTGACCGGGCATTTTTTATTTTTTGATACTTTCAGTAATTTATCAATTATCCATTATTCAATTTTACATTTTCTCCCTTAGTTTGTATAATTTGCCACTTCATTATGCTTCAAAAGTTACATATACAGAATTACGCAATAATAGATGACCTGGTTATTGCCTTTTCTAAAAACCTCAATATCATCACCGGCGAAACGGGAGCAGGAAAAAGTATTCTTATGGGAGCACTTAACCTTATCCTGGGCCAAAGGGCAGATACCGGCGTATTGCAGAACAAGCAAAAGAAATGCATTGTAGAAGGATTCTTTATCATCAGGAATAATGATGCCATCAAAGCATTTTTAGAAATAAATGAACTGGATATAGCCGATGAAATTCTTTTGAGAAGAGAAATAGCGGCCAACGGAAAATCAAGAAGTTTTATTAATGATACCCCTGTAAATCTTTCGCAATTAAAAGAACTGGCTGTGTTGCTGGTAGATCTGCATCAGCAATTTGATACGCTTGAATTGGGTAGCGAAAATTTTCAGCGGGATGTGATGGATGCACTCGCAGATAATGCAACATTATTGGCACAGTTAAAAGAAAAATTTGCAGCATATTCCACGTCAAAAAAACAACTGGAAAAATTACAGTTGCAACAAATTAATGCCAACAAAGAACTGGATTATAATCGTTTTTTATTTGATGAACTGGAAGAGCTTTCCTTAAAAGAAAATGAACTGGAACAACTGGATGCAGAACTGACTCTCTTAAGTAATGCAGAAAATATAAAACAACAACTGAGCAGTATTTATTTTGAAATGAAGGACAGCGAACAGCCCATTGTTCAGCAGCTAAAGGTATTGCAGCACAAAATAAATGCACTGCAATCTTTTCATCCTAAAATAAACGGCCTGCACGAACGGATGAACAGCAGCCTGATAGAATTGCAGGACATAGCAGATGAACTGGAAAGTATAGACGATGCAATTCAATATGATGCAGAACGCATACAGGTTATAAACGACCGGCTTTCCCTGGGTTATAAATTGCTTAAGAAACATAATGTAAAAGACGGCAACCAGCTATTGGAAATTCAAAAAGACCTGGAACAAAAACTGGAAGCAGTGCTTAATATTTCTGCAGCAATAGAAAAGCTGGAAAAGCAAACTTCACTGTTGCAGGAAGCCTCCATTGCGATTGCTAAAAAAATATCTGCCAACAGAACTGCACAGGCCAAACCATTTACAGAAAAAGTAAATAAACTATTGGCCCAGGTTGGTATGCCCAATGCACAATTAAAAGTAAAGGTAGAGCCCGCTGCACTTTATGCTACCGGCAGCGATGAAATAGATTTTTTATTTGATGCCAATAAAAGCAACCGTTTTGAACCCCTGCATAAAGTGGCCAGTGGAGGTGAGCTAAGCAGGTTGATGCTAAGCGTAAAATCGCTGGTGGCAAAAAAATTACAATTGCCCACTTTGATCTTTGATGAAATTGATACCGGAATTAGTGGCGAAGCTGCCAGGCAGGTAGGCATTATTATGAAAGACCTTTCTGCAGCACATCAACTAATAGCAATAACCCATCAGCCACAGATAGCAGCAAAAGCATCTGCTCATTATTTTGTATACAAGCATATTTTAAATGATAAAATTGTTACTTCCATCCGTTTGCTTACAAACGATGAAAGAATAACAGCCATTGCTCAAATGCTGAGTGGAGAAAAACCCACAGCCGCTGCACTGGAAAATGCAAGGGAAATGGTAGGAAATTAATCATATGATTGATTAATTTTTGAACAAGTAATAAGTTAAGCGTGAAATGACCATTGACCATTTACCCTTCAAAATAAATACGTCATTTTATTCTCAACATAACAGCATGTAAAATTGTTGATATGTATTACAATCATCCTTTAATAAATAATTGCAGGCTTTGAATAGAATTACTGTTTTAATTGTATTTGTTCTTTTACTCATGTTAGGTTATGGTATGCATAAACTCATTAGAAAGTTTATCAATCCAAAACAATCAGTCAATCATTTATTTTTATTTTTCCTTGCACACTTTGTAGGCATATTCATTCTTTCCTTTTTTGTAAACTTATTGATCCTTAAATTTTCAGGTTTTTTAATTCGCCCCTAAAAATTTACTTTTACCAAATAATACATTATCAACAACATAATTGAAGTATATGAGTAATAACCTACTGAAAGGGAAAAAAGGAATCATCTTTGGCGCTTTGGACGAGAAATCAATTGCATGGATTACAGCTTTGCGTTGTTTTGAAGAAGGGGCACAAATCGTTTTAACCAATGCGCCCGTAGCTATGCGTATGGGCGAAATAAATAAACTGGCAGAACTGGTAAATGCGCCGGTTATTCCTTGTGATGTAAGTAATGCAGAGGATGTAGAAAACCTTATAACAAAATCAATGGAACATTTTGGCGGTAGTTTTGATTTTGTACTGCACTCAATAGGCATGAGCCTGAATGTGCGTAAAGGGAAGCATTATACTGAAATTGATTATGGCTTTAATTCCAAAACACTGGATATATCATCTATGAGCCTGCACAGGGTGTTGGCTACCTGTATGATAAAAGATGCCATTAACGATTGGGGAAGTGTGATTGCACTAACCTACATTGCTGCGCAAAGGGTTTTTCCGGATTATAACGAAATGGCCGATGCCAAGTCTTTATTGGAAAGTGTGGCCCGCAGTTTTGGATACCATTACGGAGTAAAAAAACATGTAAGAATAAATACCATTTCTCAGAGCCCAACCAAAACTACCGCAGGTAGCGGCGTAAAAGGGTTTGATGGATTTATTAGTTATGCAGAAAAGATGAGTCCGCTGGGTAATGCCAGTGCCCTGGATTGTGCCAATTATATTGTGGTGATGTTTAGTGATCTTACCAAAATGGTTACCATGCAGAACCTGTTCCATGATGGCGGTTTTTCTAATACAGGCGTTACACAAGCAGTGATAGATCAAATGGAAAAATAATAGTTTCCAGCCACGCCCTCTAATGTAGGAATTGTGTATTCAATCATTAAAGTATAATCATATTTTAGAATTGTAAAAATTAAACCCTCCAAAACCGGAGGGTTTAATTTTTTAAAGAAATTTTTATAGCCCCAATTTGCAGAGCTATATAGGTATATTAAGAAAGCCCTCCAATATTGGAAGGCTTTATAAATTATAATAATCTTTGTTCCCTGTTTAGTGCTGGGGAGCGTTATTTTTTAATATTCATCTTCATTAAAGAAGAAATCTTCCTGGCTGGGATAATCAGGCCAGATATCGTCCAAGCCTTCATAAAGATCGCCCTCATCTTCCAGTTCCTGAAGGTTCTCAATTACTTCAATAGGAGCGCCACTGCGTATGCTGTAATCAATCAATTCGTCTTTAGTTGCAGGCCAGGGTGCGTCTTCTAAATGGGAGGCCAATTCGAGTGTCCAAAACATTTTAATAAGGTTTAATTTTTTGCAAATGTAGATGTTAGTACGAAATAACCAAAAGTGTTTTTTTTTTACAGTTAAGGTAACTCAAAAATAACAATCATTTTCATCTGGTCACTACCGGGAAAAGAGGCAAATATGCAGCCAATAAGTACCATATTTTAAAAGTAGGGCTAAATGAATTATTTTCGGCCGATGTTAACAGCAACCAATATTGAGAAGTTTTATGGCAAATTACATGTATTAAGAGGAGTAGATATCAGCATTGGAAAAGGAGAAATAGTGAGTATAGTTGGGTCTTCAGGCGCAGGAAAAAGTACTTTGTTGCATATTTTGGGCACATTAGACAGTCCTGATAATGGCCAGGTAGTATTAAACAACCAGCGAATAGATCAGCTAACAGGTAAATCAATGGCCAAATTCCGCAATACCCATATTGGCTTTATTTTTCAGTTTCATCATTTATTGCCTGAGTTTACAGCATTGGAAAATGTATGTATCCCGGGTTGGATAGCCGGGGCAAAGAAAAAAGTTACGCAGGATAAAGCCACTGATTTATTAATAAGCCTTGGGCTGGGAGAGCGGCTGCAAAACAAACCCCATCAGTTAAGCGGTGGTGAGCAGCAAAGAGTGGCTGTTGCAAGGGCTTTAATCAACAATCCTGATATAGTAATGGCCGATGAGCCTACGGGCAACCTCGACAGCGAGAACGGCCGTGAGCTGCATAAACTTTTTATAGAACTGAGGGATAAATACCAGCAAAGTTTTTTAATTGTTACCCACAATGAAGAATTGGCTCAAATGAGCGACCGGATTGTGCACATGAAAGATGGGAAGATAATTGATAATGGAAAATTGGTTAATAGTTAATAAGCACGCAGCAATAATTTAAGCTGCAGGTAGAATTTCTGTTAGGCTTAATTTATTTTACCAAACTTTAAGCAGACTGACTGCAGTTGCAAAATTTCCTCCTAAAAAATCAACTCAATATTCTCTGCAGTTTTAAAATTTTGCCGGCTCTAAAAACCGCCTGCACTATACAAACAATTATTTAAATGCAAGCGATCCATCAAAAGAACCGTACCGTTATCATCATCATACTTGGTTTGTTATCTGCCATTGGGCCATTTTCTATTGATATGTACCTGCCTGGTTTTCCTGCCATGGCAAAAGATCTTTCAGTATCTGTAGATATGATCTCTTATTCCTTAGCCAGTTTTTTTGTGGGTGTATGTATTGGCCAATTAGTATGCGGCCCATTACTGGATAGGTTTGGGAGAAAAAAACCACTCATCATCGGTATGATCTTATATATCCTGGCTTCCATAGGTTGCGCCTTTTCAAATAGTATTGAAATGCTCATCGTATTCAGGTTCTTTCAGGCATTGGGTGGCTGCGTGGGTATGGTGGCACCAAGAGCCATGATAAGAGATATTTTTCCCTTAAAAGAAAACGCCCGTATTTTTTCTTTAATGATATTAATCCTGGGGATAGCGCCCATTTGCGCACCTACGGCCGGCAGTTATTTGATAAGTGCATTTGGATGGCACAGTGTTTTTATAGCCTTAACATTCATTGGCCTCATAGTGTTGCTGGCTGTAATATTTGGCTTGCCAGAAAGTAAAAAAGCTGACCCAACATATTCCTTAAAAGCAAAACCTATTCTTTCTAATTATTTTTCGGTATTAAAAGTACCACAGTTTAATACTTATGCATTGATGGGTGCCATTTCTTCTGCCGGCCTGTTTGCTTACCTGGCCGGTTCACCCTTTGTGTTTATGCAATTGTTCCAAACAACCGAGCAACAGTATGGTTACATCTTCGCCATTATTGCTGCAGGATTGATATTGTGCAGCCAGCTCAATAATCAATTACTTAAAAAATATACCAGTCAGCAAATAACACTGGTTACTTTAAGTGTGCAAACTACGGTGGGTCTTTTATTATTGGCAGGCACTGCCCTTAACTGGTTAAATTTATACAGCACCATAACACTCATTTCCCTATTTCTAAGTTGCCAGGGATTTGCTTTTCCAAATTCATCGGCACTCTCTATGGCGCCATTTACAAAAAATGCCGGCACTGCTTCTGCTTTAATGGGCGCTATGCAAATGGCTTTTGGCGCAATGGCAGCCGCTATTATCGGCTTGAGTAATCCATCTTCTGCATTGCCCCTGACTTTGATCATGGCTTCCTGCGCCTTTATCGCATTATCTATATTGCTGCTGGGAACAAGAAGAATTAAATACCAATCAAGGATAGAAGATGTGGACGAAAGTGCGATGGATCTAATGGAGAAATATTAAAAATATTTGGAGCCTCAGCCACATACCATGCTCAGCATTGGTCACCGGCTTTTCGCTGCAAGTCCTCACTCCGCTGCGCTTCGTTGCGGGCTTTCCGCTTCAATCCGGGCTATGCTCAGCAACAAATAATGGCCCACCAATTTACGAAGTACCTGCTTCAATTCAAGCTAATTCCTGCTGTTGCATTTGGAAAATATGCTTGCAGAATTTTATTTATTTTCAGGAGTATAAACTCAATGGTATTCAGGGGCTGATTGCAACGATAAAATCTTCGGCAGCATAAAAATGCATAGGAAACTCAACTATTTAATAACTCACGCAACCTCTTCTCTACCTTTTCAGCGTTGGGCAACATTGCTTTTTCCAAAATAATGTTCATGGGCACTGCAGGTAAATCCAGCGCACCCATCACTTCCACCGGCGCATCCAAAAATTTAAAACAGGCTTTAGAAACCCTTCCTGCCAGTGCTTCTGCAAAGGAATTGTTTTGTTGTTCTTCTGTTAGTATTAAACATTTACCATGTTTTTTTACAGTGATAAAAACCATCTCTTCATCTAAAGGAAACAGTGTTCTCAGGTCAATGATTTCAATGCAGCCAGTAAATTGTTTGGCAGCGGCCTTGGCCCAATACACACCCATGCCATAGGTGATTATGCAGGCTGATTCTCCGTTGGAAACTTTTTCTTCATTGGCCTGCAACACAATATTTCCTTTTCCTAACGGTATAACGTAGTCGCTGGAAGGTTCAATGCTTTTGGCTTCTTCTGTGCCGGGAACCTTGCTCCAGTAAAGGCCTTTATGCTCCAGCATTACTACGGGGTTAGGATCAAGAAAAGCTGCTTTCATTAAACCTTTCATATCAGCCGCATTGCTGGGGTACACAATCTTGATTCCTTTGATGGTAAGCAGCGTGCTTTCTATATTTCCGCTATGATAAGGACCGCCGCCACCATAAGCACCAACAGGTACCCGGATGAGTGTTTGTACCGGAAATTTTCCACAGGTTAAATAACAGCTTTTAGATATTTCTGTTACCAGTTGATTTAATCCGGGGTAGATATAATCTGCAAACTGCACTTCTACGATGGGCTTTACACCCACTGCACTCATGCCCACGGTAGAACCAATGATGTATGCCTCCTGTATGGCTGTATTAAAAACCCGGTGATCTCCAAATTGCTCAGCAAGTGTTGCAGCTTCACGAAAAACGCCGCCCAGCCTACGTCCTACATCCTGTCCATATAAAACTGCTTCCGGAAATGCTTCCATTATTTCCCGGATAGCAAACAAAGCAGCATCTACAAAAAGTACTTTTTCTTTGCCAGCCGGGGCCCTTTCTCCCTTTTCTACTGTAATGGTTTGCGGGGCAAATATATGATCTGATACAGAAGCTGCATTGGGTTCGGGAGATGCTACTGCAGCATCAAAATCTTTTTTTACAGCCTCTGTTGTTTCTCTTTCTATATTTTGTAAAGTGTTTTCGTTTATTCCATTTTGTAAAAGAAACTCCCTAAGTTTTGGTGCCGGATCATCTGCAAAATGTTTGGCCAGGTCAGCATCTGTTCTGTAAAACTCTTTACGAACTCCACTTGTATGATGTGCCAATAAAGGGACTTTGGCATGTACCAGCCAGGGTTGTCTTTTTGTTCTTACTTCTGTAATTACTTCCTGCATGGCAGTAAAACTTGCTGCAAAGTCGCTACCGTTAATGCTTATACGATTAATGCCTTTAAAGCCTTCTATAAATTCGTATGCATTGTTTGTTCTTGCTTCTGCGGCACTTACGCTAATGCCCCAATCATTGTCCTGCACCAGGTAGATAATGGGTAATTGATGTAATGCTGCAAACTGGAATGCTTCACTCACTTCCCCTTCTGTTACAGAGGCATCGCCCAGGGAACAAATCACAATTGGCAAAGAAGAGTTGGCAGTTAGCAGTTCGCCGTTGGCAGTTTCCTCTGCCGGGTTGTTTGTTTGTTTAAGGAGGGGGGAATTTATTTTTTCTAAATATTTTATTCCCTGTGCTATGCCGGTAGTAGGAATTACCTGCATGCCGGTGGCACTGCTTTGATGAATGATGGTAGGTTTATCTGCACCCCTGTAATTGGGATGATTGTAGTATTCTCTTCCGCCGGTAAAAATATCTTCACCCTTGGCCAGTAGTTGCAGCATTAGTTGATAAGGCGTAAAACCAAGACCCAGCATCATACTTTCATCCCTGTAATAAGGGCTTACATAATCGCATGGCAGCAGGTTAAATGCAGTAGCCAGTTGAATGGCTTCGTGCCCACGGCTGGTACTGTGCACATATTTACAAATGGGCCGGTTAGCTTCATAAATTTCTGACATTGCTTTTGCAATGCACATAAGCCTGTAAGCTTGTAAAGAAATGTTGGAATCAACTGGCATCGAAAGAAATTTAGGGCGCAAAAATAAAGATTATATATTTCATACAATTCAAAAGTAAAAGGCAACATTTAATTAAATAGCCGCTCTTACTTTAAGTGGCAATTTTTTTTATAATACTTATTCCTTAATAGTTGGTTTGAAAATTTTATCGGGTGCATTGCAACAATATGATCTTTAATTAACTGGTAAAAAATAAGCAACTCGTTGTATTGAGTTGCTTAATATAAATAAGATGAATAATTAATTTGTTATTCCATTTTAAATGAATCCATAAATTTTGTAGTAAAGTTACCCTTTCTAAAATCTTCGTTCTGCATCAATTGAAGGTGGAAAGGGATAGTGGTTTTAATGCCTTCAATGATATATTCGCTGAGAGCACGATGCATCGTATCTATAGCTTCTTCTCTTGTTTGTGCTACGGCAATAAGTTTTCCAATCATACTATCGTAATAGGGTGGAATTACATAGCCGGCGTAAGCGTGACTATCTACCCTTACACCATGGCCACCTGGCTGGTGCAGTACAGTAATTTTTCCCGGGCTGGGCCTGAAATCGTTGTAAGGATCTTCTGCATTGATGCGGCATTCAATGGCGTGCATCTGTGGAAAATAATTTTTGCCACTTACTTTTTCTCCGCCCGCAATTTTTATTTGTTCTTTAATGAGGTCAAAATTGATCACTTCCTCTGTAACACAATGTTCTACCTGGATACGGGTATTCATTTCCATAAAGTAGAAATTGCGGTGTTTATCTACCAAGAATTCTATGGTACCCACACTTTCGTAATTAATGGCTTTGGCAGCTATAATGGCAGCATCACCCATGCGTTTTCTAAGGTCATCTGTCATAAAAGGAGAAGGGGATTCTTCTACCAGTTTTTGATGACGGCGCTGTATTGAACAATCTCTTTCACTTAGATGGCTGATATTGCCATACTGATCGCCTGCAATCTGAATTTCTATATGACGTGGTTCTTCTACAAATTTTTCCATGTAGATTCCATCATTTTTAAAAGAGGCAGCGGCTTCTGTTTTAGCATTTTCGAATGCTTTTTCAATTTCACTTTCCTGAGTAACCACCCTCATTCCTTTACCTCCGCCACCGGCTGTAGCTTTTAAAATAACAGGATAACCCACTTCTGCCGCAGATTTTTTTGCATGTTCTACATTTTGCAATAGTCCTTCTACGCCGGGAACTACAGGTACACCCGCTTTTATCATGGTTTCTTTGGCAGTTACCTTATCGCCCATGGCATTGATCATATCAGGCGTTGGACCAATAAATTTAATACCGTGATCGCCGCATATTTTGGCAAATTTTGCATTCTCTGCAAGGAACCCATAACCCGGATGAATTGCATCGGCATTGGTGATTTCGGCAGCAGCCATTATGTGCGCCATGTTCAGGTAACTATCTATACTTTGTGGTTTTCCTATACAAACTGCTTCATCTGCAAACTTTACATGAAGACTATCTTTATCGGCTGTAGAATAAACTGCTACGGTTTTAATACCCATTTCTTTGCAGGTACGAATAATACGTAGTGCAATTTCTCCACGATTGGCAATCAATATTTTTTTAAACACAGTAAATAATTGAAAATTAAAAATTAAAAATTAAAAAATGGTCAGGCAAGTTTTTGACTTTTGACTTTTTAATTTCTATTTACTAAGCCGGTTCTACAAGGAACAGGGGCTGATCATACTCTACAGGGCTGGCATCTTCTACCAAAATCTTTACGATGGTACCTCTTACTTCACTTTCAATTTCGTTAAAGAGTTTCATTGCCTCAATAATACAAACCACTTTTCCGGGAGTAACTTCGTCTCCTACATTGATTAAAATGGGTTTTTCCGGACCGGCCTGGCGATAAAAAGTACCGATCATGGGACTTTTTATGGTAATGAGATTATCCTGTTTAACAGCAGCGGGGGCAGCAGGAGCGGCCGGGGCCGATGAAGCAACTGCAACAGGAGCAGGGGCTGGCGGAGCGTAAGAAGATTGCGGAGCAGGTTGATTGTATATTTTTTGGGAGGGATCTTTCTTTTGTTTAATCGTTATTCGGGTGCCATCTTCTTCAATGGTAATTTCTCCAATGGATGTCTTGTTGATGAGCTTTACGAGTTCCTGAATTTGTTTAATGTCCATGTGTAAGTTTTAAGTAATTTTTTGGATATTAGTTAAAGGGGAGCTAAGGTATGAAATCAATATTCATAAATACAACTAGTTTTTTAAAAACTATAAAAAATGCCTTTTATTGGTCAAAAATGGGCTAAAATCGACCAAAATTGAGCTAAAATCTATTTATTTCAATAAAATAAAAAAGGGTTGAATCATAGAATCAACCCTTAATTTTTATTAAATAAGTTATTATTTTACTCTTTCTACGTACTCGCCTGTTTTGGCATTAATACGAATCATTTCACCTTCATTTACAAAAAGAGGAACGTTTACTGTAGCACCTGTTTCTACGGTAGCAGGTTTTAAAGTTTTGGTAGCTGTATCGCCTCTCATACCCGGCTCACTATAGGTAACCAATAAAACTATTTTATCGGGCAACTCCACTGCCATCGGTAATTCGGTGTCTCCGTTAATGGCCACCATTACTTCCTGACCGTCTTTTAAAAATTTAGGAGCATCTATCATGGTTTCCGGAACGGTGATCTGTTCAAAAGTTTCGGTATCCATAAAACTATAACCCGTATCATCCTTATATAAATACTGGTATGCCTTCTTTTCTACTCTTACCGGGTAAATGGTTTCTCCACTGTTCCAGGTAACTTCAATAGTACGTGAATTATCCACGCCTTTTAGTTTTGCCCAAACCTTTGCAGCAGCACGGGCAGTTTTGTTTTGTCCAAAGTCTATTACTGTATATAAGCTACCATCTATTTTGAGGATGAGCCCTGAACGCATATCTGCTGTTGTTGCCATATTGTATTTTTTTTATTGGCTGCAAAAGTAATAAACAAATGCAGTTATTGATTGGTAAATTCAAATTTGTTTAAACAGCCTGAAAAGCTGCTTAAATTATAACAATGTATTTTGCAGCAGCATTAAGCGTTAATTGCATTGATCATAATAGTTAAATAAGTTCCATGAACACAAAACAGCCATTTTTATTATTTGTCTTTAGTTTTCTGATAATGTTTGCCGTGGCACAGGAAACGACTTTGCCTGTTTATAAACGTTTTCCTACGGTACCCCCCTTTAAAATTATAAAGGTTCCCGACAGCGTTGTTTATAAAAAAGAGGAACTGAAAAAGAAAAAAGCAACCATGGTTATTATTTTTAGCCCGGATTGCGATCACTGCCAGATGGCTACTAAAGATCTTTTGGCCAATGCCGGCCTTTTTAAAAAAGTGCAGATCATTATGGCCTCTTCTTCGCCTTATGAATCTATCCTGCAATTTTATAAAGAATATGCCATTGCGCAGCACCCTAATATAATTATGGGCATGGACCAGGGATATTTTTTCGGTACATTTTACAACATCACTAATTTTCCGTCTATTTTTTTATATGATAAGAAGGGTGTTTTTGTGCAAAAATTTGAAGGTTCTGTTCCATTTTCTACCATTGCCTTATCATTATAATTTACTTGTTGAATTGCTGGTTCCACACAATTTCGTTGGCAATAGAAATGCTTATAAGATAAAGTCCCCTGCCAAGATTGGATACGGGTATTTGTATAAACCTGTTTGTTGAGGCCATCCTTAACCTGTGAAAAACCTGGCGTGTAGCAACATTTTGAATCGTAATGCCGATAACCCCGGAAATTAAATTACTGCCATTGTATTGAAGATTTAAAACATCCCTTACCGGCACAGGATACATAATCCAATTATTGCCGGGCTTTCCAATAATGACCATAATGGATGGGCTGTAATTAATGACTCCGCTACTGAATATTGCTTTTAACCTGTAAAAATTTTTTCCGGATGCCGGCTTTTCATCTTTGTAGCTGATGAATTTATTTTCCTGTGGGTTCCTGATTAATATTTGGTAAAGATCATACCATGTTTTATTATCAGCACTGCGTTGCAGCACATAATTATAAACCCTTGTATCATTATGACTCCATTTTAGTTTCACCAATTGTCGTTTGTCTTCATAAGCTGCGGTAAGCCCAGGCGAAATGAGTTGGGCATGGCAAGCCACGGATAAAATTAATAGTAAGATGGTAAAGAAGTTTTTCATCTGGCAAGTTTACCCGATTAGAACTGAATTGCGACGCAGATATTATTATAGATACGTTAAAAGATCAGGATATTTTTGATGAAAGTCATTTTTTCGCTTTGGCTAAACCTATACCTTTGCTGCGAAAAATTCTATTTAATCATATAAAATTAATAAAATGAAAGTAACAGTAGTAGGAGCCGGAGCAGTAGGAGCAACTTGTGCAGACAATATTGCCCGCAAACAATTGTGTGATGAACTGGTATTGGTAGATATTAAAGAAGGCATAGCAGAAGGAAAGGCTATGGACCTGATGCAAACCGCACAACTGGAAGGATTTGATACAAAAGTAATTGGCAGTACCAATGATTATGCTAAAACAGCCGGCAGTACTGTGGCCGTAATTACTTCTGGTATTCCACGTAAACCAGGTATGACCCGTGAAGAATTGATTGGAATTAATGCAGGTATTGTAAAAACGGTTACCCAAAATATATTACAACATTCACCAGACTGTATTATCATTATTATCAGCAACCCAATGGATACAATGACTTACCTGGCTTTGAAATCAAGTGGAATACCCAAGAATCGCATTATAGGAATGGGTGGCATGCTGGATAGTGCCCGTTATCGTTATTTCCTAAGCCAGGCCATGCATTGCTCACCAAACGATTTGCAGGCAAATGTAATTGGTGGACATGGGGATACTACTATGATTCCACTTACAAGACTGGCCACTTATTGTGGTACACCGGTATCTAATTACCTGGATGCTGAAGCGCTTAAAAAAGTAGCAGCCGATACAATGGTAGGTGGTGCAACCCTTACTGGTTTATTGGGTACCAGTGCCTGGTATGCTCCTGGAGCAGCAGGTGCTGCATTGGTTCAGGCCATTGTAAGAGACGAAAAGAAAATGATGCCTTGTTGTGTTTTTCTTGATGGAGAATATGGCCAAAGCGATATATGCATTGGAGTTCCTGTAATTATAGGAAAAAATGGATGGGAAAAAATTGTAGATTACAAAATAAATGAAGAAGAGCAGGCTGCATTTAAAAAAAGTGCAGAAGCTGTAAGATCTATGAACAGTGTACTGAGTACTTTGAGCATCTAACTAAAAGAATCTATAATTAAAAGCAAATCCCCGGTAATAACCGGGGATTTGCTTTTAATAGATAAACTAACTCACTCCATCTGTTATCATTTCTTTATTGATTTTTATTATAAGCCCCTGCAAAACTTTCCCCGGGCCGCATTCAGTAAAATGAGTTGCTCCATCTTCAATCATTTCCAGTACGCATTGGGTCCATCTTACCGGGCCGGTTAGTTGTGCAATTAAATTTTCTTTTATCTGTGCCGGATCTGTAACAGCTTTTGCAACTACATTCTGATAAACCGGGCATGTGGGTGTTTCAAATACAGTGTTATGTATGGCTGCCTCCAGTTCGTCTTTTGCCGGCATCATTAAAGGGGAGTGAAACGCACCACCCACCGGAAGTACGATGGCTCTTTTTGCACCTGCAGCTTTCATTCGCTCGCAGGCAATTTCAATTCCTTTTATACTGCCACTTATCACCAGTTGTCCGGGGCAATTGTAATTGGCCGCTACTACCACTTCTTCTGTTTCTTCCCACACCTGTTTACAAATTTCTTCTACTTTTTCATCTGCAAGGTTTAAAACAGCGGCCATGGTAGAAGGACTCAGTTCGCATGCACGTTGCATCGCTTTGGCCCTGATGGAAACCAGTTTCAACGCTTCTGCAAACCCCAGCGTTTTATTAGCTACCAGTGCAGAAAATTCGCCAAGGGAATGCCCTGCAACCATATCGGGCCGGGCATTTTCTATATTTAAAAATGCCGCTACAGAGTGAATGAAAATAGCAGGTTGTGTTACATTGGTTTGCTTGAGTTCTTCATCTGTGCCCGAAAACATTGTGTCAGAAATGCGAAAGCCTAAAATTTCATTGGCCTGCTCAAATAATTGTTTGGTTATTTCATTACTCTCGTAAAGAGGTTTTCCCATACCACTAAATTGAGCGCCCTGGCCGGGGAATATATATGCATGCTTCATGTGTTGATTGGTTTATG